>Ga0099827_10000084_pt1 | contig 30306 bp, 23 predicted proteins | sample CZO8metaG_FD_79339 | JGI IMG/M metagenome (GOLD analysis project Ga0099827, IMG submission 79339) | Vadose zone soil microbial communities from the Eel River Critical Zone Observatory, Northern California, USA - CZOApr15con1.8 metaG | ecosystem: Environmental > Terrestrial > Soil > Vadose zone ...
CCGGGCAGGAAAGCACCTGAGCCATGAGTCTTGCCGCCGGCACACCTCTCGGTGCCTGCACCCGCAGGTGGCAGATGCCTCGGCCGACGCCAGGGGCCGTCAATGACGGGGCGCTGGAACTGCTGTCGCCGTATGTGTAACGAGGTCGAGTAGGATTACGGAAAGGCACAGCCATGAAGACACGTGTGGTCTCCGCGTTCGGGCTTGTGATCGCGATCGCTGCGGGAGCGGCGCGGTTCGACAGTCACGCAGCGGCGGCACCGCTTCGCGTGCTCCTCTCGGTCCCGGCCTCGCAGACGACCGCGGCGCTCGACGGACGGATGCTGCTGCTCGTCTCGACCGACCAGCGGACCGAACCACGTTTCCAGGTCTCGGACAACGATCCGACGGCGCAGGTCTTCGGCGTCGACGTCCAGGAGCTCGAACCGGGTAAGGAAGCCGTCGTGGACGCCGGTACGCTCGGCTATCCGGTGCAGAGCGTGAGCGACATCAAGCCGGGGGACTACTGGGTCCAGGGACTCCTGCACGTCTACGAGACGTTCAAGCGGTCCGATGGCCACACCGTCAAGCTTCCGCCCGATCGTGGCGAAGGACAGCAGTGGTCGAGCGCGCCGGGCAATTTCTACAGTGCGCCGGCGAAGATGCGCATCGACCCGTCGAGCGATCGGCCGCTGCGCCTTTCGCTCGACAAGAAAATCGCACCGCTCCCGGACGTGCCCGACACGAAGTACGTGAAACGCATCAGAGTCCAGAGCGAACGGCTCACGAAGTTCTGGGGCCGGCCGATGTATCTCGGCGCGCTCGTCACCCTCCCCGAAGGTTGGGACGCCCATCCAAACGCGCACTATCCGCTCGCGATCTACCACGGACACTTTCAGCGCGAGGTATCCGGATGGCGCGAGACGCCTCCCGACCCGAAGCTGCCGCCGCCCGACGTCCCCAGCATCGCGAAGTACTGTCCGAACGGCCACGAGGGCGAATTCTGCGTCAAGTACGGCTACGACCGCATGCAGCAGGAGTACGGATACGAGTTCTTCAAGCAATGGACCGGGCCGGGCTTCCCCCGCGTGATCATGGTCACCATTCAGCACGCGAACCCGTACTACGACGACTCCTACGCGGTGAACTCGGAGAATCTCGGTCCGTACGGCGATGCGATCACCTACGAACTGATTCCGTACATCGAACAGCATTTTCGCGGTATCGGGCCATGGGCGCGTGCGGTGTACGGCGGCTCGACCGGCGGGTGGGAAGCCCTCGGCGTTCAGGTGTTCTACCCGGATCTCTACAACGGCGCCTGGGCGAACTGTCCGGATCCGATCGATTTCCGCAGCTATACGGTCGTCAACATCTACGACGACAGGAACGCATACTACTCCGATGGTCCGTTCAAGCGGACGCCGCGACCGGGGAAACGCGACTATCTCGGACAGACCCGCTCGACCGTCGAGCAGAACAACCTGATGGAGCTCGTCCTCGGCACGAAATCGCGATCCGGGGGGCAATGGGACATCTGGGAAGCGGTGTTCTCGCCGGCCGGCCCCGACGGCTATCCGAAACGGATCTGGGACAAGCGTACCGGTGAGATCGACCGGACGGTCGCCGAGTACTGGCGCGAGCACTACGATCTCGTCCACATCATGCGGCGCGACTGGACGACGCTCGGGCCGAAGCTGCGCGGCAAGATCACGCTCAACGTCGGGTTGTCGGACAACTTCTTTCTGAACAACGCCGTGTATCTGGCCGAGGAGTTCCTCAAGTCGGCAAAGCCCCCGGCGGACGCGCGCGTGGACTACGGGATGAAGGACGAGCACTGCTGGAGCGGCGATCACGAGCACGTCAATGCGATCTCGCGGCTCACCTACAACAGCCGCTTCATCCCGCTGATGGCCGAGCGCTGGCGGAAGACGGCGCCGCGCGGAGCCGACGTCACGAGCTGGTCGTACTGACGTGAGGCGGCCCATGACAAAGCGATCGCTTCGAACGCCGGCAGCGCTTGCCGCGGCGGCCCTCGCCGTGGTGTGTCTTGCGGGATCGCCGGCGGCCCAATCAGCGCCGCTCGGCGGCTTCGACGATCTCGTCAAGCAAACGATGAAGGACTGGCACGTGCCCGGCCTGGCGATCGCCGTCGCCAAGGACGGCCGGATCGTCCTCGAGCGCGGGCACGGCGTGCGCCAGATCGGGAAGCCCGCCAGCGTCGACACGCACACGCTGTTCGCCATCGGCTCGACGACCAAGGCGATGACGGCGGCGCTCATCGGCATGCTGGTCGACGAGAAGAAGATCGACTGGGACGATCCCGTCGTCAAGCATCTGCCGTGGTTTCAGCTCAAGGATCCTTCGGTCACGCGCGAGCTCACCGTTCGCGATCTGCTCACGCACCGCGGCGGACTTGGCAACGCCGACTATCTCTGGTACGGCCAGCGCAACTCGACCGACGAGATCCTCAGGCGCGCCCGGCTGATCGAGCCGGCGTATCCCGTGCGGTCCAGCTTCATCTATCAGAACATCATGTACACAGCAGCCGGTGCCGTCATCGAGGCTGTTGGCGGGGCCCCGTGGGCCCAGATGATCCGGACACGGATCTTCGAGCCGCTCGGCATGCGCGACACCATCGCCACGGCAGCCACGCTGGCCGCGCAGCCCAACGTCGCCTCTCCTCACGACAGCGTCAACGGCCAGGTCCGCGTCATCGAGAACATGAGCGTGGATCCCGTCGCCTCGGCCGGCGCGGTGTGGTCGAGCGTCTCGGACATGGCGAAGTGGATGCAGTTCCTCCTCGACGGCGGTCGTGCGGGCGGCACGGGCGGCAGGCGCCTCCTCAGCGATGCCACCCTCGCCGAGCTGTTCAAGCCGCAGACCATTGCGCCATTCGACATGTACCCGACGACGAGCGTGGTGAAGCCGCATTGGATGACGTACGCCCTCGGCTGGTTCCAGCAGGATTACCGGGGGAAAGCCGTCGATTTTCACACGGGCAGCATCGACGGCATGATCGCCATTCACGGGCTCATTCGCGACGAACGGCTCGGCGTCTACGTGCTGGCGAATCTCGATCACGCGGAGCTGCGTCACGCGCTCATGTACACCGTGTTCGATCGGTACACCGGCGGACTCGATCGCGATTGGAGCGCCGAGTTTTTGAAGCTCTATGACGGTGTAAAGCGGGAGGCCGACGAGGCGCGAAAGAAAGAGGAGGCGAAGCGGGTCGCCGGCACGTCACCGTCATTGCCGCTGGCCGAGTACGCCGGCGCCTACAGTGATCCGCTCCACGGCGAGGTCGAGGTAACGCTGGGCAACGGCGCGCTTCGGCTTCGGTACGGACCAGGCTTCGTCGGGGCGCTCGAGCACTGGCACTACGACACATTTCGCGCGAAATGGGCGGCCGAGTGGCGGGCGCCGGCTCTCGTCACGTTCGTGCTGGATGCCACCGGCCGGCCGACCAGTGTGGAGCTGATGAACGGCCGCTTCACCCGCAGGCCTGTCGCACCTGCCTCCGATCGGCCACGCGACTGAGCTCTCGTCGTGGTTTTCACCCAGCGTCTTCGCGAGGGAATTCGCCGCGGGAGGATCCGTTGCAGCGTCCGCATCTGGAGGCGGCTCCACGTCAAGGTGGGCGGTCGTTACCGAATGGACGAGGGGCAGATTGTCGTGGATTCGATCGTGCCGATTGGTATCGCGGATATCACTTGCGATCTGGCGCGCGAGTCGGGTTTCAGCAGTGTGAAGGACTTGCTCCAGACCGCGAAACACGGCAGCGGAGACAACGTCTACCTGATTCGGTTCCACTACCTCCCTCCAGGCGCCTGGGACGTGCAGCGCGGCAGAGGCGCCGTAGACAAGGATCGCGATGAAGGACGCACCGGATTAGGCGGCCAAGCCTCCCGGAAAAGGTCGACATTGCTGCAGCGTATCCGCCGCAGTCCCACGGCGGCGCTACCTGAGAGCGGGAAGCGCGGCCTAACCACTCGCCGGCGCCGGCCGCGCAGAGAATGAGAGACGTTGGACGGACGCGATGAAGCAGACGATGAGTCAGCCACCGGCCCCGGTCCTGACCGGCCAGCGGCTCGGAGTGTACGAAGTGCAGGCACCAATCGGCGCCGACAGCATGGGCGTGGTCTACGGCTCACCACGATTGATAGCGGGGGGGCATACTTCGGCGCGCCCGGCGAGGTGGTGTTCGTTTCTCTTTCTCACTTTCGTCATGCTTCCGTCCAGCCTCCGGCTTGCAGCCCGTGCCCAAGCACCTGCCGACACGGCCCGCTACGCCGTGTCATATGTCGAAGTCATGCCCTCGGCCAGAGCGGCGGCGGTCGCAGCGCTTGAGCAGTATCGCGGCACGAGCCGCCGGGAGGACGGCTGCGTTCGCTTCGAGCTGCTCGAGCAGGTCGATCGGCCGGGTCATTTCGCGATCATTGAAATGTGGAAGGATCAGAGCGCGTTCGACGCCCATGGAATGACCGCGCATGCGAAGCAGGTTCGGGACGCACTCCAGTCGATTCGCCTGAGCGACTACGACCAGCGCCCCTACAAAACTCTCACCATCGCTTCAGCGACTGCCGTGGGAAACGGCCAGGCCATCCATGTCGTCGCGCATGTCGACACGGTTGGCGGTGCTCAGACCGACGCGCCGGGGCTGCTCACGCGGTTGGCGGAGGCCAGCCGTAAGGAACAAGGGTGTCTGCAATTCGACGTCCTGCAACACACGACGCGCGCGAATCACTTCACCGTCATCGAGACCTGGGAGAACCGGAAAGCGCTCGATGCGCACGCCGCCGCGCAGCACACGAAGCTGTACCGCGACAGGTTGCAGCCGATGTCCGGCAGCCCTCTCGATGAGCGCTTGTACAAGACCGTTGAATAGCCATCGCCGGGTTGCTCATCGGAGCGATCTCGATGACCATCTAATTCCGGAAGGCGATTAAGAACCAACAATCTTGAATTTCTGAATCCTCTTCCCGCGGTTTTCGGCGACGTAGACACTGCCCCTGGAATCTACCGCGATGCCGTGAGGCTGGTCGAATTGACCCGGGTAGTGCCCGACTCCGCCGCCGAAACTCGACAGGACCTTGCCGGTCTGGCGGTCGATGATTTCGATCTGCGAATTGTTCTGGTTGATGAGGTACATGAACTTCTGACTTGAATCGTGCGAGAAGTCGAGTGCCACAGCCGAGCCTCCACTCTCTTTGGGTTTCCCGTCGAGCGGTGGCGTGTAAGGCTTCCACGGGACCTCGATGTTCTTGATGAATTGACCCATCTTGTCGTACACCTGTATCCGAGAGCCCTCCCGGTTGCACACGTAGACCAACCCATCGCCGGCCACCGTCATGCAGTGCACAGTCTGCATGCCGTCTGGCTGCCACTGGCGCAAGAATTTTCCATTCCGATCCATCACCGCGACGCGGCGGTTACCTCCTCTGCTCTCGCCATCGGAAACGTAAACGTCTCCGTTTTGCGGATCGACTGAGATGCTGGAGGGCATGAAGAATTGTGCGGCGTTCGAATTGAGAGGCTGACCCTTGACGGTGCCATCGGAGGAATCGAACACGCCCTTTTTCCCGATCTGAAGCAGAAGCTTGCTTCCGTCGTGCGAATACTTCTGGACCATGCCCGACGGGGCACTGCCGATCCACACATTGTTGTCTTTGTCGAAGCGGCAGCTGTGGAGGCGAGGATCGAGAAGCTTGGGATCGCCCCAGGAATTGACCAGATTGCCCGCGGGATCGAGCTCAATCAGCGCTGGAGCCAGGTGCCCCGCGTTCAAGTCTCCGTCCAGCACGTCTTGCCGATTGAGGACGAGCACGTGGTCCTGTGCATCGACACAGACTCCGCCCAACCCTCCCAGGACCCATCGGTCTGGCAAGGACTTCGGCCAGGACAGATCGATTTCGTACTTGGGCACTCCTCCTTGCGCCCGCGAAGAGGGCGCCCGAAGGATTCCGGCGGCAATCGCCAGTGCCGCACATGTTCCCACTCTCAGAAGAACGCGTGTTTTTTTTGTCATGTTCGTGTCCTGGCCACTGGCCTTTCATCCAGATTCGTTCGCCTGGCTGACCAGCCTCCGCGAAGGGCTTCGGCGGTCCACCGTAGCTTCAGCGAAGGCGGAAGTCTCGTCGATCAGATCGCAGCGGGAACCATTCGGGCGGCCCGGGCAGGCGCGCCGGCGCCGGTCTCGAGTCCGCGCCGCTCGCCAATCTGCTGCCGCCACATGGCGTAGTAGAGACCCTTCCGATCGACCAGCTCATCATGGCGCCCCGTCTCCACGATTCGGCCGCGTTCCAGGACGTAAATCCGGTCGGCATGCAGAATCGTCGAGAGCCGATGCGCAATCAGCACGGTGATGGCGTCGGCGCCCGTGGCCACGTCGCGGATCGTGTCGACGATCCCCTCTTCGGTCAGCGAGTCGAGCGACGAGGTCGCCTCGTCGAAGACCAGGAGGTGTGGATGCCGGAGCAGGGCGCGCGCGATCGACAGCCGCTGCTTTTCGCCGCCCGACACCTTGACGCCACCTTCGCCGATGACGGTGTCGAGGCCGCGGTCCGCCCGCGCGAGCAGGCTGTCGCAGGCCGCTTTCCGCAGCACGGCGAGGCACTCGGCGTCCGAGGCGGCTGGATTCACGAACAGCAGGTTCTCTCGAATGGTGCCGGAGAAGAGCTGCGTGTCCTGCGTGACGAATCCGATTTGCGCGCGCAGGGCATCGAGATCGATCTCGGTGCCCGGAATCCCGTTGTAGACGATGCGTCCCGCCAGCGGTTGATACAGTCCGACCAGCAGCTTCACGAGCGTCGTCTTGCCGGCGCCCGACGGCCCGACGAACGCGATGGTCTCGCCGCGCTGCGCGCCGAACGAAATGTCGCTGACGGCCGGCGACGAGGCCGATTGGTGTTGAAAAGTCACGCGCTCGAATCCGAGCGTGTGCAGCGCCTGGAGCGGCACCGGATCCGGCGGCCTCGGCTCCTGCGGGATGCGCAGGATGTCCTCGTACACGTTCAGCGACGCTTCGGTTTCGCGATAGATGTTGATGATGTTCCCGAGCTCCTGGAGCGGGCCGAAAATGAAGAAGGAGTAGATGAACAACGAAAAGAACTGGCCGACCGTGATGGCGCGCGTATAAATCAGATAGAGCATCAGAAACATGATGCTCGTGCGCAGGAAGTTGACCGCGGTGCCCTGGATGAAGCTGAGGCTCCTCAGATAGCGGACCTTTTTCAGCTCCAGGCTCAGGATCTTGGCGGTCGTCCCGTTGAGACGGTCGATCTCCTGGCGCTGCAGCCCCAGGCTTTTCACCAGCTCGATGTTGCGAAGCGACTCTGTCGTCGATCCGGCCAGCGCCGTCGTCTCGGCGACGATGACCTTCTGAATCCTCTTGATGCGGCGGCTCAGCACCGAGCTGAGCATGCCAAGAATCGGCACCGTCAGGAAATACACCGGGGCGATCAGCCAGTGCACGCTGAATGCGTATGTCATCACGAAGATGATCCCGACGAGCGAGGTGAACAGGACGTTGATGGCGGTCGCGATGAGCTTCTCGACGTCGGTTCGTACTTTTTGGAGCCTGCCGAGCGTCTCCCCGCTGCGCTGATCCTCGAACACCGAATAGGGCAGCTCGAGCGAGTGTCGAATACCGTCCGCGTACAACTGTGCGCCGAGCCGCTGCGTGATCACGTTGATGTAGTAATCCTGGAAGTTCTTCGCGACGCGCGAGACGAACGCAACCCCCACTGCGGCCCCGAGCAGCAGGCTGACGCCTCTGAAGAACTCGCCCGTGGTGTATTCCTGGAACCGGGTCGCATATTGATCGATGACGTGACGGAAGATGAGCGGATCGAGCAGCGAGAAGACCTGGTTGATGGTCGCCAGCGCGAGCGCGAGCGCCACGAGCCCCGAGTAATTCCGCAGATACGCGTAGAGAAGTTTCATAAACCTCGAGCGAGTTTGATGTGTCGGTGCAGGCCGACCCTTGCAGGGTCGCCCTCAGCCTCGCTCCATCCCCTTCTTCTTGATCACGGGAAGGGCGTCCGGCGCCGTGACGAACTCGAGGAGATCGTGGGCGGCAGCGCCTGCCTTCGCGCCCGCCGAGACGCCACCCACCATCACCGCAAAACCCTGGACCTCCATCGGGAAGGTCCCGAGGACTTCAACGCCGCGAATGGGGAGGATCTCGCTGAGCGGGAGAATGCCGATCTCAGCCTCGCCGTTGACGACCGCTTCGCCAACCAGGAGTCCGCTCGCGGTCACCTTGCTCTTGGGCTTCAAGGCCTCGGCGATGCCGAGCCGTTGGACGAGAGCGGTGAAGTACACACCCGCCGCCCCCTCGCCAGCGTAAGCGATCGATTTCGCGTCGAGCAGCGCCCGCTTCAACGCATCGGTCGTGCCGACGTCGCGCCTGCGCGCACCGGTGCGTATCGCCATGGCCATGCCTGAGCGGGCGATTGGCGTCCGCGTGCCGGCGGCAATTCTGCCCTGCGCGATCAAGTCGTCCATCGCCGCGAGGGTCAGAACCGCCAGGTCGAACGGCTGACCCTGCTCGATTTGCCGTTTCAGCGACGCGGCGGTGCCGTACTGGATGACGACGGTGTGTTTCGTCGCGCGTTCGAACTGTGGAACGAGCTCCTCCAGGACCCCCTTCAGGGCGGTGGAGCTCAACACCTTGATTTCGGCGGTGCGCGCGACACTCGCCTGACTCGGAGCCGCTGCTTTCTGCTGCGCTGCGAGGACCGCGTGGAACATCGTCTCATCGAGGTCCAGCTCCGCCTTGTAGCCGGCCGGATCGATGTAGGGGTTCGGGCCACCTTTTCCCAGCTTCGCGTATTTTTCCGCCATGTTGAACATGCCCGGATGCGATCCGAGCGGCACGTCGCACTGGAGCGATCGGCTGACCTTGAAAGCGCGCAGAAACTCGTCCGCGATCTGCGGAACATCAGTGTTGTTCACCAGCTTGAACCCCGGATTCACGCCGAGGCTGCCGATGATCACCACGTCGTAGGTCCTGCCGCCGTCCTGCACCTTCATCGTCCACGTGGTGCAGCCTCGAGTGTGACCGGGCGTCAAGTGCGCGACGAGCGTCATGCCGCCGAGCGTCACCGATTCGCCGTCGTGCAGCACTCTGTCGATGGGATGTGGCTTCCCTGCCGGCCTCATGTTCTCGAGCGCTGGAACGTCTTCAGCCATCGCCATCGCCTGCGCGCCGGTCAGTTGCTTGACGAGCGCATCACCCTCCTGGTGATCGCCGTGCGCGTGGCTGCCCAGCAGGATTTTCACGTCGGCGAATTTGAAGCCCAACAGCTCCACTGACTTTTGAATGATCGGGACATTGCGCTCGTACGTGCTGTTGATCAGGATATGGCCCTGCGGCGTCACGACGAGAAACGATGCCAGGCTCGTCGTGCCCACGTAGTAGATGTTGCCGATGATCTTGTGGGGCGCGAACGGCGTGGTCTGATCGTCCGGTCCACCGATGTTGCGCTGGAACAGCTGCTGCTGCGTCCAGGTGCGTCCGTTCACCGTGACCTGGACGGGCGGCCCGGCGGGCGGGGGCGCATTCGATCCGCGCTGCGCCTTCAGCGACGGACGAAGGCCGGCCGCAGCGGCGACGACGCATCCGAACAGCGTCGATTTGAACAGGCTCATCGATTGCCTCCACGGCGAAGTATACGCCGCTCGGTGCATCTTCTCGGGATTCGGGATTCGGGATTCGGGATCAGACATTCCGCCTGCTGAGTGCCGGAACGAAGCTCGGGCCGTACGAAATCCTCGGGGCGCTTTCCGGCTCGCCAGCACGGCGTGGTGCAAGTGAACGTCGGACAGCACGTCCGCAGACCTCGCGTGACGGCGGCGATTGCAACCGGATGCCGATTTCCGCGCGTCCGCCGCGCTGCTGTCAGTCGCCGATGACGAGGCGATCGATGACCTTGGTCACGCCGGCCGTTTCACGCGCGAGCCTGATGGCGCGGTCGTGCTCGTCGACCGATCGGACGCGGCCGGTCAGCGTCACCGTCGACCCGTCGGTCGTGATGTCGATCGTCCGGCCCTTGATGTTGTCGTCGAGCACCATCTTCGCCCTGATCTTCGACGTGATGGCCGCCTCCGCCGCCGTCTCCTTCACCTTTTCGGCTGCAACTGCCACCTTTTCGCCGACCTCAGCGCCCTTCGCGCGTGCGGCGTTGACGTCGATATTGCCCGTAGTCCCGACAGGCGCCGGCGGCGGCGCGCCCGGATACCGCCACGAAGTATTGCCGCTCCAGTAGCTGAACGCCACGAACGCGACGAACACAAGAAGAACAGCAGCCAGCAGTGCTCTCATGGGTGGCCTCCACGGCGTTCCTCTTCAAGCGCGTTGCCAGCAGATACGGTCCGGCTCGGGTGCACGCGTCCGACGACAGTCCGGCTGAAGCTGGACACGACGTACGATGCTGGGCACAGCCGTTGCGTGAGCAATGCATGGAGGTGGCGTATGTCCGCTGTCGAGCTCTTGATGGCGTGGCAATACCCGAGCATCGGCTCAGCAGTCATCGTTGCGCTCGCACTGGCCGTGTGTCTGCTCGTGCCGTACTTGGTGAAAGAAATCCGCAAGGGTAAGGTCAGCCTCGGTCCACGTCTGCCGTACGGGGCGAGCGAACCCCATCCGGGACGGCGCGGCAACCCGGCGCCGGGACATCCCGAAGCGCAGGCGGATCCCTACGATCCGCGGGCGAGCCGCTAAGCCACAGAGCCGCCGAGATTGCCACCCATGCGTCGGCGCGACCGGGAAACGTGGCGGCCGCAGCCATGATGCCGATCACGAGGTGCGGACGATCGTTCAGGCGGATCGTCTGCCCCACGATCTGCGGATCGCCGCCGAATCGGCGGCGCCACAAGCCGTCGCTGAGGACGTGACGGAGCTGTCGCCGGGCGCGTCCTCTGCCGGCGTGAACCATCGGCCCATGGCCAGCCGCAGGCCGAGCATCGGCTGAAAGCTCTGCGACGCGCGCACGACGACGAGCCGCTCCGGCTCGCCGCCGCCCGTGAGATTCTGGCGGTGTCTCCCGCTGTGTGATCTAAGGATTTTAGGAAGTGAGGATTTAAGGATTTCATTTCAGGATCTGATGGCGGAGAAGGGGTCGCGCGCGGTCAGCGGCTTTGGGCTGCTCAGATAAATCCTCAAATCCTCAAATCCTTAGATCCTCAGATTTCATGAGGGCCCCTTATGAGCCCAACACGCCGCGACTTCCTGAAATATACCGGGGCAGCCAGCCTCCTGATCGCGTCGGACCTCGTCGGCGAGCTGATCGCGCAGTCGCCGAAAGGCAACCCGATGACCTCCATGTTCAAGGGGTTGGCGGACGTCGCGCTCGGGGAGACCGCGGCCCGCGGCTGCTTCGGCGGATACGCATGCCACACCACGACGAGGCGGTCAGCCTCGGCAAAAGGAAGCGGCGCCAGGAGGACGCCGCGGATGACTGAGAACACTGCGGTGTTGGCTCCGACGCCCAGCGCGAGCGTGATCACCGCGACTAGCGCGAACCCGGGCGCGCGGCCCAGCAGCGGTAACGCGTAGCGCACGTCCTGCCACATCGGGCGGTTAGATGTACGGCGGCGTTTGAGGGTTGTCGCCCCCGGGCGACGCCGATCTTGTCGAGAATTCGTCTTGTCGAGGATTCGGCCGGCGTGTCCGGCGCGGGATCGATGGGCGTCGGAATCGGCGGCAGCGGCACGGGCCGCAGCAGCACCGGGCCTCCGGGCGCGGCGGGCATCTGCGCCCATTGACTGATCGTCCGCGCGACCTCGTCTCGAAAAACGAACAGCGCGCCAGCCGCGCCGACGCCGTCGCGGGCTCGAGTCCTCGCGTCGAGTTCGATGAAGATGCGTGCGCGCGGATTTGCGAGATGTCGGGCCCGGCGATCGTGAACGTGCTGTGCGCCGAGGCGCGGATCGTCGGCGTGGTCGAGACCGCGATCCAGGCCGCCGAGGCTCGCCTCGAAGTTTGGATCGTCAGCCAGGGACTTCTTCGAGGCCGAATCGTTCACCGCCAACAGTCATACCTGTAATCTCATTTCCATACTCGCATGCGTCTTCGAGCGACTCTGGCGCCTGCATCGTGCTTCGAAATAGCACAGACTGTTCCGAAACAGCTCACGGACGCTCCAAGTGACTGCCAAATAGAGACCTAGAGTCGACCGTCGTCGCCTTCAAACGACGTTATTGTCATATATAGGTACATAATAATGTAAGAACGGCGCTCGGTTACTGCGGTTAAGCTACTGTAAACACGTTACTTATGCTTATGGCAGGGCTTGGCGTCAGAGTTGCTGCTGTCGCCCGCAACGGCAGACGTCTAGGCGTCCGCCCGCTTTCATAAAATGGCCGGCGATCCGTCTGTCAACGCGTCCGCCTGGCGCAGCGAACTTCCGACCCTTACCGGCCGCGCGGTGACGCTCCGCGAACCGGTCTGTCAGGATCTGGGGCCGCTGGTCGACCTGTTGTCGTTGAGCGACGCGACGCGCTTCTGCATCGACGAGCCGGTCACCGAGCTCGCCGTGCAGGAGCTGATCGAACGCGCCGCGCTTGAACGGGCGAACGGCATCTCGCTGACCTACGTCATCACGCAAACCCACACGCGCACAGTCGTCGGCCTGATGTTGGTGCGTCAGCTCGATCCGTGCTTCGAAGCGGCCGAGTGGGAATGCACGCTCGCGCCGTCGGCGCGAGGCAGCGGCGTGTTCATGGAGGCCGCGCGGCTGGTCGGCTCCTTCGTCTTCGGCACGATCGGTGCGCATCGCCTCGAAGCGCGCGTGCTGGTGCAGAACGGGCGCGCCAACGGCGCGCTGCGCAAGCTCCGCGCGGTGCAGGAAGGCGTGCTGCGGCGCTCGGTGCGCCGCAACGGTGAGTACTTCGATCAGGTGCTGTGGTCGCTGCTCAAGGAAGACTGGGGAGAGCACTGGGTCTCGACGGCCCCGCGCGTTCACTGATGGCGCAACTCCCGCGTCCTGCCCGCCTCTACGTCGCCGCGGTCATCGCGGTCGGGCTGACGCTGATGGTGCTGCGCCTGCCGGAGGCGACATTCCGGCAACCGGTCCTTTTCGTCGCGCTGCTGCTGCTGTCCTCGATGTCGGCGGCGCTCAAGGTCCATCTCCCGCTGACGAAGAGCGGCTCCACGATGTCGGTGTCCTACGCGGTGGACTTCGCGTCGCTGCTGCTGCTCGGGCCGCACGAGACGATGCTTGTCGCCGCCGGCAGCGCGTTCAGCCAGTGTCACCTGAAAAGCAAGGAACGCAATCCGATTCATCGCACGCTGTTCAGCGTCGCTTCGCTGGTCATCACCGTGCAGGTGGCGGGGCTGGCATTCGCGCTGCTCGGCGGCACCGGTTCGACGATGCCGCTCGCACACCTGGCGCGGCCGCTGGTCGGCGCCGCGACGGCGTACTTCCTCCTGAACACCGGGCTGATCGCGACCGCGATCGCGTTGTCCACGCGCAGCCCGATCATCACGACGTGGAACAACAACTTCCTGTGGAGCGCGCCCAGCTACTTCGTCGGCGCCGGCACCGCGGCGCTGGCGGCGTCCTTCGTCGCCCACGCCGGCTATTGGGTCGCGCCGCTCACCTTCGCGCCGCTCTACCTCACCTACCGCACGTACAAGGTCTACATGGGCCGCATCGAGGACGAGCAGCGGCACGTCGAGCAGACGTCCGACCTGCACCTCGCGACGATTGAAGCGCTCGCGCGCGCGATCGACGCGAAGGATCAGACGGCGCAGATGCACATCCGCCGCGTGCAGGTGTACGCGGCGGGCCTCGCCAGAGCGTCCGGCCTCTCCGAGGGCGAGATCCAGGGCGTCAAGACCGCCGCGCTGCTGCACGACATCGGCAAGCTCGCGGTGCCCGAACACATCCTCTCCAAGCCGGGGCCGCTGACACAGGAAGAGTTCCAGAAGATCCGCATCCACCCGCAGGTGGGGGCGGAGATCATCGCCGCGGTGCCGTTCCCCTATCCGGTGGCGCCGCTGATCCTCAGCCATCACGAGCGCTGGGACGGCAAGGGCTATCCGCAGGGGCTGGCCGGCAAGGACATCCCCCTGGGCGCGCGCATCCTGACGATCGTCGACTACTACGACGCCGTCACGACCGAGCGTCCGTATCACAAGGCGCTGACCAGCGAGAGCGCGGTGGGGCTGCTGAAGCACGAGGCCGGACGCGCGCTCGATCCGAAGCTGGTGCTGCTCTTCATCGAGATGTTGCCGTCGCTGGCGGCCGAGTTCGGACCCGAGCAACTCGCCATCGAGGAGGCGGAGCCGACGCCGCCGCTGTCCGGCTCGACCGCCGTCGGTCTCGTGCCCGCCAGCACGGCCAACGCGTTCGAGAACATCGCGCTGGCGCATCGGGAGATTTACGCGCTCTACGAGATCGCGCAGTCGATGGGCACGAGCCTTGGCGTGTCGGACACGATGGCGCTCATCTCGTCGAAGCTCTCGAAAATCGTGTCGTGGTCCGGCTGCGCGCTGTTCCTGCACCAGCCGGAGGGCGATTCGCTGAAATGCCGGTTCGCCGTCGGCGTCGACACGCCACGGCTGCTCAATGCGACGCTCAAAGTGGGCCACGGCCTTGCCGGTTGGGTCGCGCGCAACCGGCGGACGCTGATCAACGGCAACCCGCGCGTCAGCTTCGAAGCGGCGGGCGTCAGCTCCGAGACGTCGCTCAACTCGGCTATCGTGTGCCCGCTGCACTACAACGACACCTTCATCGGCTGCCTGGCGCTGTATCACGTCGAGGCGAATCACTACACCGAGGATCATCGCCGGCTGCTCGAGCGGATCGCCGAGCAGGCAGGCGCGGTGATTCACAACTCGATTGTGTTCGAGCAGACGCAGGAAGACTCGCTGACCGATCCGCTGACGGGGCTGCCGAACCGCCGATCGATGTTCGTGCACCTGTCGCGCGAGCTCGCCCGCGCCGGACGCCTCAAGAGCGAGGTCGCGATCATCGTCATGGACATCGACGGGTTCAAGTCGATCAACGACACCTACGGGCACAACGTCGGCGACTACGCGCTCCGCGAGGTCGCCTCCGCACTGCAGGGCGCGCTGCGGCCCTACGATCTGTGCGTCCGCTACGCGGGCGACGAGTTCATCGTCGTGCTGGCGGAGTGCTCACGCGAAGCAGCCGAGATCAAGCGCCGCGAGCTGCAGCACCGCATCGCCGACATTCAGGTGGAGGTGCGCGCGGGCAAGCGCCTGCGGCTCGGCGCGAGCGCCGGCGCGGCGGTGTTCCCGTACGACGGCGCGACCTACGAAGAGCTGCTCGCCGACGCCGATCACCTCATGTATCGCGACAAGGCCGCCCGCCGCGGTCTTATGCCGCTGCCACCCGCGCCCGGCCCGGAAGATTTCATCGCCTCCGAGATGTTCGAGCAGAGCGGCGTGGTCCATCCGCCTCCTCCGCTTCCCCGCAGAATCGCGTAACCCGAACGATCAGCCCACCATCCGCCGCTGCTCGTTTCGCGCGCCGGCATTCGGCGCCTGACGACGGGCGGATGTATCGTCGGCCTGTTCGAAAGCGCGACGTTCGCCGATGGAACCCGAGACGCTGAAGCCCGGCGATTTCGCCGTCGCGTACAGCGATGGCGTCACCGAAGCCCTCAACACCGCTGGGCGAGGAGTTCACCGACGAGCGCTTGATCGAGACGGTCGAACGGTTGCGGGATGAGCCCGCCGAGGGATCGTCGCCGGTGTGATCTCGGCCGTGCGGCTGTTTTGTGGCAAGGAGAGACCGAACGACGCGTCACCACCGCGTCGTGCGGTATGTGCCTGGCATTTGAAGCGGCCGGCAGCACCGGAACGAGGTGCTCGAAGGCCGGCAACGCTGGAGCACGCCGAACCCGCAGAGAGAAGCAATCGTCGCTCTGCGATCTCGGCCGTCTCGGCGGTTAGCTACAATGGACGGCGTGCAGAAAGACGACCTCGTCGAGCGGCGGCAGAGATACATTCAACGCCAGATCGCCCTGGACAAGACGGCGGTGAACGTCGGGTTCAGCGCACGCCGGCCGGAAGGCAGCGGCTCGAAGAATCGACACGGGATGCCGAAGCTGCCCGTCGGGCAGCACGAGGTGAAGAACTGGCCCGTGCTCGACCTCGGCGAGCAGCCCGAGGTGTCGCTCGACGCCTGGAGGCTGGACGTCGGCGGCCTCGCCGACAATCCGTTCACGCTGACGTGGGAGCAGTTCCTGGCGCTGCCGCAGGCCGACGAGGTCAGCGATTTCCACTGCGTGACGACGTGGAGCCGGTTCGACAACCGCTGGCGCGGCGTGCGCTTCAGGACGATCGCCGAGCTCGCGATCCCGAAAGAGGACGCGAAGTTCGTCCTCTGCACCGGCTACGACTTCATGCCGGGCACCCGCGTTCCTTATACCGTCAACGTGCCGCTGGCGCGCGCCGTGGACGATGACGTCCTGCTCGTGCACACGTGGGAAGGCAAACCGCTCCCGCGCGAGCACGGCGGCCCCTGCCGGATGATCACGCCCAGGCTGTATGCGTGGAAGGGCGCCAAGTGGATCCGCAAGATCGAGTTTCTTGCCGAGGATCGCAAAGGCTTCTGGGAGGTCCGCGGCTACTCGAATTCCGCGGAGCCCTGGTTCAACGATCGGTATGCGACAGACTAATGCTCAGTCCGCGTCATTTCGGCTCGAACCGATAAACCAGATAGGTAATCGCAGGCCCATCCAGCTGGCTGAAGCGATGGGGCATTCCCGCCGGAATGATGATCACGTCTTTCGGGCCGACATGCTTCGCCTCGCCGCCCTTGTGTGTGCCGGTCTGGCTCGGGCCAGCGTTGAGGCGTGTGAGATCGGTCGGCGTCGCGCCTTCGAGCGATCCGCCGGTCACGAGAGTGCCTGATCCTTCCATTACCTGATAAATCTCTGTCACGCGGTTGTGAATGAGGGCGCTCGTCTCGGCCTTCGTTCGGCGCAGAACCGCGAGCGACGCTTTGTGCCCGCCCGGCACCTCGGTCGCCTTGACCGGCTGGTCGACTACGTTATTAGCGGTCGACTGCTTCACCGTCGTAGCGATTTCCTCGGCGCTGATGAACGTGCCCGAGACTGCCTGCTGCTCCGCCGCCACCAGACCCATCACGAGCGCGAGTAGTATCAGCATGCGCGTGATTATAGGGCGCCCAGCCCCAGCCCCATTTCTCCAGTGGCACAAAAAATGAACCTCGGCCATGCCGTGCGAGTGTGGCCAGGGGATCCTTACCCGCTGGGAGCGACCTGGACCGGCGTCGGCGTGAATTTCGCCCTCTTTTCGGCGCATGCCACGAAAGTCGAGCTATGCCTCTTCGACGCGCCTGACGCGTCAAACGCGCGCATATCTATTCCGCTTCCGGAACAAACCGACATGGTCTGGCACGCGTTTTTGCCCGACGCGCGTCCGAACCAGCTCTACGGTTATCGCGTCCACGGGCCGTACGACCCGGCGATCGGGCATCGCTTCAATCCCAACAAGGTTGTCATGGATCCATACGCGAAGTCGGTGGCGCGTGCGGTCCGCTGGTCTAACGAGATGTTCGGGTACGAGGTCGGGCACAATGACGAGGACCTTTCCTTCGATGCCCGCGACAACGCCGCCTTTGCGCCGCTCGCCGCGGTCGTCGATTCCGCGTTCACCTGGGGCGACGACCGGCCGCCTCGCACGCCGTGGCGCAACACCGTGATCTACGAGATGCACGTGCGCGGCTTTTCCAAGCAGCATCTCGGGATTGCGGGGCATCTGCGCGGCACCTACGAGGCGCTGACGACCGAGCCGGCGCTGGAGCATCTGAAAGCCCTCGGCGTCACGGCCGTCGAGCTGATGCCGGTGCACCATCACGCGCGGGATCGGCACCTGGAGGAAAAAGCCCTCTCGAATTACTGGGGCTACAACAGCTTCGGCTACTTCGCGCCGGAGCGGCGGCTCGCCGCGTCGCGCACGCCGGCGGGCGCCGTCCGCGAATTCAAGCGCATGGTGCGCGCGCTGCACGCGGCCGGCCTCGAGGTCATCCTCGACGTGGTCTACAACCACACCGCGGAGGGCAACCACCTGGGGCCGACCCTGTCGCTCAAGGCGATCGACAACGCGTCCTACTATCGGCTGGTCGCTGACAACCCGCGGTACTATATGGATTTCACGGGCTGCGGCAACACGCTGAACATGCAGAGCCCGCAGGTGCTGCAGCTCATCATGGACAGCCTGCGCTACTGGGTCATGGAGATGCACGTCGACGGGTTCCGGTTCGACCTCGCGAGCGCGCTCGCCCGCGAGCTGTATGATGTCGATCGGCTCGGCGCGTTCTTCGACATCATTCATCAGGATCCGGTGCTCTCGCAGGTGAAGCTCATCGCCGAGCCGTGGGATCTCGGCCAGGGAGGATATCAGGTCGGCAACTTCCCGGTGCTCTGGACCGAGTGGAACGGGAAATATCGCGACTCGGTGCGCCAGTTCTGGCGCGGCGACGGCAGCAGCAGCACGGTGTCCGAGCTGGCCACGCGTCTGGCCGGCAGCAACGATCTCTACGCGCACAGCGGGCGCCAGCCGTACGCGAGCATCAATTTCATCACCGCGCACGACGGCTTCACCCTGCACGATCTGGTCACCTACAACGAGAAGCACAATGAGAGGAACGGCGAGGACAACCGCGACGGCGAGAACAACAACCTCAGCTGGAACTGCGGGGTTGAGGGCGCGACCGACGATCTCGAGGTGCGGACGCTGCGCGAGCGGCAGAAGCGGAACTTCCTCGCAACGCTGCTGCTGTCGCAGGGCGTGCCGATGATCAGCCACGGCGACGAGCTGGGTCGGACGCAGCTGGGCAACAACAACGCCTATTGCCAGGACAACGAGATCGCCTGGATCGACTGGAATCTCGGCGCGGACGGCCACGCCCTGCTCGAGTTCGCGCGGAAGCTGGTGAACTTCCGCCGCGCGCAGCCCACGCTCCGGCGGCGGAAATATTTCCAGGGCCGCAGCATTCGCGGCGGCGAGGTCAAGGACGTCGCGTGGCTCGCGCCCGACGGCCGCGAGATGGACGACGCTGCGTGGCACGCGAGCTCGGTCCGCACGCTCGGGATGCTGCTGTCGGGAAGCGCGATCGAAGAGGTCAACGAGCGCGGTGAGCCCATCACAGGCGACACGCTGCTCGTACTGCTGAACGGGCACCCCGACGCGGTGCCCTTCACGCTTCCGTCGGTCGAGGAAGACCATACCTGGCAGCGCGTCTTCGATACGTTCGATCCGAACGCGGCGAACCAGGTGTGCCAGCCCGGCGTCCGTTACACGCTGCAGGGGCGATCGGTCGCCGTCCTCAAGATCGTGTCGCCGAGCCGAGAGCGGCGGCGGCTGTCGGACGTCGAACGGGCCGCGCGGCTGCAACCGGCGGCGATCGAGGGTTGATGACGGTATGGCTGCCACCACCCCGCACCTGACGGCCCCGTTCGACGCCGCCTCTTCGGCGCCTTCCGCGGCCGAGGATGATCCGCTCTGGTACAAGGACGCGGTCATCTATCAGGCGCACATCAAATCGTTCTTCGACTCCAACAACGACGGCATCGGCGATTTCCGGGGCATGACGCAGAAGCTCGACTACCTCCAGGGTCTCGGCATCACCTGCGTCTGGCTGCTCCCCTTCTTTCCATCGCCGCTGAAGGACGACGGCTACGACATCGCCGAATACCGGAGCGTCCATCCGAGCTACGGGACGCTCGAGGACTTCACGGCCTTCGTAAGCGCCGCGCACGAACGGCAGATCAAAGTGCTCATCGAGCTGGTCATCAACCACACCTCCGATCAGCATCCCTGGTTTCAGCGCGCGCGGCTCGCGCCGCCCGGATCGCCCGAGCGTGCGTTCTACGTCTGGAGCGACACCGATCAGAAGTTTCCCCAGACGCGGGTCATCTTCAGCGACACCGAAAAGTCGAACTGGACCTACGATCAGGTCGCCGGCCAGTACTACTGGCATCGCTTCTTCTCGCACCAGCCGGACCTGAACCACAACAACCCGGCGGTGGTCGACGCGGTGATCGACGTCATGAAATTCTGGCTCGATCGGGGCGTCGACGCGCTGCGGCTCGACGCGGTGCCGTACCTGTGCGTTCGCGAGGGCACGACCAACGAGAACCTGCCCGAGACGCATGACGTCTTGAAGCGGATGCGGCGCGTCATGGACGCGGCCTACAAGAACCGGATGCTGCTCGCCGAGGCAAACGGATGGCCGTCCGACGTGCGCGCGTATCTCGGCGACGGCGACGAGTGCCACATGGCGTTCCACTTCCCGCTGATGCCGCGCATGTTCATGGCGCTGCGGCGTGAAGACCGGCACGCGATCACCGAGATCCTCAACCAGACGCCCGACCTCCCCGAGCACTGTCAGTGGGCGCTCTTCCTGCGCAACCACGACGAGCTGACACTCGAGATGGTGACCGACGAAGAGCGCGACTACATGTACTCGGTGTACGCCGCCGATCCGCAGATGCGCCTGAACGGCGGCATCCGGCGGCGCCTGGCACCGCTGGTCGAGAACAGCCGGCGGCGCGTCGAGCTGCTCAACGCGATGCTCTTCTCGCTCCCGGGGACGCCGATCATCTACTACGGCGACGAGATCGGGATGGGCGACAACATCTACCTCGGCGATCGCAACGGCGTGCGCACGCCGATGCAGTGGAGCAGCGATCGCAACGCCGGGTTTTCTCGCGCCGACCCGGCGCGCCTCTTCGCGCCGCCGGTTCAGGATCCGGTGTACGGCTACCAGGCGATCAACGTCGAGTCGCAGGAACGGTATGCGTTCTCGCTTCTCAACTGGATGAAGCGGCTCGTCGCGATGCGCAAGCAGCACCGCGCCTTCGGCCGCGGCACACTCGAGTTCGTCGGCTGCCCGAACCGGAAGGTCCTCGCCTACCTGCGCCGCGACGACCGCGAGGCGATCCTGATCGTGGTCAACCTGTCGCGCGCAGTCCAGCCCGCCCCGCTCGATTTGAAGCCGTTCGCCGGCCTCATCCCGATCGAGATGAACGGGCTCACCGAGTTCCCGCGCATCGGCCAGGAGCCCTACTTCCTGACGCTCGGGCCGTACGCGTCCTACTGGTTCACGCTGCAGCACGAGCCGATGCAGATGGCGCCCCGCGCGACTGCCGCGGCCGATCCGAGCGAGGCGATCGTCGAATCGCTGCCGTCGCTGCTGGTCGGCGTCGACTGGACCAACATCCTCGACGGCGGCACGCGGGCGATTCTCGAGCGCCAGGCGCTCCGCGCGTTCCTGTTGCGGCAGCACTGGTTCGATTCGACGTCACGCGAGATCCGGCGCGTGTCCTTCAGCGACTGGACCGGCATACGATCGGGCGCGAGCCCGGCGTTTCTCTCGATTGTCTCGGTCGAATACACGGACGGCTGGACCGACAGCTATCTGGTGCCACTCGCGTTGATGGCGGGCGACGCGGCGGAGGCGGCGCTCAAGAGCACACCGGGCGGCGTGCTCGCGCGGGTAACCGGCGCGCGCAAAGGCGCGATCGTCGACGGCCTGCTGGACGATGACACGTGCGACCGGCTGCTGGAGATGATCACGCGCACCAAGGAAATCGCCACGACGCGAGGCTCCGTGCGCGGACTCCTCGTCGGCAGTCGTCAGGCCCCAGTCGATAATCGGCAGCTCGCCGCCGGCCCGCCCGGTGAGCGCAGGTGGACGCGCGGCAGCTCCGATCAGAGCAGCGTCGCGTCCCACGACGATCGCGACGTGCTCGAGCTGCTCCGGCGGATCGAAGCGGGGCCGGGTCCTGAGTTCGAGATCGGCCGGTTCCTCACCGAGCACGGCTTCGCGCGAACGCCGGCGCTCGCCGCCGCGCTCGAGTACCTGCGTCCCGGCCTGGAGCCAGCGACGCTCGCCATCGTGCAGGCGATGGTCAAGCATCAGGGCTCGGGGTGGGACTTCACGATCGACGAGCTGCGCCGATATTACGAGCGCGTGGCAGCCCGGGTGAAGCGTTCGGACGGTCGGGACGCGCCCGCCACGCCTGCCACTCCGGCTCTTCCGGCCCCTCCCGCCCATCTGGGTCCGCCGCCGTTTTTTGCGGCGCTCGAAAACTGGTATCTTGCGAGCTCGACGATGCTCGGACGCAGAACGGCCGAGCTGCACCTCGCGCTCGGATCGTCGACGGCGCCAGCGTTCGCCCCGGAGCCTATCGACCGCACCTCTCTCGAGGCGCAGGCGGATGTGATGCGCGCGCACGCGGAGGCCACGCTCGATGTGCTCGCGCGACGGCTGGCCACGCTGAACGAGGCGTCACGCGCGAACGCCGAAACAGTTCTCGCGAGGCGGTCCGCGCTCCTGACGTCATTCGACGCCATCCGGCCGCTGAAGGCCGCCGGCCAACGTATCCGCATCCACGGCGACTATCACCTCGGCCGGGTGCTGCGCACTGAAGAGGATTTCGTCATCCACGATTTCAAGGGCGACCCGACTCGACCGGTTGCGGAGCGGCGTGCGAAGCAGTCTCCGCTGAAGGATGTCGCCGGGATGATCCGATCGTACAGCTACGCTGCGTATGCCGCCCTGTTTGCACATACGATGAATGCGCCCGATGACTATGCCACGCTCGAATCGTGGGCCGACGCCTGGGCGCATTGGGCGGCCGACGCATTTCTGAACGGCTATCTGGCGGCGATCGGAGACTCCGCGCTCGTGCCTCGCGAGACGGCACCGCGACGGGCGCTCCTCGAGGCCTTCACACTGGAGAAAGCGATATACGAGCTGAGCTACGAGCTGAATCACCGGCCCGACTGGGTCCGGATCCCGCTGATCGGCATTTGCAGGCTCCTGGGCGTAAACTGATGGAACCTTTTTTGCGGAGAGACTCGTTATGGCAAAACGCACACCGCCTCGTTTACATGACAACGACACCAGCAGCGACGCCCCGTCCCGCCCGGCAGCTCGGCGGTCGAAATCAACGGCGCCGCCAGCGTCCCCACCGGATACTCTCGGCGTGTACACCGGCGTCGAGGGGATGGAGCACCACCGCAACGAACCGAGCGAGGAAAAGATCCGCGCCCGCGCCTACCAGCGCTACCTCGAGCGCGGCGGCACCGGCGGGAGCGACTTCGAAGATTGGCTCGAAGCGGAGCGAGAGCTGAGAAGGTCACAATCTGAATCCTGAAGTCTGAAATCTCGAGTGCGACACATGGCGAAGGCGCTCTGGAAGGGATCGATCTCGTTCGGGCTGGTCAATATCCCGATCGAGCTTCACACGGCTGTGCGGAATCACCGGCCGAAGTTCCGCTTGCTCCACGCGAAGGACAAGTCGCCCGTGAAGTTCGAGCGTGTGTGCATTCGCGACGGCCACACGGTCGCGTGGGAGGACCTCGTCAAGGGGTACGAGTACACGAAGGGCCACTTCGTCGTGTTGACGAAGGAAGATTTCCAGGCCGCCGCCGTCGAGAAAACGCGCACCGTCGACATCGTCGATTTCGTGAAGTCGGATGAGATCGACGATCGGTTCTTCGAGACGCCTTACTATGTCGTCCCGGCGAAAGGCGGCGAACGTGCGTACGCGCTGCTGCGTGAAGCGATCCGCGAGTCGGGACGCATCGGGATCGCGAAGTTCATCCTGCGGGACGCGCAACACCTTGCCGCCGTGGAAGTGATTGAGAGCGCGATTGTACTGTCGGTAATGCGGTTTGCCGACGAGCTCGTCGACGTGCGCCAGTTCGAGCTCCCCAGCGCCGAAGGCGTGCGCACGGCGGAAATGAACATGGCGAAAGCGCTGGTCAACAGCCTGGCGGCAGAATGGGACCCGGCGAAATATACCGACCAGTACCGCGAAAACCTGATGCGCATCATTCAGGGCAAGGTCAAAGGCAGGAAGGTGCACCTCGAGCCGACGACCGAGCCACAGCACGCCGAAGTCGTCGACCTCATGGAACGCCTGCGGCGAAGCCTCGAACAGAGAGGCGGCAGCAAGCCGCGCGCGGCCAGGACGCGCGCCGCGACGCCCAGGCGCGCGCACAAGAAACGGGCGAGGACCGCGGCCTGATAAGGGGCTAGGAGCTGGGAGCTGGGGCTTGGAGTAATGCGCCAGGCCAGTGACGGCCAGCTCCCAGCACCGAGCACCTAGCCCAGACAATGAACGAAATTCTCCGACCGATGCTCGCATCGCTCGCCGATGCGCCGCTCAACGATCCGCAGCTCGCTTACGAACCGAAGTACGACGGCATCCGCGCCATCGTGGAGATCGGGGCACGGGTCTCCTCGGCACGAACGGAGACCCGCCCTCCAGTCGTTCGTCTCTGGTCGCGGCTCGGCAACGAGAAGACCCATCAGTTTCCGGAAATCACCACTGCGCTCGAGCAATGGGCGCGCGCGCGCACAGAGCCGCTCGTGCTCGACGGTGAGATTGTCGCCCTCGACAGCAAAGGCGAGCCGACAGGATTCCAGCAACTGCAGGGACACATCCACCTTGGGGGCGGCGAGCCCCCAAAAAGGGACCGTGCCCCTTTTTCGGGGGGCGCAGTCGAAAAAGGGGTTCGGCCCCTTCTTTCCGGCCGCGTCGCCTTCATCGCGTTCGACCTTCTGCGGGACGGCAAGACCGACTATCGCGATCGCCCGCTGCACGAGCGCCGCGCCGCGCTCGAGAGGGCGTTCGGCAAGACCGGATCGCCACTGCTCCGCATCAGCCGCATGGTCCGCGGCGACGGGCGTGCACTGCACAAAGAGGCGCTCGACCGCGGCTGGGAGGGGTTGATCGCGAAGCGCGCAGACTCGGTGTACAAGTCCGGCAAGCGCACGCCTGACTGGCGCAAGATCAAAATCGTCCACGAGCAGGAATTCGTCGTCGGCGGCTGGACCGAGCCGCGCCAAACCCGCTCGTACTTCGGCGCCCTGCTCCTCGGCGTCTACGAAACGGCCCGCCAACCCCGAATCGCCGGCGATTCCCGAGTCCCGGGCGAATCCCGAATCCCGGGCGAATCCCGAATCCCGAATCCCAAATCCCTTGTCTATGTCGGACACACGGGCACGGGCTTCAACGAAAAGGAACTGACGCGTCTGATGACGCTGCTGAAGCCGCTCGAAACGGACGAGTGTCCGTTCACGAGCACACCGAAGACGAACGAACGGCCCCACTGGGTCCGTCCCGAGCTTGTGGCACAGATCAAGTTCACTGAGTGGACCGCGGATGCGAAGCTTCGTCATCCGGTTTATCTGGGGCTTCGCGACGACAAGAAAGCGACGGAGGTGAGGCGCGAAGACGCTGGTCGCGTTCGGGGTTCAGCGTTCAGCGTTCAAGGTTCTGGTGGCCCGCAGCACGCGCGGGCAAGCCGGAACGCCGAACGGCGGAACCCCGAGCGCAGAACCAAGAACGAGCCCAGCACCCTGAACCACGCACTCGGAACCCAGACGCTGCTTGATCAGCTGACGGAGCTGGAGAAATCGCGGAAAGACGGCGCACTGATCCTCTCCGATGGCGATCGACTGCCGGTGACGAACTTGTGGAAGGTGTTCTGGCCGAAAGAGAAGCTGACCAAGGGCGAGCTGTTTCGCTACTACGTCCGCGTCGCGCCGTTCGTGCTGCCGGCGGTGACCGATCGGCCGCTGGTGATGAAGCGCTTTCCAAACGGCGTGGCGGCCCCTCCGTTCTATCAGCACCGGGCACCCGAGGTGCCCCCCGGCGTTCGCACCGCCGTCGTCAGCGTCGTCGAGAAGCGTCCGCAGATCATCGGCGGCAACCTGAAAACGCTGCTCTACATGACGCAGCTGGCGGCGATCTCGCAGGATCCGTGGTTCTCCCGCATCCAGCACCCGCAGTTCGCCGACTACGGGGCGTTCGATCTCGATCCGTCCGACGCCGTGCCGTTCGCGCGCGCGCTCGACGTCGCGCGATGGATCCGCGACGAGCTCGATGCGCTCGGTGCGCTGGGCGTGCCGAAAACGTCCGGCTCCGACGGTCTGCACGTCTACGTCCCGCTGCCTCCAGGGACGCCGTACGACGCCGGACTGCTTTTCTGTCAGATCGTCGCCGCCGTCGTGGCGCAGAAGCATCCGAAGGTCGCGACGGTCGAGCGGAGCGTCAAGGCGCGTGGAAAGCGCGTGTACATCGACTGCCTGCAGAACATCCTCGGCAAGACGCTGGCGACCGCCTACAGCGCGCGCGCGAGCGAGTTCGCCGGCGTCTCGACGCCGATGACGTGGCAGGAGATCGACGATGGGTTCGATCGGCAGGCCTTCACGATCCGGACAGCGCCGTCGCGATTCAAAGCCGTAGGCGACTTGTGGGCCGCGCTCAGAAAATCGAAGGGCGTGGACCTGTCGAGCGCCACCCGCTACGCGAAGCGCGCGGGCGCGGGCCGTTTGAACGGCAGGTGATCAGGTGTTGAGATACTTCAGAAGCCTTCGGACCAGCGACCGCGGCGAGACGCGCACGAGGACGACCCCCAGTCGATTCGTGAGTCCTGGAACGACCACTACTTTTCGCCGCTTCCACCCCTGGTACCCGATTCGCGCGACGTCGGTTGCATTCATCGCCCCGAGGCGGAACAGCCGCGACTCTGTCATGTGGGCCTCCGCGGCAAAACCGGTCGCCGTTGGCCCCGGGGCGAGGCAACTGACGCGCAGAGCAGAGCCGACGATCTCTTCAGCCAGTGCTTCTGTGAATGCCACGACGTAGGCCTTGGTGGCGTAGTAGACGGCCATGAAGGGGCCGGGCTGAAATCCGGCGGTTGAACCCACGTTCAGAACCCCGCCTTGATTGCGTTCCAGCATCCCTGGGAGAAACAGACGCGTCAATTCCGTGAGCGCCGTCACGTTGACCTGAATCATCTCGAGCTGCCGGTCCAGCGAGAGCTCCGCGACCGTGCCCTTCAATCCGAACCCTGCGTTATTGACGACCACGTCGATGGTAGTGCCGGCGCGCCAAAGCTCGTCGTAGATTTCCCTCGCAACGGCCGGCTGCGCAAGATCTGCCGATATCGCTCTGGCCTTCACGCCATAAGCGCGCGTCACGTCGCGGACCAGCTCATCGAGCGCAACCGCGCGCCGCGCGACGACGACGAGGTCGTAACCATCCGCGGCGAACTGGTGAGCAAGGTCACGGCCGATTCCTGAAGAAGCACCAGTGATCAGGGCAGTGTGGTTTGCCATGTGGCGACATCATGTACGCATTTGAAGAGTCGTGTGTGCTCGACTCAGCTAGATTACGGCGGGCCGGCACCCGCGGGACTCAATGTCACGATGTCGATTTCCACACACCCGTCGCCGCCATGCACCTCGAGCATGAGCGTATGGATCATCGAGCCCAGCGTTGACGTCCCTGCAGGATCGGTCACGAACGTGTTCCAGCCATCGGCGCTGTCGCCGCTGTCCCGATCCTGAAACGAGCTGACCGGAGCCCCATCCACCGTGACGCTGATAACCTCGTTCTCCCCTTCTTTACCGTTGGAGTAGGTCACCGAAAGGGCGTATGGCACCGGCGCACCAGGAACGCCGAACGTCCACAGGCGGCGTTCCCCGGGACCAAGGTGGACCGTGTGCCCGCCAGAGGCGCGCGAACGTTCCATGACCTGTCCGTCACCACTCCCGTCCTCCCCCTCGAGGAAAACCGTCGTCGCCACTGCCACCGCAACTGCGGAGGGCTGAGCTGGCAACGGATGATCAGCGCACGCAGCAAGCGATGTCACCACAATCACCACAATCCCTGCAGCGAACCGGCGCGGATTCCACGGGGGGCAGATGGATTTCATGCGATCGCCCTATGATGCGGGCCAGCGTATCAGCATCCCCACCGAGTGAGATCGCCTTTCTTACAGCATCCTCAACTCACCACCGTTCAAGAGACAGTCTGCGACCGCCACAGCCAGGACCGTGTCGTCGGTAAACCGGCAACCATCGGCAAACAGCTCGAAGTCGGTCGACTTCGTGGGGGTGTGCTCATGAACCGAGCCGATCGCGTCTCCGGCAATCGCGCCCAGCAGCTTGTCGCCTCCGCTTGAAATTTGACGTTGAGGAGAGTCATCAGCAGCAGCCGCGCCACGTGAGAGATGCGCCGGCGCCGCCGGGCGTCGCGATGGGCGCGACGAGCAGACGCCCATTTGCGAGCGTCGCGGTGCACCCGGCGACAATCCCGAGCGCCGCGCCGAATACCACGTCGCTGAAGTAGTGACGCTTCATCTGGACGCGCGATGCCGCCACGTACGAGGCGACCGCATAGGCCGGCACGCCGACTTTCCAGCCGAAGTGCTGCTGGAGAACGGTTGCCGATGCGAACGTGATCGTCGCGTGGCCCGACGGAAACGAGAAGCCCGCACCCTCCGGTCTGGCCAGCTGAGGGATGGCCGGGCGGCCGGCGACCAGTTTCAGAGCATCCTGGACCATCGCGGCGAGGCCGTCGTCTCTCCGCTGTATGCGCTCGCGCATCTCGGCGTGGCTCGCTCGGCGGTGCTCGAGGGAGATATTGGAAGAGCCCGTGCGCGCTACCGCGATTTTCTGGAGATATGGAAGGACGCGGACGCGGATCTTCCGGCGCTCAAAGAGGCGCACGTCGAGTATCAGCGACTTCGGCATTGAGCATGGCGTCGAAGCGTCCGGCGCCGGCGACGGAGATCTTTCCAGTCATCTACGGCGAGTTGCGTCGCGTCGCGCGGCGGTATCTCGGGCGCGAGCGGCGGAATCACACGCTTCAGCCGACGGCGCTCGTCAACGAGGCCTGGCTCCGGCTGCAGAACGAGCATGGGGCGCAGTGGCAGGGACGAACGCATGGCCTGGCGCTGGCCGCGCAGGCGATGCGCAGGCTGCTGGTCGATTACGGCCGCCATCAGAAACGCCAGAAGCGCGGTGGCGGCGCGCAGAATCTCGTCCTCGACGATCTGCTGGAGGCGGCGTCGACCGGCGCCGTACCGATCGAAGACCTCCTGACGCTCGAGACCGCGCTGACCCGTCTCGAAGGCGTCGATCCGCGCGGCGCCCAGGTGGTCGCGCTCCGGTTCTTCTCCGGGTTGTCGTCGCCAGAGGTCGCGGAGCAGCTCGGCGTCTCGCTTCGGACGGTCGAGAACGACTGGACGCATGCTCGCGCCTGGCTGCGGCGCGAGCTGACCGGACCCCGCGCGTGAGCTTCATCGTCACCTGCAGGAAATCGCGCGGTGCGTCATCGAATCGATGACGTGTTCGACGGCGCTCTGGCCAGACGCACGCGGAGCTCGTGAGGCGCCAGGCCTTCGACCTTGATGCCGGGCGGCACGTCGAAGACGGAGGCATCCAGGTGGATGACATTCATGCCTTCATGTGCGCCCGCGAGATCACAGCGCGCCACGAGTCCTGCCAGATTCATCGAGCCGAGCACAAAGTCGGTAGCACGGAGCCATACCTGGAGGCTGTCGGCTGACTGATCCGCGATCGTCAGGGCTGTTGGCACGTTGGTGAATTGCACGGGAACGGTCTGCACACGGACCGATTTGCCAGGAAGCAGAAACGTCGTGCTCCACATCAACGCGGACAGCGCGAGCGACGCGGCGGCCAGGCCGAATGGAACCCGCGTCGCGGACCCGGCCTTGCGCGTTCTCCGTGAATCAGCGGGGGTTTCAGTTGTGAGCGCTGACACCAGTGCCTCAGCATCAGCCATCACTTCCGCGTGGCCCTCGCGCATCAACGTGGCTTCTCCGCGTTCCTCTGACACCACGAGGACGACGGCGTCGGACCGCTCGGTCAGACCGATTCCTGCCCGATGGCGTGTGCCGTAGTGTTCTGGCGCAGGCCGTTGCGTGAAAGGAAGAATCACCCCCGCCTGTGTGACCTGATCGCCGTCGACAAGAACCGCTCCGTCATGAAGGGGCGAGTCTTTCTGAAACACCGCCTGCAGGAGCTCGGGCGACACGCGCGCGCCGACCGCGACGCCGCCCGTCACCAGTTCCGAAATCGAATCCTCTTGAACGATCACGATCAACGCGCCGCATCGCGCCTTGGCCAGCGCCAACGCCGCGGCAGCCACCGCGGCCAATACCGGAAGCTGTCTCTCGGGCGCGGCCCGTCCGGGAAGATCGAGCCGCATGACCGCGCGCCGCAGCTCGGGCTGGAACCCGACGACGAGCGCCAGCAAGGCCACCACTGTCGCTGCGTCGAGCACCCAGGTCGTGATGAGGAGATCCAGCTGGCCTGTCAGGACGGCGCCAAGCCTCAGCGCCAGAATGCTCAGGGCCAGGCGTAACGCACGCGCTTCCCGGCTCCAACGCAGCAGCAGATAAATCGCGACGGTCAGAGCGACGAAGTCGACGGCGCTTTGCCACCGAATGGCAGTCATCGTGAAAAGCTCACACCCACAACCCGACGGGATTCC
>Ga0099827_10000087_pt1 | contig 29950 bp, 22 predicted proteins | sample CZO8metaG_FD_79339 | JGI IMG/M metagenome (GOLD analysis project Ga0099827, IMG submission 79339) | Vadose zone soil microbial communities from the Eel River Critical Zone Observatory, Northern California, USA - CZOApr15con1.8 metaG | ecosystem: Environmental > Terrestrial > Soil > Vadose zone ...
AGTGTGCAGCGTGACGAGCGAAACGCCCCACAGCGCAAAACAGGCAAACGCCACGCCCCTTGGCCTCGGAATCGTGACGGGCGCCACCATCAGCGCCGCGCAAGCGCTCGACAAGAGCGTCAGTGACCACCACGGCACCGCCCACAGCAGGCACGTCGACCACATCAGCGCAACCGCCGGCATCGGGACTCCGATGAATCGCGACTTGTCCTGCTCGACGTTGTAGAAGCCGAGCCTTGTGACGGTAGCCAGCAGGTAGCAGAAGGCCGCCAGCCACCAGATGGCCTTCATCAGGCCGCCCGTTCGACCAGGCAGCGCGCTCAAGATGACGATCGGAGCCACTCCGAAAACGATCGCATCGACCAGACTGTCGAGTTGAGCACCGACCTGGCGCTGCCGGTTGGTTCTGGTGAAGCGCCGCGCGAATCGCCCGTCGAATGTGTCGGCCAGCGCCGAGAGCGCCAGAAGCGCACCTGCAGCCGCGAAGTTGCCGCCATCAACGGCCATGGCGATGGCGGCGAGTGCCGCGCCGAGCCCCGCGTACGTCAGCAGATTGCTCGCGTGTAGATCGTCAATCGGCGCGCTCATGCAACGGCGTCGAGCGAGAAGATTTCGTAAAGTCGTCGCCATGTCCTCATCACACCTGGCAGGAACTGCTGAGAGCGGATGCGGTTCACCATGGCGTAAAAGGCGAGCTTGTCGACCAGGAGATCGGCAAGCGCACTCCGAAAACCGCGATGCCAGAGATCTGCGGGAATCGATCGATCGGCTGCCGATTCGAGCGTACAACGATGATGCTCGACGAGACGGTGCGCTTCCTCCGGGCGTACGTTCGGCGCAAGCACGAAGCAGAGAAACTCGGCGAGGTCGCGCTGCGGCGCGCCCAGCGTCGCCAACTCCCAGTCGTAGGCGCAGAGGCGGAACCCGTTTCCTTCCTTGCGGAGTGCTACGTTGCGCGGACTGAAATCGTTATGGATTAGGGTTCGTGGCAGCCCTTCGAGTGGCAGCCACCAATCGGCGATCGATTCCACCAGACTACGGTGGGTGTGCGCAATGGACGGCCCGGCCCAGCTCGTAAAGTACGGAGAGGCATGGGCCGCCAACGCCTGCCACAGCGGGATCAGTTCAATCGCGCGGTTTCGCGAAAGCGGTTCGCCGATCCAGGCTGCACCGCTCACGTCCTGCTCACGGCCGTACCAGACCGCATGAAACTCGCTGAGATCCTTTATCACGCTGTCAATGTGGACCGGTGACCAGGCCTCGGGGGTGTGGACCGCATTCATGAGGACGAGCTGATCCAGACGTTCCAGCGCGAGCCCCCACTCTCCCCGCTCGTCGTCCCGCCACGTCCCGAAGCATCGGGGAAGCAAGCGTCGGAGCCGAGCCTCGGGCTGCTGATAGATCGCGACCTCACGCAGATGGCTGCCGGTGAGGCCAATCCTGTCCCGGTATTCACGGAACGCATGCGCGAGACGGGCGCCGCACATCGACGCGATGGTCTCGCCGACCTCGATCGCGTCGCGATCGGACGGCTTTGCCTTGATCGCCAGATCCAGGGTATCGGTAACGCCCAGGCGCTGAACCGTGAGTCGACACTTGAAGAGGCCCGAGGGAAGCTGGCGCCGCCACGACGTCAACTCGCTGATGATGCTGTGGTCGCCGCCAAAAGGCGCGAGCGTGACGCTGCGCACGCGCAGCGATGGATCTCCGTAATGCCGTTGCAGGAGACCTTCGAGAAATCGTGGGTCCTCGTAGCACGCGACGGACCGCTGCGCCGGTCGTCGCGAGCAGCGCTCCTGGGCGGGCGGCGGGAGAAAGCCGCGGTCGATGTAGCCGGCGAAGTAGCGATCGAACAAGTTGGCGTCGAGTCGTGGACAATCCAAGCCGGCGCGGGCGGCTGCGGCTCGCGTTTGATCGCCACTCACTGAACTTCGTCGTTCTTCCTGATACAGCTCGGGAATTGTCGAACCGCATCGCTCGCGCCGAAGAAAGAAGCTGCGGAGGCCGTGTAGTGCATGTTGCGGAGATTCGGCCTCGTCCTTCAGGATCTCCAGCCATCGCGCATATGGCAATAGCCGCACGGGATAGCCAAACAGGTTCATCCACAAGACGCACTCTCGCCAGTGCCGCGGCGCCGGATGGTGGAAGTGCGAACTGTGCGCGCCATGTTCGCTTGGGCGTCCCAATCGGACGATCGCCCGCGAAACGTAGTCAACGGGCATCGCGTCAAATGTCCAGTCGAGGTCGGGTGCGGATCCCATCTGGATGCAGCCCTTGACCAGCAGCGCCACCAGATCGTCGAGGTTCGACGCACCCGTTCTCGAATCACCCACGATGAGCGGGGGCCGATGAATCTGAACGGGCAGCCCCCGCGCGCCCGCCTGCCGCGCGAGCGACTCGGCCACGCATTTGCTCTGCGCGTACCCGAGCGGCAGCCGATCGATATAGGGCAACATGTCGTCGCTCTCTCGTACAATCGCGGGCCCCCCGGTCGCGTAACACACCGACAGGCTGGAGATGAAGTGAAAAGCCTTGGGCCGCTGCGCGCACGCCAGGCGCAATAATTCCCGTGTCGCAATCACGTTCGCGTGGCGGAGGGCGCCGTAGGGGAGCACCCAGTTCACGTCCGCCGCGGCGTGGTAGATCGCGCCGAGCGATTCCGACAACTCACGGTACTCCACCTCGCTCAAGCCGAGATTCGGGAGGATGAGATCGCCCGGAATCGCGCGGACGCGGCTTCCGCAGGCGTGCGCGTCGAGGCCGTATCGTTCGAGATTGACGTGCACCCGCCGCTGCACCTCGCCGGCGCTTCCGCGTACGAGACACCAGATTTCGGCGTCGGTCTCGTCCAGAAGATCACGCAGGAGATACGCGCCAAGAAATCCAGTCGCACCGGTCAGCAGCACCCGCCGCTCGCTCGTGGGGCCTTCGGGCGGCTGAATGTCCTCCGGCAGCAGACTGTCGGCGAGCATCACGCTGAGCGCATCATTTTCGTCGACGTGCCAGTCGTCCGAGAGCGCATGAGCCAGTGACTGCAGGTCCGGATGCTCGAGAAGCAGCCATTCCGGCAGTCCTCTTCCCAGGGCATCTTCTAGCGCAGCGACCAGCTCGATGGATCCGAGCGAGTCGAGTCCGTAGAGTGCCAACGGCGTCCCCGGATCGATCGTTTGAGGGTCAACGTGGAGGAATTCCGCCACGACCCTGACGACGCAACTGCGCGCCGACTCGCCGGCAAGGGGATCGGAGGTCGACTTCAGGCGCACCGTTCATCCCCCGGCGTGGATTCCCGCCACAAAGCAAGTATCGAGAGACGGTCGGACAGGAAGGCGTCGCGGCATGCGAACCGCTGCAGCTTGCCGCTCGTGGTCTTCGGAATCGCGCCGGGCGCGGCCAGCGCCACTGCATCGAGCAACACCCCATGGAGCTCAGCAACACTGCGCCGGATGGTGGCAATGGCCGCTTGAGCGCTTTCGGGGGTGTTGAGCTGACGGACGTCCGTCTCGGCGACGATGGCGATGCGATCGCCAAGTAAGCCGGCCTCGATGGCAAACGCTGCCGTGCAGCCGGGTCTGATTGCCGGATGCGACTCGGTCGTCTGCTCGAGATCCTGCGGGTAATGCTTGCTCCCGCGCACGATGAGCACGTCCTTCAAGCGGCCCGTCACATACAGGTTGCCGTCGAGGACGAAACCGAGATCTCCAGTTCGCAAGAACGGCCCCTCTCCTCGATCGGTCCGCGCCCGAAATGTGTGTGCGGTGTCCTCCGATCGGTTCCAGTAGCCCTGCGCGACGCTTGGACCGGCGACCCAGATTTCACCGACGCATCCCGGATCGCACGGCCGGCCAGTCTCCGGCTCGACGACCAGCATACGGGCATCGCATGCAGCCGTTCCGCACGAGACGTGTGATGGCGCGGCGATATCATCGTGCCGATCCAGGGCGGCGGCCGCCGGCTCTTGGGGATCGGGCACGCGTGACGAGAGCGGGTCGGCCCATCTGCCCGCGGTCACGAGGAGCGTGGCCTCCGCCAATCCAAAGCAGGGACGAAAAGCCGAAGCGCTGAATCCGGAGCCCGAGAAGGCATTCGTAAACGCGCGCAGCGTCTCATGCCGGATCGGCTCGGCCCCGCAGTAGGCCGAGCGCCACGTCGTCAGGTCGAGATTCCGCCGTTGATCCGGTCCTATCCGGCGCACGCAGAGGTCGTACGCGAAGTTGGGGCCGCCGCTGCGTGTGGCTCCGTAGCGGGAGATGGCGTTCAACCAGCGGGCAGGGTGCTGAAGGAAGGCATTAGGCGACATGAGATACGCCGGCCGCCCGCTGAACGCCGGTTGAAGCACACCTTCAATCAGTCCCATGTCGTGAATGACGGGCAGCCACGACACCGACACACGTGATCGATCGCCTTCGCCAAGCTGGAACGCATAGGCGAGGTTGTGGAGGAGATTCCCGTGCGTGACCATCACCCCTTTGGGCGTCGACGTCGAACCGGAGGTGTACTGCAGAAACGCGAGTGTGGAGCGACCGGTCAGGGGATCGCGCCATCCATGAGCGTCCGCCTCGGCGATCGCATCGGTAGCCATCCATGCGACCGCGTGATCCCGCCGGTGCACTCGATGGTTGGCAGCCGAAACAGGAAAAAGATCAGCGCCAGCGTCCGCCGCGCGTGCGAGGTCATCGACGAGCTCACGCGTCGACAGGACGGCGGCGGGGCGCGCGTCGCTCGCAATTGCGCGGAGCCTGGGAAGCGCTCGGTCCGCTCGCGACAGGTTGGGAGGGTACGCTGGTACCGCTACCATCCCAGCATAAAGGCAGCCGAAAAACGCCGAGATGAATTCGAGTCCCGGCGGGTACAGCAGCAAGACCCGATCGCCGGGCCGGCAGCGCGCCTGCAGCCGGGCGGCAATCGCCTGACTGCGCAGATCGAGCGTCTGGTAGGTGACGAAGTCGCTTTCATCCTCACCGTCGCGCAAGAACGTGTACGCCACATCCAGGGGCTGCAACGCCGATCGCAGGCGCAGTAATTCGACGAGCGAGACGCCGGAAAAAGCTTCTATTCCGGCGTGTGCCGGTGTGTCAGCGCGCTTCGAGAGCGGCTGGAAAGGCGGCTGCGGCATTCGATGGTTCTCCATGACTCATCCCCTGAATCTCACGGTGCCACTGCACGAACAGGCCGCGGATTCGTTCCGTGTTCGTTTCGAGATCCTCGATTCGCCAGGTCGTGGTGTCGATCGCCGGTTTCACGTACACGTGGACCGTCCCGGGCCGAGCGTTGTAACCAAGGCCTGGATCGATCGTGGAGGGAATGTGAATGAACAACGGGACAATTGGCGCTCTGAGGCTCGTCGCCAGGTGAAAGGAGCCCTTGTTGAACGGTCCGATCGTTCCCGTCGTGATCCGGCCGCCTTCCGGGCTCAGATAAACGGACTCTCGCGTCCGGCGCAGGATGCGGTCGGCGCGCTGAAAAATGCGAGTGCGCTGCGCAGGCTTGTTCTGCGGAACGGTGAAAAAGGTGCCCATCAGGTAGGCGATGATCCCGAGCGGTACATACTTCCGAAGGAAGCCGCTCAGAAAAAAACGGGTGTTGGGCAAGCCGAGGGCGACCAGTACGAACAGATCGAGCGTCGACGTGTGGTTGGAGACGTAGACCGTCTGTTTCCATGGAAACGGCTCGTCCTGGTGAATGACGACGCGGATGCCCCAGAGGCGCAGCACCATGTTCGCGAGGCGTGTGGCCGCCGCGGCATAGAGCCTCCGGGTGCAAAACAGCGTGGCCACCGCAAGCAGGAGCAGGACGAGTGCGCCGGCCGAGATCGCTCCGAAGCTCACGAGGGCCAGAATCACGACCCGCGCGGAGGGTCCGCGTTTCATATCGGCCTCCTGCAGACGACCGTCTGCATGGCGAGATTGAGCCGCTTGATGAAGGGGAGAACCGGCAGCAGCAACAGTTGCCCGGCAAAGTAAGGATAAATGGCGGTCCGAAAGTTCAGGCCGCGCCCCTTCAGCACCGTGAAGGCGATGCCGCAAAAGAGATAGAAGTACGGAGGGAACGCCCCGTACGGCAGGTAATCGATGACCTCGAAACCTGCGCGCGCCATCATCTTGACGAGCCGCTCGCGGTCGTAGAGCACCGTATGCTGAGGCGCCTGCAATCCCGGCCAGCGATGTCCGAACAGGCGGAACGTCACGCTGTCCAGACGAGGCACCTCGACGATCAGACGGCCATCTGGCGCCAGCGCGTCCCGGGCGTGCACCAGCGACCGCTGCGGATCGTAGTCGTGCTCCAGGAAGTGCCACATCGTGATCAGGTCGAAGCGCTGGCGACCGACCTCCTGCTCGTAGAAGAGTCCGCAATGAAACTCGGTGTGTTGCAACGCCGGTTGCTGAGAGAGATCGACGAAATCGACACCGGCCACGTGGGATCCGCGTTCCCTGCGCACTCGTTCCAGGAATGTCCCGGCGCCACAGCCAACATCGAGCACCGTCGAAGCCGGGCTCAGCTGCGCGTAGCGCGAGACAATTCGCAGCTTCTCTCGATCGAGCGAGTCCATCGCGGCGGCGAACAGCGGCGACAACACTCCCCAGTCACTGCGCTTCCGATGGGCCAGATATTCATCGTCGTAGAAGGGCTTGATGTGCTCGATCGTCAGCCTGGGCGATTGGTAGATCAGGCCGCACTCGTGGCAGCGCACGAAGGTGAACCGACCAGGACGGCCCGTCAGGTCATCCTCGGCGGTGATGAACGGAGACGAGCGATCGGCGCCGCACAGCGAGCAGCGCGCCCTTTCGAAGGTCGGACGGTCGATCAGATCATCGGAGGTCTCCAGCACGGGCTGGAGAAGGGCTGCGGATTTCATGAGATCGCTCCCAGAGGCAGCTGCCGATCGTGCAGCACCTCGTACGCGCAGGCGCACGCATAGACGACGGCGGCCGCCGACATCAGCCGCAATGGTCGCAGCGGGGCCAGAGCCGCGGCCACCAAGCCGACGAACACCGGGTACTTGAGCAAGAGAACCTGGAATCGCCAGATACGGTCCGGGACTCTGGGCCGAAGTTGGCGATATGCCATCAAGAAGAACAAATCGAGACAGCCGAGACCGAGGACGGCGAGACGAAATCGGGCGACCGCGATCAGCAATAGGTTCACTATGGTCAGCAGCACGCAGATCCGGCGAAACGGCGCCGGATCGCTGCGGGTCAGAACGCGCGCGGGATCGCGCTGGCGATCCAGCTCACGATCTTCGAGGTCGTCCCAAAGCCGGAACTGCAGGAGTAGAGCGACGGCCAGGCCCAGCGCCAGCGCACTTGTGGCCACCGCCGGACTCCTTCCCGTGACCCAGAGAGCAGCTGCAGCGTGCACGGCAGCCGCCGGACCAAAAATCCCTGGTTTGAACCGCTCGCGGAGATACGCGGCAATCACGGCAATCATCAGTGAGCTCCCGCGAAGACCGGGTCAGCTGGCATTGATTGCGGCTGGGCACCGACGGTGCAGGTGCCAAGATCACCGTCCACTGTCACGTGGGCGCCGTGCGGAATCCGTTGAGTGGCGTCCCGTACGCCGACGACGCACGGAAGCCCGAATTCACGCGCGATGATGGCGCCGTGCGACAGCATGCCGCCGCGTTCGATGACCAGACCAGAGATCAGGCAGAAGACCGGTCCCCAACCAGGATCGGTCTGGCGTGTGATCAGCACGTCACCGCGCTGAAGTCGCCCGGCCTCGCGCACGTCGGCCAGCACCGCCGCGCGAGCGGTCGTCCGCCCTCCGCAGGCGCCGGTGCCCGTCAGTGTCGGCGAGCTCTCCTGACTTTCATCGGTCTCCCCGCAGGCTGTGGAGCTCGCGTCATCGGTGCACCGGAGGTACTCACCTTCTGGAAGGCGAACTGTATCGGGCGGGCGCATCGCCGTGAGCGCGGCATGCTCGTGAAGGCGCAGCGTGACCAGTTCACCGATCCGATACGGGAACATGGCGCGTCCGGTGCCAAGCTCATCAATCTCGTCACAAGTCAGCATGAAGATGTCGTCCCGGCGTCGCAACATTCCGGTCTGAACGAAGCGGTCGCCGATGGCGAGCGCGATGCGCCGGCACCGTGTGTAAAGCAGCGCTTGCTTGAGTCTCGCCCGCTCGCGATAGGCGACTGCGCGTTGAGTCCAGCGGATCAGGAGCCAGACGGCCGCGGCTTTCGCGGGCGCTCGACGAACGAGCCGACGTAACAACCGCGAGGTTTCAGCGACCCGCTCGCTGGCCTGCCGCGCCATCGCGGCTTCGGGCGCTTCGCCCGCGCTCGCGGCATACTGCTGTAACAACTCGATCACCGGAATGGGATCTTCCTGAAGGCTCGGCATGGTCAGCATGAGCTCGGCCGACGAACGGAAGCCCCACTCCTCGAGAAACTGCTCGAATCCGCGCCGAAAGGTTTCGAATCGATCGTCGCGACGAATCGCGCTCAGAGCGTCTGCCGGGCAGGCGAAGGCAAAGAGCGCTCGCAAGCGCTCGTCGACCCGAATGACCTCCGCGAGCCGCCAGAGATGAACCGCGGGCATGCTCGAGGGCACGCCCGGAATGGCTCGCAGCAGACGATTGTGCAGAGTCGGGCCGTAGCCCGCCGTCTTCAATACGTGCTGGAGGAGGGAGTAACAGATCATTGAAGCGGTGTCGGCGAGGGAGGCGTTTTTCCAGCGGTGGTTGCGAATCAGAACGAAAGCGCGGAGATCATCGAGCAGTTCCGCGAGCGCCTGGTCTTCCAGGCGGTCGGGGTGCGTGCGGGCGGCAAAATCATCAGCGATGCGTTCGAATACTTCGAGACGGCTGCGCAGACGCAGGTACTGCCAGGTCGTGCAGGCGGCCATGCGCAGCAGCTCGCCCAAGGCGACAAGCCGGTTGCGAGCATCGGTCCATCTGACGGCGCCGTCGGGCTGCGACGTCATCTCCGAGGCGCCGACGAACTGGTTGAACGATCCGGCCAGCCGTTCACCGAATGGCGCCATCCGAAGGATGGCGTGGATGTTCGTGAGGTTGTAATACATCCGCCCGCCATGAACGCCAATGATTCCCCGCAGCGGTTGCTCCATGGCGACGAGCCTCCAGCGGGATATGCCGAAGGCGAGCCCGAGGTTCCGGAAGTAGTGGTAGTAGCCGCGCGACGCGATCGAGTACAGCAGCGGTGAAATCGGCTGCGGAAAGTTCTCATTGACGTTGGCATTGGACCAGGTCGATTTCCGAATCGAGCGATTGCCTCGTGACGGCAAGCTCACTGTTGTGATTGGCCTGCTCTGCAGAATCCACGGCTCCCCGTCGACGTCGATCGACCATTCGATGTCCTGCGGACCGCCCAGATCCTTTTCCGCACGGAGCGCGAGCCGAGCCAGATCGAGAATGCGACGCGGAGTCAGGAATGTCAGGACATCGTCAGTGGTCCTCTCGGAAGGCGCCGCGTCAGCGTGGCGAACTGAGAGATCCGCCCGCGACACAATCAGCCGGCCTGGTTGGACGCATCCTGAAACCAACGCATCGCCGAGGCCCGCGCAATACTCGATGACCATGTCGTTGGAATTCACGCCGGAGATGCCGGTTGGCGCGCAGCTGAAGAGCACGCCGGAGACTCGGGCCGTCACCTGCCGCTGCACGATGACGCCCATTCCGTCGAGATTGGCATTTCGCGCCAGGCGATAGAACAGCGCGCGCTCCGACCAGTACGACCGCCAGCAGGTCATCACGGCGCGCTCGAGGCCGGCGATATCGTGCAGGCCGAGCACTGTGTCGAGCTGGCCGGCGAATGACGCGCGTGCCCCGTCTTCTCCAACGGCCGAGCTGCGCGCGGCGAGCAACACACCGCCCGGCGATCGTTTGAAGATGTCGGCGATCAGGGCACGAACATCACGTGGAATGGTCGCAGCTTCGACGAGCGCGGCGATCGACACCGATCGCTTTCGGAGCGTGGCCAGATCCATGGGGTCGATCCCGCGGCAGAGCTCGCCGATGCGATCCCGCAACCCGTTCGCGTCCAGGAACCGCTCGAATGCCTGGCACGTCAGCACGAACCCGTCCGGTACGGGCATCTCGAGCGCGATAAGGCGCGCAAGATTCCGGGCCTTGCCACCGACGAGGCGTGCATCTGTCGCCTCGCTGAGGCGACAGATCCGGACCGGATCGGGTTCCCCCGTCATCGTCGGTTGCGTCATGCCGGCCTCGACTTCACACCCAGTCGAAACAGCGCCACGCTGAAGAGCCCGTGCAGAGCCGGCCCGATGAGCGCGACGAAGATCCAGGTGCGCCACGGCACCGGCACCGCGACGACAAGCGCCAGCATCAGGCCCAAGATCGAATCGAGTCGATCGATGACAAGAAACAGGGGACCCGCGAAGCGGCTCTGGGCTGCGGCGCCAGGAGGAATGCCGAGTTGGCGCTTGATGAACGAATTTGGAAGCTCGCCGGCCATGAAACCCACGGCTCCCCAGGCGCCGAGGAGCGTGTAACCAAGCGGCGAGAGCGGCCACAGACCGTTCAAGCCGCCCTGCACGGTGTCGAGCAACGAGGCGAGTAACGCGAACGCAAGGCCGGTCGCCGGCACCATGACGACGAACCCGCGTACCGTTTTGTTGTCGCCGAACAGGCGGCGGCCGGCGATCGTTCGTCCGCCGTCGAGTGGTATCGCGAAACGGCGCGATGCGGGCGTTGCCAGCCAGGTGGTATGACACGAGCCGGCCAGAGTAAAGGCGGCTATCAAGAATGCGGCGCACGTGAAAGGATTCAGATCAGCGGCGGTCATACGTCATAACCTGACTGGTCGCGGTTCTGAAACAGCAGCACTTCACCTGGCATCGCCCGCGCTGCGTGTATCCAGCGCCAGCAGCTCACCTCATTGGCAGGCGAGTACGGAATTTCAGAAAGGCGGTGGCCTGGCACGAAGGGATACATGTGGTGAAGCTCGTGTGCGTCGAAATGCAGCAGCAGTCGCGAAAGCCACGCGGGGAACCGAAGCGAGCGCGTGAAATGTTCCTGCTCGATGGCTGGGTACGGAGTCACGCTGGCGCCGCCGCTGCGTCCCATGGGCACGTGGGTGTGCTGGCTTATCAGCAGCATGTCCTCCGTAATCAGCGCGAGAAGGATGGCAAGGCCGAACAGGCGGGCCACTGTCGCCGGACCGATCATCACCAGCCCAACGGTGTAAATCGTGGCGAGCACAACCGCGTTAGCGATCAACCGATGGCGCACGGCCCTCGTGCGAAAGAGGCCCATCAGCCGTGGCATATTCCAGAAGTTGTTCAACCGGTAAAGGATTGAAAACAGGGGGATCCAGTAGGCCCAGCACACATTGACCAGACCCCGGGCGAGGCGTCCAGCGGGCGCGGCCGTCAACAGGGCGGTTGTTGGATCGACATCCTGCCAACCGGTCCACTTGTGGTGCCGGTTGTGCACGCGTTTCCAGCAATCAAACGGGATGAGCGCGAAAAACCCCGCCAGCTGGCCCGCCGGCGCGTTCAGCCACGGCGTGCTGAACAGCGTCCCGTGACCGCACTCGTGAAGCACGATGAACCATTGGATCAACGAAGCCGCGAGGAGGAGTTGACCGATGAGCCACCGCACGGGCATCTCGGCGATCGACAGCCAGACCCCTGCCACGGTGACCGCGATCGTCGCGCCCATGCAGAGCCATCCCGCGGTATCTGTCGCCCGCAGATGTTGCAGGCTGGATGGGTGTGGTGGTAGTTGAACGTCCATCGTCTGCTTCTGGTGCATCACCGAGTGCCACGATAGCAACTGTGTTGCTCGGGAGTCCTGAGCGAACCATGAGAGTTCTCTGAAATGTTGTGAGCGCCGGCCAAGGGCTCCCGCACGAGGGAATGGCGGCAGGGTACCACCGTCGCTTCCAGAGTACAAGCGGCCTCCTTTCTGATCCCCAGTCAGCGGGGAGCACTCGAGAATGCGAAAAAGAGAGCCGGACCGGCTCACGAAGGGGTGGGCGAGATGGTTGGTATCCCGCGAGCCGGCAGGCGGCTGTGCTGCGTTCGGTCAGCTGGTTGGCGTACTGCTGGCGGCCGAGACGGGCAATCCGGCGCAGCGCTCAGCGCCTGCGCCAGCCCTCACTTCACCGGCTCGGCGTCATCTGGCCGAATCAGCGTCACCGTGCAGCCGCTATCAGGCGCGCACGCCAGCAGGCCGCGCCTGAGGATCTTGGCCGGCGCGTCGTCCGGGAACATGCGGCCGTACGAGGCGGCGCGAATCGCGTCGGCGCGCGGACGGAGCGACTCGTCGCCACTGATGAAGCGGACGCTCTCGACGGTGCCGGGTGCCGAGAACAGCACCAGGAACTCTGCCGTCCGGCTCGCCTCGCTCTTCCCCTCGATCTTGAAGGTCCGCGTGTCGGACAGTTCCCTGGTGACCGATGCGACGACCGCGTCGACCTTTCCGGCATCGCCCAGGAGCGCCGCAAGGCGCGTCCGAATGTCATTCGATGGCCGGGGGGCCGCCAGCGCCAGGCCATACGTCCTGATCGCCTCGTCACGACGCCCCTGCTTCTCGTAAACCTGCGCCAGGTGATCGCCGACTTCGGCGTGCTGACTCAGCTTCCAGGCCATCTCGATGTACGGCGTCGCCTTCGCCATGTCATTGCGCGCAACGTGCACCCAACCGAGCGTGTCCCAATACATGCCGAGCGAACGCACCACGCCGAGCGATGCCGCGTCGCCGCGGGAGATATCCAGATTGCGGGATGCGGCCGTCACAGACGATACGGCCGACTCGGCATACTGCTGCGCGCGATCGAGCTGGATGCCCTGCAAGGAGAGCTCGTAGGCGATGTTGTTCCAGGTAGACGGATTGGGCGACTGCGTCACGGCGCGGTCGAACGCGGCCGTCGCCTTGTCGATCTGCTTCAGATTGAGATAGGCCTTTCCGGCCTGGAACTGCAGCCACGAGTCCTCGGGATTGAGCGCGATGCCCCTCTCGAACTGTTCCGCGGCTCGATCGTAGCTGCGGCGCTCGAGGTAGAGCGCGCCAAGGTTCGCCGGCGTGTACTTGTCGAGCGGATTGACTTCGAGCTGTTTGAGAAACGCCGCCTCGGCCTTGTCGTAGTCGCGATTGACGACGTGGGCCCGCCCGAGATTGTTGTAAGCGTACTGGTCGAACGGGTTCACCGCGATCTGTTTCTCGAAGGCGTCGATGGCGGCGTCAGTCTGCCGCAGCGACATGTAAGCGCGCCCGAGGTTGTTCCACGCCGCTTGGTCCTTGGGCTCGAGCTCCACGGCGCGCTTGAGCAGCGTCACCGCTTCGGTAAAGTTGCCGGCCTGGAGCGCGTCGTAGCCGCTGCGATGGAGTTGCGCCGCTGTGAGGCCAGGCGCCGCCGTCGATGTGATCGGCGCCGACGTTTCGAGTGACAGTTGCTGCGCTTCGTCCGTGGCCACGACCTTGAGGAACGCGGCAACGTCCTGTCGGCGGTCGGCGGCCATATCCGACATATGGACGGTCATCAGGCGCTCGGCTGTCAGGACCGTGCCGGCGACGGTGTAGTCCGCGCGATAGCCAGCGTAGTCACGCGCCAGCCTCACCGGCACCGGTGCGCGGGCGGTGACGTTGGCCGGGAGCGTCAGCCGCAGCTTGTAAGAGATGTCCATCGGCGCCGCGCCGATATTCACGGGCGTCGAGGCGTAGTCGCCGTCCATATCCAACGAGAAGGCCGGCGGAGCCGCCAGCGGGAGCGCCACCGTGATGCGCTTCGACGTCCAGTCGGCGTAGCGTTCGACCGACAGATCGAGCTCGATCGAGAACGGATCCCGCAGCGCGGCCGGATCCGAAATCTTCCAGTTCGCGATCTCGCCCGCGTTCCCCTGGGCCTTGACGAATCCTTCCAGGACCTCCTTCCACCGCGCCGGCGGGGCGCTGCGGAAGATGGCTCGCATCACCAGCTCGATGTCGCCGCGCAGCGTCATGCGAACGTGGGCATCGAGATTGCCGCCGCTTCCGAGCGTCGCATCGACGTCCTGCGACACCAGGCTCTTCATCGGCGGATTCGGCGGCGTCTGCTGCAGTCGTGGTCCCTTCGCATCGACGACCAGGCCTTGTTTGTTCCGCAGGACGCTCAGCAGCAGCTGGAACGGTGCAACCTCGCTGGTGGTGTCCAGCCAGACGTCCTGGCCTTCAGCCGCGGTCAGCGTGATGACATGATTGAACTGGGATGGGGAAGGGAACTCGGGATCGATCTTCGCGGCCGTGCTGATGAGGACCGCCGACGCCTTCAAGCCGGCCGCGTCGATAAGGCTCGCGAGCAACGTGTGCTTGTCCTTGCAGTCGCCATACTGGTCCTGCAGCACCGCGCCCGCCTGGCGCGGTTGATAACGCCCGGCGCCGAGCGACAGGCTGACGTAGCGGAAGTTGGTGGCGACGAAATCGTAGAGCGCCTCGAGCTTCTCGATGTCGGTCTTGCGGCCTGCGGTCAACTCCGCCGCCTTCTTCCGCACTTCTGTCGTGGGGACCCGCTGCGGCGCTTCGAGTGCCGCATACCATCGGCCGACTTGCTCCCATGTCTGGAACGTCGTCAGGCGAATGGCTGCAACTTCGGGTTCGCCGGTCGCACGCTCCGGCTTTTTCTTGTTCGTTTCGTCGCTTTCAGCCTTTCGCTCGCCGGCGCCCTTCAGCTGCGAACGGACCCAGTGGTAGACACGGCGGCCGTCACGATCCCTGGGCGCAGACTCGTATCCGGGACGCACCTTCAGCGTGACGCTCCGGCTCGAGGGCACATCGACGTCGAGCTGCTCATCGAGGACCACGACGCCGTCGTCGAAGTTGTATTCGGTCCAGAACTGTCCCGGTGCGAGTGCGGTGTGGATGGTGGTGACGACGCTGAGCTCGAGCACGTCGCCCGGTCGCAGGCTCTGGACCGTGACGTGCTTCTGGCGAAAGTCGGTATAGATCGGCGCGACGCGCTGCACCGGGGCGCTCAGATCCTGCACCGCCTCGGGCGGCGTGGCGACGATGCTCCCGTCAGGCTTGAGGACGCGCACGAACGCGACGTCGGCGCGCTCGCTGGCTGAGTTGTAGCCGAACACGAGCTGCCCGTACTGCTGCACGCCGGCTTCGCTCTGCGTCCGGATGCGCATGTAGAGCTCGCGCCGCCCGGTGCCATCGTCCTCGAAGCGGACCAGCGACCGGACCTGCTCGAAGACCAGGGCCTCCTGCGAGTAATCAGCCGGCGCCGTCGGCTTCTGTGCTAACGCCAGGCCCTGGCCAGCCACGACGAGAGCCGCACAAAGAGAAGGAGAAAAACGACGGCCAGCGAGCCTGCGCATGTACATGGCGATCTCGGGGAGAAAAGCGGCCTTGGGCGTTGGGGGAAGGCACTCATTCTAGCATGGCCGTATGCGATGGCCTGTCCCTGCCAGTTACACATACTGCACCTGACTCACTCGCTCCCGTCGCGCTGGGAGAAGACAGCGCCGACGCTCGCGACGATCCCATGGCACACGATCCCGCGTGGACCTTTGATTCGCAAGAGACGCCAGGGGAACAGCCGGCTCCATTCGTTCGTCTACAGATATCCAGGAGCAGACCGTGAAGGAACAGGCGCCGACGCTCGGAGGGTTGGTGTGGCTGGAGCGGTTGTGGCAGGACGTCCGGTACGGGTGCCGCACGCTGGCCGGCAGCCCCGCGTTCGCCGTCATCGCGGTACTGTCGCTCGCCATCGGCATCGGCGCCAACTGCGCCATCTTCAGCTTCGCCGACGCGCTGCTGCTGCGGCCGCTGCCCGTCGCGCGGCCGGGCGGCGTGTTCACGGTCGGATCGACGACCTCGATCGAAGCCTTTGGCGCCAGCTCGCTCGTCTCCTCGTACCGCGATTACGTGGACATCCGCGATCGCGGCACGTCCTTCGAGGGGTTGGCAGCCTTCGACTATCTCACCGCCGGTTTCGCGTCTGATCCAACGAGCTCACCCAAACTGAAGCTGGGCATGTTGGTCAGCGGCAACCTCCTGCCGTTGATGGGCGTCGAGCCGACGATCGGACGCGGCTTCAGGCCCGAAGAAGATCAGGTGCCCGGACGGGACGCCGTGGTCGTGCTCGGCCGGCGGTTGTGGGAGGAGGAGCTCGGGTCCGATCCGGCCGTGCTCGGCCGCCGCGTGCGAATCAACGGCAACGAGCTCACCGTCATCGGCGTGGCGCCGTCTGAATTCACCGGACTCGACCAGTACGTGCGCTCGGATTTCTTCGTGCCGCTGATGATGTCGCCGCGCCTCATCAGCGATCCGAAGGCCCGTTCGCTTGAAGCGCGCGATGCTCGGCATCTGTCGATCAAGGGACGCCTCCGGCCCGGCGTCACGCAGGCCGCCGCGCAGGCCGAGCTGACGACCATCGCCGCCGATTTGGAGCGCGCCTATCCGGACACGAACAAGAATCGCCGCCTCGCGGTGCGGACCGAACTGCAGGCGCGGATGGCAGAGGACCCGCCGGACGCGACGTTGATCGCGATGCTGTGGACGCTCGCGCTCGCCGTGCTGTTTGTCGCGTGCGCCAACGTCGCGGGACTCCTGACCAGCCGCGCGCCGGCGCGCGCGCGCGAGATGGCCCTCCGCCTCGCCATCGGCGCCGGCCGCGGGCGGCTCGTGCGGCAGTTGGTGACCGAAAGCCTGCTGCTCGCGATCGCGGGAGGCGTTGCGGGTCTCGGCGTCGGCTACGCCGGCATGACGCTGTTCCGGCAGGTCGAAATCCCGACCGATCTGCCCATCGCGATCGCCTTCCGGATGGATAGCCGCGCGCTGGTGTTCAGCCTCGTCGTGGCGATGGCGAGCGCGGTGCTCTTCGGTCTCGTGCCGGCGATCCAGGCGACGCGTACCGATCTGACCGCCGTGATGAGAGCGGTCGACGGCGTCGCGCCGGGCCGCCGCCGCCGTTGGGGACGGCCGGCGCTCGTCGGCGGGCAGGTCGCCGTCTCGGTGGTGCTGCTGGTCGTGGGGCTGTTCATGTATCGCGAGTTCCAGCACCAGCTCGCGAGCGGTCCCGGCTATCGGACCGATCATCTGCTGCTGATGAGTTTCGATCCGAGCCTCGTGCGCTACACCGACGCGCAGTCGAAGCGGTTCTTCGAACAGGTCGCCGAGCGCGCGCGGGCGGTGCCGGGCGTCAAGGCCGTCGCGATGACCACGTGGGTGCCGATGTCCAACGACATCAGCTCCGAGACGATCGTTCCTGAAGGCTTCCAGTTTTCTGCCGGCAAGGACAACGCCACGGTCCTCTCCGCGGGCATCGATGAATACTATTTCGACGCGATGGGGCTCACGATTCTTCAGGGGCGCAACATCCGCCGCGACGATGCCGCCGACGCGCCGAGAGTCGCGATCGTGAACCAGCAGTTTGCGCAGCACTACTGGCCGAATCAGGATCCGATCGGCAAGCGCTTTCGCGCGGTTGATCGCGACAGCCCCTGGGTGCAGGTGGTCGGTCTCGCGAAAACGAGCAAGTACATTTTCATCGCCGAGCCACCCACCGAATTCGTGTATCTGCCGTACCGACAGAAGACCCCCGAGCGGATGGTGATGCTGGCAGAATCTTCCATCGATGCCTCGAGCCTGGCTGCGCCGTTGCGCGAGGTGGTCCGCGGTCTCGACGCGAACCTGCCGATCTACAACGTGCGAACGATGGAAGCGCTCTATCGGATGCGAGCGATCAGAGTCTTCAACGTCCTCGTCGGCACGGTGGCGGCGATGGGGCTGATGGGACTCGGCCTCGCGATCGTGGGCCTCTACGGCCTGGTCGCCTATGCGGTCAGCCGGCGCACGCGAGAGATCGGGATCCGCATGGCGATTGGCGCCGACCGTGCTGCCGTGCTGCGGATGGTGCTGCGGCAGGGTCTCCTGCTGGCTGTCGTCGGCCTCGTCGTCGGCCTGGCGGCGAGCGTTGGCGCGGGGGCATTGCTGCGGGCCGCGTTCCCGTCCGGCAACAACGAACGAGACATCACGGCGCTGCTCATCGTCATCCCGATCGTGCTGGCGGTCACGTTCCTCGCCGCCTATCTCCCGGCGCGCCGTGCGTCGCGCGTGAATCCGGTGCAGGCACTGCGATACGAGTGACCGCCTCAGTGCTTCGCCGGGCGGCCGAATCGGTCGTCGACGGTCCCACGAGCCTCGATTGTTTCGGCGAGCGGCTATTCGGGCTGGTCTGTGTGAATCGGGCGGATTGAGTCGGGCCGGCTGCCGTTCGATCCCAGCGGATTTACTGCGTTCGCAGCAGACGCACCGCTGTATGCTTTCCGGAACAGGAGGACGGTCCATGAGCGGCATGCCACGCTCGATAGTCTTGTCCCTGGTCGCGCTCGTCGGCGCCGCGTCGATGTCGGCCCAGGTCACCGAGCGGCCCGCGGCGTCCCGGCACCCGGTGCAGCGCCTCTACGTGCCGGCGCGAGACACCTGGGAGACTCGCAAGCCGGCGGACGTGGGGATGGACGAGGCACTCCTGGCTCAGGCCATCGAGTACGCGAAGACGCGGGATACGACCTGGGGCAGGGACGACTACATGGCCGATCAGGTCCGGACGTTCGGCCGGCCTCTCGGAGCCGTCCCGCCCAGGCACGGCCCGACCAACGGCGTGATCGTACGGCACGGCTATATCGTCGCCGAGTTCGGCGACACCAACGTCGTCGAACCCACCTACAGCGTCGCCAAGAGCTACCTGTCGACCATCCTGGGCCTCACGATTGACCGCAGGATGATCAAGAGCATCGCCGATCCCGTTCGCGATTACGTCAAGGACGGCGGCTACGACTCTCCGCACAACGCCAGGATCACGTGGGAAGATCACGCGCGGCAGGCGAGCGAGTGGGAGGGCACGATGTTCGGCAAGCCCTCGACATTCCTGGGAACCGAAGAGTTCGGCAACGGCCAGATGAAGCCGCGCGGCATCCGCGAGCCCGGCACGTTCTACGAATACAACGACGTGCGCGTCAATCGGCTGTCGCTGTCACTCCTCCGGCTCTGGAAGCGTCCGCTCCCCGAGGTGCTGAAGACCGAGATCATGGATCCCATCGGCGCATCCGATACCTGGAAATGGCTCGGGTACGACAACGCCGATGTCGAGGTCGACGGCAGGACGATCAAGTCCGTCCCGGGCGGCACGCGGTGGGGTGCGGGACTCTGGATGAGCTCTCGCGACCACACGCGGTTTGGCCTGCTCATCTCCCGCATGGGCAACTGGAACGGCCGCCAGCTGGTCTCCGCGTCGTGGATCAAGCAGGCGACCGCGCAGGGCGGACCGCCGAACTCGAACGACTACGGCTACCTCTGGTGGCTCAACACGAAGGGCGGCAACAAAGGCGTCCCGACCACCAGCTTCCAGGCGCAGGGCAACGGGTCGAACACGATCTTCATCGATCCGGAGCACGACCTGGTGATCGTGTGGCGGTGGCACGCCGGTGGCGATTTCTTCGCGCGCGTCGTCGCGTCGGTCAAACCGTGATGCGCGCCGCGATCGCCTTCCCGTTGGCCCTCGCCCTCGCCGCGACCCTGCCCCGGGCCCAGACGATGCCGGCGAAGACTTTGGGCATTTATGTCATCGATGTGGAGGGCGGCAATGCCACGCTGTTCGTGGCGCCGTCGGGTGAATCTCTGCTTATCGACACCGGGAATGGTGGCGCGGCCGCTGTTCGCGATGCCGGCCGCATCATGGCCGCTGCCCACGCGGCTGGCCTCACGCGGATCGATCACCTGATTACCACGCACTGGCACAGCGATCATTTCGGTGGCATGGCCGAGCTCGCGGCGCGCATTCCCATCCGGCATTTCATCGACCACGGTCCGAACGTTCAGCCCGCCGCCGCCACCGATGAGTTTCTGCAGAAGACATATCCACAGATCTACGCCAAAGCCACGCACACGGTCGCAAAACCGGGCAGCAGGATTTCCGTCGCGGGCTTGGATGTTCTCGTGGTGACTTCCGCTGGTGAGACAATCAAGACGGCATTGCCCGGGGCTGGCGCCGCGAATCCATACTGTTCGAGTTTCAAGCCTGGCGAGAACAATGCGGAGGACCCGATGTCGGTCGGGACCTTTGTGACGTTCGGAAGGTTTCGTACGATTCATTTGGGGGATCTGACGAAGAACAAGGAATTCGAGTTGATGTGCCCGAGCAACCGTATCGGGACGGTTGATGTGCTGTTGGGTTTGCACCACGGCGTGGATACTTCGAATTCGGAAGTGCTCGTTCACGCCCTTCGTCCACGTGTAGCCATCATGAACAATGGCACTCGCAAGGGCGGACAACCCGAAGTAATGAAGACATTGCATTCGTCTCCGGGGCTCGAGGATCTCTGGCAGATGCATTTCTCGCAACTCAGCGGCCAGGAGTACACAGTGCCTGGCATGTTCATCGCCAACGTGCTTGACGAGCCGTCAGCGGCCATCGCGGTGGCGCCGATCGCAGCTCCGCAGCCTGGTCCGGACGCGCCACCGGCGCCTGTTCACAATGGAACCGCCTATTGGATCAAAGTGTCGGCAGGCGAGGATGGCTCGTTCACCGTGACGAACGGACGTAACGGCTTCAGCAAGCAGTACACGGGCAGTCCCAGGTCGGGGAGCAAGTAACGAAGCTTCGCTTCAAACCGACGGAGTAAAGAGAGCGGTGGTGACGCGAATCTTCGTTACTAGACCCGCGAGCTCTCGTTGATCCAGTCAGAACAACCATGCGCCTCGCGCCATGAAAGCCGCGACGAACACAATTGCCACGACGAGCACGATCTCGGCTGCGTTGATCCGGCGGTAGGCCTCAACCGAGAAGCGCGGCAACGCCGTGCCGCGTCTGAGTGCGGAGCGCACGCGAATGAACGTCATCATCGGCGTGAACTCGAGCGCGAACACGAGTCCGAACAACGCGAGCTTCACCCAGAAGAAGCCGTTGTGCCAATAGAAGGCTGGTTCCTTCCCGCCGAAGAACACGCGTCCGAGACCCGAGGCGATCCAAAGTCCGGCGGCGACACCCCAGAGGCTGTCGGCGGCGAGCAACCGGTGCCAGCCCGCCTCATCGAGAGGACGAGCAAGAGCTCGCCCGCGGATGAAGACGCCCCCGAGTCCGAGAGCGAGCGTAAGGACGTGGACCGAGGAGAGCAGCGCGCCGATGACCACGATGCAGTCTAGTTGGCAGTCGAGCGGGCTCGCAAGAAATGCGCCCAGATTCAGGAGTCTTTCGCGATTGACACTCTGGCCGTCTCCGAGTCATCTGCCGGCACGACAATTCGCACGATGTGACCGTCTTTATCGGACGCCTCGATGACCAACGCCTTGGCCGGCGTCCCGCTCTGATGGAGAAGCGCGCGAACGAGATCGCGACCGGTCGGACAATCCTGCAATTCCAGCTGTTCGCCGTCTACTAGCGTCGCGAAGATTCGAAGGTTTTTCACACGGTCACCCGACGGTCATGGTACATCGGCCACGTGTGTCGATTGTCGGTCGCCGTGTCGACGCCTCGTACCCGGGTTCGATGACGCGTCACGGCGCACAACATCTCTGGACGGGTCAACGATTCGCCGAACGTCCGTGCTCTGACCGAGCTGCGGTTGACGACGTTCCCCGCACATCACAGCGCAGCTCGCAGCTAATCAAGTGCGAGTCGCTCACATGCGCGGGCCTGTTAACATGCTGATTTCCAGTGGATTAGGGCGAATGGTCATGGAGTCATCGCCCGCGGTTGACTGCCGGTGAAATTCCGTCTACTTCAAAAACTGTTACAAGAAGACATGCAACCAAGCTCTGAGGACAAAGGGCTCGCCTGGCAGATCGGCGTGTGGGATGGCATGGCGCAGCCTTACGAACGCGAGGTGGACCGGCGCTTTGCATCCGTTGTTGAAGGTGTCGTCCAACGGGCCGTAGGACGAGCGGTCGCCTCGGGGCGCGAAACGTGACATTTCGTGAGGGCCGCGCTGAGGCAATTTCTGGTGACTCGTGTTGCTGTGACGTCCTGCTGGCTTCGCTGAGCCTGATGTATGTCATTGACCGGGCCGCGGCCGCGCGTGAGATAGCGAGAGTGTTACGGCCGGGCGGCAGGTTCGTTGCGGCCGTCTGGGCCGGGCCTGCGGAGTGTGACATCGTCTGGTTTCAACAAACCGCGGGCAACTTTGCCCTTCCGTCACCCGTCCCGGGAGTCGGACCGGGGGCGCTTGCGGACACGAAACCGTTCTTGACCCAGTTGGCGGAAGTTGGCATCCATGCGCGTGTCGAGACGGAGGTGCTGGGATTCGATTTCGACGATTTTGAGTCAGCCTGGGCCATTCTGGCGGGTGTGACGACTGCCGCGCTTGCGCCCGAGCGCCGCGAGGAGGCGAAAGCGGCTGTGAGAGTCCTGATGTGGCCAAGCGGTGAGGGACCGCGCCATTTCCGCAACATGACGCAGTTCATCGTTGGCGCCTTGCGGCCGGCGTCTAGCAGGCGATGATGAAGCCGACGTGGCTGCGATCGCGAGGCGCCGCCGCTTGTCGCCAGCGGTTGGCTCGGCAGGACTTCAGGCCTCTTGCTCGGTCTCTTCGGGACCACGAGCCTCGTGCGCCGATCATAGGAGGTTGAAGGCGTGCGGATCCTTTATGTCTTCCCGCACCCGGACGACGAGTCATTTGGGCCGGCGCGTGCCATGGCGACACAGCGACGCCAGGGGCACGAGGTCTATCTCTTGACATTGACGAGAGGTGAGGCAACGAAGGTGCGGCATGAGTTTGGCTGGACGTTGGAACAGATGGGCGCAGCGCGCCATCGCGAGATGCAGGACGTGAAGACGACGCTGGAGCTCGCGGATATGCGGATTCTCAATCTTCCGGATGGCCAATTGAAGGAGCTCGATCCCTGGAGCGTTGAGGAAGTCATCCGAGCGGAAATGCTCCGCGTCAGGCCGCACGTCGTTGTGACGTTCCCGGTGCACGGGATCAGTGGATTCCACGACCATATCGTGACGTACGCTGCGGTCACGCGGGTCTACCTCGAATTGCGCGGTCCGGAGCACCCGTGGTTGCAGCGGTTGGCGTTCTTCACGGTTGTCGCGGCGCCGGACGCCTTTCCGTGGCATGTGAACATCACGAAGCCGGAGGAGATCGACTGCGCCTTCGACGCGTCGGAAGCTGACATGGACCGGTTTCACCGGGCACTCGACTGCTACGTGACGTACGCGGACGTCATTGCTGCGACGAAGATTCACGAAGTATTCGGCAAGGACGTCCATTTCGAGATTTTCAGGGAGGATCACAAACCACCGTTGAAGGATCTCTTCGACGGGCTGCAGGACGGGTGACGCGGCACTCGCCGATCACGGGTCCGCAGTGCGGCCGCGGCCCCCGGATTATTCATCAATGGAGGCGCCGACTCGGCGCGTTCGCGCAGAAAACCGTTGGAGCAGGCCGCCGTAGTTGCACGAAAAACGCGGCGCAGGCCAGCGACAGGGCGCGCCGGCCTTAATGGAGCCTTAATGGGGCCTTAATGGAGCCTTAATGGCGGCGCGCCGCGTTCTACGGACGATAAGCCGAGCCGCGTTTTTCCGGCCTGCGGAAGACGGTTTTCGAAGCGAATGTGTCGAGCGTCACCGTTCCTGAATAATCCGGGCTAGCGCCTCTTCGGCGCGGCCGCCTTCGCCTTCCCGCGCCGGGCGACTTCCTTCGCGCGGAACTTCGCGATGCCTTCGATCAACTTCACGGGGACCGGATCGGAGAGCGGAAAGCGGATCGTGCCCTTGTTGACTTCGTACGATGCAAGGTCGTCCTTGAACGCGGCGACGAGGTGATCGGTGCAGGGGTAGAGCGAGTAGTGCCGCCTCCACCCAGCGAAATACAGCACCGGGCGACCGTCCAGTTTGTACGCGGGGATCTGATACGAGATCACTTCCTCGGCTCTGGGCAAGGCCTTGCGGATCGCGTTCCGCACGCGCTTGAGTACGCCCTGCACTACCTCGGGCTGCGAGGCGATGTACTCGTCCACGGACTTGAAGTCGGTCTTGGCCATCGTAATTGCAGTCTTCTGGGTCAGCGCCCTATCGACGCTGAACGAGCAGCCGAGGACTGAGTATTAACTCACCCGAGATACGTCGACTACCCGCCGGCGATCTGCGAACGGCGGGATGGGTCGCCAGATCGGCGCTCCTCGCGATTGACCGACGCGACCGCTGTTTTCGCAACGTCGGCTATCGCGAGGGGCAGCGACCCGCCACCGGGCGCCAGCCCTCGACGTCGATGGCGATCTGGCTGCCGACCGGGCTGCCCGGTCGGGTGCCGCCCGTAAACCCCGGCCCCGGCTCAACCCGCACACCACCGCCGATGCCGATACCATCCGGTTTGTACTGCCCCTTCTTCGTGACGCCGGTGATCTCGATCATCGAACCTTCCTGCGCTTTGATCTCGGCAATCAGCTTCTTCGGCCCGTTCATGCGGAAATGCATGCCCTCCGGAACGGAGACGCTGCCGGGCTCATCCACAGTGCGGCGCCCGGCAGTGAAGACGTAACCCTTGGTACATCCCGGAATCGAGACGCGCACCGAGTCCTTCGGCACGGGCTTATGTTCCTGTGCAACGAGCCGTCCGCTGAGCGCGGCGACAGCGGCAACGATAACGGTGGCAGTCCGCATGAAACACTCCACATCGATTGTGCCCCTTCCAACCAGTCGAAATCCATGGTCCTGATTCTTCATCGAGTCGGGCAGCCGCCGTGTACACATCGCGGGCTGCACGCCGAATCCGAGCGCGCCGCGGGTGACATGGCAGGCAAGCACTGACGTCGGCTTCAGAGACGCCCGCCTGCTCGCGGCCGTGAAGCGAAAAGGCGTATGATGCGTGCTCCTGCGCAGTCTTCGGCTCCGTTGGAGGTCGCCATGACGCTGAACAGCGCGCATTCGGTCGCCCGCCGTGTTTGCATCCTGGCCTGCATGGCCCTGGCCGTCGCGGCGCCGGCCGCCGCTCAGAAGCCCACGTTCGACATCGAAGGCGTCGTCACCGACGCGCAGCAGGGCGTCCTGCCGGGCGCCACGGTGACGCTGCAGAACGTCGCGACCGGGCTCACGCGCGAGAGCGTCACGGACGGGAACGGTCGCTACGTCTTCACGTCGCTTCCACCGGCCGGACAGTACATATTGCAGACCGCGCTCGCGGGCTTTGCCACCGAGCGCCGCGAGAACCTGACGTTCAACGCGGGACAGCGCGCGGTGCTGAACGTCACGCTCAAGCTGTCGGCCGTGCAGGAGACCGTGACTGTCGCCGGCGACACGCCCGTGGTCCAGACGACGAGCGCGGAGGTCACCAAGACGATCGAGAGCCGCGACCTCACCACGCTGCCCGTTGCCGAGCGCAACTACTTTCGCCTATTGACGCTCGACTCGAATGTCGTCGCACGCGGCCCTGGCACGAACGGGCTGTACGTGGGCGGCGGCGACGTGTGGAACTTCGGCACCTACGTCGACGGCACCAGCAACTTCTCGAAGTGGCTCACGCTGCAGCGCGCGCCGCAGCGGGGATCGGCCGGTTTCGCGCTCGAGACCGTGAGCCAGGTGCAGATCATCACCAACCAGTTCTCGGCGGAGTTCGGCGGGCACTCGGCCGGCGTGATGAACATGATCACCAAGAGCGGCAGCAATACCTACGCGGGGGCCGCGCTGCTGGTGGTGCGGCCAGGCGACCTCGACGCGATCCCGCCGCTCGCGACGCAGAAGGTGCCGTTCGATCAGCAGCAGTTCGGCGGCAATCTGGGCGGCCCGATCGCCCGCGACCGCGTGTTCTTCTTTGGCAGCTACGAGCGGCGCCGCGAGCGAAGCCAGGTGTCGGTGACGTCGCCGGAAGCGCCGGGGACGATCATTCCGACGCCGGCCGACGAGGATCAGGGGCACGTTCGGGGGGACTTCCGGTTCTCGCCGTCTCAATCGCTGGCTGTCCGCTACAACATGGTGCGGTGGAAGCAGGACAACGAGGGCGGCGGCCTGCAGCTGCCGGGCACCGGCTACATCTGGACGAACAACGTCGACACGATTCAAAACACGTGGACGTCCATCGCCTCCGACCGTCTGCTGAATGAAGTCCGCGGACAGTGGTCGCGCTACTACGATCTGCGCGCGGCGAAGTGCGACTGCGTGCAGTTCAACCGTACCGGCTATTCGATCTCCGGCGGAGTCGCGACGGGCACGTGGGGCGTCATTCCGGAAGATACCTGGGATGTTTCCGACACGCTGTCGTTCTGGCGCGGCGCCCACTCACTCAAGATGGGCGGCGGCGCGACCTACGATGTGACCACGCAGCGCTATCTGCCCAATCAGAACGGTATCTACAACTTTGCCGGCGGGCCGGCGGTCGCACCCACCCCGAATCTGTTCACGCAGGCGTTCGCGCTCGTGCCCGGGCAGGACGTCATCTACCCGAAGGCGTGGGTCTTCAGCAGCTTCGTGCAGGATGACTGGCGCATCGGTCACAACCTGACGCTGAATTACGGCCTTCGCTACGATGTCGAGGTCGTCAACGACATCCCGGACTGGCCCGCCCCGGTCGACAAGAACAACTTCGATCCGCGCGTCGGCTTCAACTGGGATCCGCGCGGCGATCAGCGGTGGTCCGTGCACGGCGGCGCCGGGCGTTTCACGCAGCAGAACCCCATCTTCACCATCGTCAAAGGGGCGGTCCTGGGCCGAAACGGCATCGTGACGCTCGCTCTGCCACCGAGCGATCCGGCCTTTCCGATCTTTCCGAACGCGCTCCCGGGCTTCCCCCCGGGCGCGGTGCTTCCAGCGCGCAATATTCAGGAGATCTCGCCGGATCTGGAGAACGAGTTCGCGTGGCAGTTCAGTCTCGGCGCGCAGCGGCAGCTCGGATCGCGTACCAGCGCATCCGTCGATCTGAACGTGAACCGCAGCCACAAGCACGGCTTCCTCGACACCAACTATCCAACGCCGATCTCGAGGGACGAGATCAACGCGGGTGGCGGCCGCGTCGTGCGGACGTCCGCGCAGGCGGATCTCACGCGGCCGATCAGGCCGGGACTGAATGGATTCCGGCGCATCGAGGTCCTCACAAACGAAGGGCGGACGTGGTATCAAGGCGTTCGGTTCGGTATGCAGCATCGGACGGACCCGCTGCTCGTGTCGCTCTCGTACACGTTCTCCGACGCCGAGGATCGGTTGAATCATTGGGAGATACCCGAAGACAGCTCGAACCCGGAGCTCGATCACGCGGACTCAGCGTCGAACACGCCGCACAACTTCGTGGCGTCGGCGACGTGGAACGTGCCGGGACGGGGCGCCGCGCTCGAGGGCTGGCGCCTGAGCACGGTCGCGCACGCGCAGAGCGGGAATCCCTATAGCATCCGCTACGCGCAGGACCTGACGGGCACGACGCAGGTCTTCTGCACGGCCCAGCGGACCTGCAACGTGACAACGCCCGCGGGACGAAATACGGCGCGGAGCGCTCCGGTCCGATACGCGGACATCACGGTCACGCGCACGTTTACGCTGCCCCGTCGTGACCGCCTGGAAATCCGAGCCGACGTGTTCAACTTGTTCAACAACGAGAACTACACTGCGGACGGGTACATCGGCATCATCGGCAACGTCAATTACGGCAAGCCGACGAGCAATGCGTATCCGGGCCGTCAGTTCCAGTTCGGCGCGATCTATCGCTTCTGAAAAATGCCGCGTCCGACCGACCTTGGCTCGCTCGCATCTCAGGCGAGCTGCGGCTGGCGGGCGCGCCCGATCGCGGCGTCGCTTGCGGCGGCTGCCATCGCCACGTTCGTCTCGACGGCGCGTCCCGCTGGTCAGAGTCCCCAGCGCCCCGTCCGTGTGCTCGTGCAGACCGAGCTCGGCGACATTGCGCTCGAGATCGATACGCAGCGCGCGCCGAAGACCGCGGCAAACTTTCTGCGGTATCTCGACGCGGGTCACTACGATGGTGGCACCTTTCACCGCACGGTCAAGATGGACAATCAACCGGATAGCCCGGTGAAGATCGAGGTGATCCAGGCTGGCGTGAACCCCGATCGCGGGAACGACGGCTTTCCGGCGATTGCGATCGAGCGCACGAGCGTGACGGGTCTCCGCCATACGGACGGGACGATCTCGATGGCACGCGGTCAACCCGACAGCGCCACGTCGGGATGGTTCATCTGCATCAACGATCAGCCCTCGCTCGACTTCGGCGGCGCGCGCAATCCCGACGGTCAGGGGTTCGCGGCCTTCGGGCGCGTCGTGCAAGGCATGGACGTGGTGCGGAAGATTCAACGCGCCCCCAACACCGACGCCCAGAGCCTGACGCCGCCAATCAAGATCCTGAAGGCCGCCCGGATCGCTTAGACAGGACACTGACGCGAGAGGCGCTGGCCGTGCGATATGATCGGCGGCCGACGGTACCCTTCATGGATCGCAGACGCTTCATGCAACGCGCGGCGGGCTTCGTCGCGGCGGTCTCCGTCGAGCGCCTCGCGGCGCAGATGCCCGCTGCGCCTGGCGTCAAGACCGCTCGAACCAACGTGCTGGAGATCGGCTACCACGAGAGCGGCGACGCGGGCGGCTTTCCAATCATCCTTCTCCACGGCTTTCCTGACGACGCGCACGCATACGACGGGGTGATGCCTGCGCTCGCGAAGGCCGGATTCCGCGCGCTGGCCGTGTATCTGCGCGGCTACGGCCCGACGCGGTTCCTCGATCCCACCGGGGCCCGAACCGCGGAGCAGGCGGCGATCGGCCAGGATGTGATCGACTTTGCGGACGCGTTGAGGCTGCCGCGATTCGCCGTGGCCGGTTTCGATTGGGGAGGACGCGCGGCGTGCATTGCATCGGCGCTGCATCCCGATCGCGTCCGCGCGGCCGTCCTCATTGGCGGCTACCTGATTCAGAACACGGTGACCCCGGCGCGTGCCGCTGCGCCCGAAGCGGTCCGCAGGCTCTGGTATCAGTGGTACTTCAACACGGACGCCGGTCGCGCCGGTCTCGAGCAGAACCGGCGCGGGCTCTGCGCGCTGATGTGGCGGGAGTGGTCACCGACCTGGCGCTTCAGCGACGAGATGTTCAATCTGACCGCACGATCGTTCGACAACCCTGACTTCGTGGACTGCGTGATCCACTCGTACCGCCACCGGAACTTCAACGCACCGGGGGAACCGCGGCTTCTCGACATCGAGCGGCAGCTGGCGAACAGGCCGGCGATTTCGGTGCCGACGATCGTGCTCCACGGAGGCGACGATGCGTTCGGGCGTCCGTCGGCGGAGATCACGGCTGCCGAGCGCGCCACGATGCCACATCTCGTCGACAAGCGGATCGTTGAAGGAGCCGGACACTTCCTCCCTCACGAGAAGCCGGACGCCGTGGCCTCGGCACTGCTGGACGTGCTTCGCGCGACGAGATAGCCTCTTCGCTGCCAGGCCATGGCAATGGATGCAAACCCGTCCGCAAGTGCCGAGCCGTACGTCGTCCGCCGGGCAGGCGCCCATGACGTCGACGCAATTGCCCGGATCTGGCACGTCGGGTGGGGCGACGGTCACGTCGGCCATGTGCCGCCGGAGCTCGTTCGTCATCGCAGCGAGGAGCAGTTCGCCGTCCGGGCGCGGCAACGGCTCGAATGCACGTGGGTGGCGGAGTTGCGGGATCAGATCGTGGGATTCGTCGTCGTGAAGGGCGACGAGGTGGAGCAGATCTACGTCGATAGAACGGCCCGCGGCAAGGGTGTGGCGGCGACGCTTCTCCACAAGGCCGAAGCCGAGATTCGCGGCGCCGGCCATCGACGTGGGTGGCTGGCTGTCGTCGCCGGCAACCAGCGCGCGCGGTCGTTCTATTCGCGTCTCGGATGGCGCGATGCGGGCGCGATAATGTACGCTGCCGAGACGGCAGTCGGCCCGTTCGCGGTTCGGTCTCATCGGTACGAGATCGACCTCACCGATCCTGCCCCCGACGATCGGACGAGACATTGATGATGGGCACGGCAGTCGAAAGGAACGCGGGCGCGGAAAGAGCGCCCGCGTGCGGAGGAGGGTTCATGCG
>Ga0099827_10000088_pt1 | contig 29735 bp, 29 predicted proteins | sample CZO8metaG_FD_79339 | JGI IMG/M metagenome (GOLD analysis project Ga0099827, IMG submission 79339) | Vadose zone soil microbial communities from the Eel River Critical Zone Observatory, Northern California, USA - CZOApr15con1.8 metaG | ecosystem: Environmental > Terrestrial > Soil > Vadose zone ...
AGTCGTCAGCAGCACCACGCTGAGGAGGCAGATCGCCCCGATCGACGTGAGGTGCTTCAGCACACGTGCCTTCATCTCGATTCCTTTCGCTGGCCACTGAATTGTTGGGGATTGACAGGGCTGCCGCCGCTGGATGACATGCGGTCGGGGAGGGTTCAACCGCTTGCGGTCGTATGCGCCACCTCCTTGCGATCGGAGCCCGGAGGAGCCGGCGGTCGATGTGCCTGGGGGGTGGGTACGTCCGGTTCGAGCTCGGCCGCAACGACCTCGACCTCGAGATCCCGCCACTCCTTGATCAGGTCGGCCGGCGCTCCGGCGTCCGTGACGATCGCCGTGATCCGCTGGGTCGGGACAAAAGACAGCAGTGCGTTTCGTGACCACTTCGTGTGGTCGAAGACCCCGATCACTCGCTCGCACACGTCCGCCATCTCGCGCTTGATGCGAACCTCTTCGGGATTGAGATCCATGAGCCCGCGATCGACGCTGACTCCGCGGGCGCCGAAGAAGCCCTTGCCGATGCTCGTCGTCCGCAGAACGGCGGACGCGAAGTCACCGACGAGCGACATCGCGGCGAGGCGTAGAACCCCGCCCGGGACGATCACGCTGACGCCGGCGGCATCGGCGAGGGCCGCCGCCACGCGCAGGCCGTTCGTGACGACGACGAGCTCCCTCTTCTCGCGGAGCTCGAGCGCGATGTAGAACGCGGTCGTGCTCGAGTCGAGCGCGACGGCTTCACCGTCGTCGACCATCGCGGCCGCGGCCCGTGCAACCGCGCGCTTCTCGGCCTCCTGGACGCGCAGTCGCACGTCGAATGCGACCTCGGACTGCCCTCGTTGGAGCGCGCGCGCGCCACCGCGAATGCGGGCGATGAGCCCCTGGCGAGCGAGGATCGCCAGGTCGTTGCGGACGGTGACCTCGGAGACGGCGAACGCGTGGGCGAGCTCGGTGACGCTGACCACGTCGCGCGTGTCGAGCAGCTCGAGCACCCGCTGCATGCGATCGCCGGCGCCGGAGCCGGCGGTCACATGATCAGGGGCCTCGTCGCCCAACTCCGTCCTCCTTCAGCGGGCTTCCGAAGGTGCGACCTTACGATTGCTTACGAACGAAGTCAATAGAACTTGCGAAAGTTCTTGTTTCGAAAGACACGCCGCGCGGCCCCGAGGCAATCAAGGTGACTGCATGAGTCCGGTGATGTTGCCGTCTGCGTCTTTGACAGAAGCGATCAGCTTGCCACCACCGACATCTATGATCGGCTGCTGCTCCTCTGCGCCGACGCCGAGGACCAGCGCGAGAGTCTCCTCGATGTCGTCGACCTCCCAGTAGCCGACGGGTCCCGTCATACCCTGGCTGTGGCCGTTGGGATCGAGACCCAGCTCTTGGTCTCCGACTCTGAACCCGACGTAATAAGCCTCGTCGGCATAAGGCGCTACACCCAAGAGCGCGCCCTACAGCGTTTTCGCTCGAGGGAGGTCCGTGACGGGATAGATGACTGTCGGGAGACCTGAAGTCATGAAGAGCTCCTCTCACTCGTCGTGTCACATCTGCTGGATTTCGCGGGTCACTGCTATGACACCACGCGACGAGGGAATGTGACGGATGGACGAACGCGACTGGCTGGCGGAACGCTTCGAGGAGCACCGGACGCTTTTGCGGGTGGTCGCCTACCGGATGCTCGGCTCGCCGAGCGAGGCGGACGACGCGGTCCAGGAAGCCTGGCTTCGGCTCAGCCGCTCGGACGCGAGCGGCGTCGAGAACCTCGGCGGGCGCATCGAAGGATATCCGCGGTGCCGCGGCCGTGGCCAACACCTTCTCGGGCCGGGCCCGGTTCGCACGACCGGCGCTCGTGGACGGAGCCGTGGGAGCCGTGTGGGCTCCGGGCGGACGGCCGCGCGTCGTCTTCCGCTTCACGATCACGCGCGGGAAGATCGTCGAAATCGAGTTGCTCGCCGACCCCGAGCGCCTCCGCCGGCTCGACCTGGCGGTCCTCAACGACTGACGAGCCAACCCTACGACCCGTGGCGCAGGGCTGCCGCTGACGTTCAAACTAGAGGAGTGCCCGAGCGGCAGTCTTCGGCGCTCATCGAGACTCCTCTCGTTCAGGTTTACGACGTCGTGTGCCGCGCGCCGCGGTCCGGCTATGGGCCGGTCGAGCTTGGCAGTACGGCGCAGATCATTCTCCCGCGCCGCGGCGTCTTCGTGGTCGAGCGGCGTGGCGAGCCGCATGTCGTCGACACGAGTGCGGCACTCGTCGTCGGAGCTGAGGAGGAGTATCGCGTCAGCCATCCCGGCATCAGCGGCGACGACTGCACCGTCATCGTCCTGCCGTTGCAACTCCTCGAGGAAGTGGTTGGCGGTTGCGATGGACTCTCGGGCAGCTTGCGCTCCCGCGACCACCTCGCGGTCTGTTTTGTGACACGGGCGTTACGCGATTCGGGAGCCGACCAGCTCGAAGCGGAGGAGGCGACGCTGCTGCTGTTGGCAATGCTACCGGGCGCCTTCGCCAACTCCGGATGGGGAGACGGCGAACACCTCGGACGGACACAGCGGATCCGCGTAGAGCAAGTACGAGCCCTCCTGGCGAGCTCACCGGCCACTCGCTGGAATCTGCAAGCGGTCGCTCGCGCAGTGCACTGTTCGCCGTTTCACCTCGCTCGCCAGTTCCGCGCGGACAGCGGTGAGACGATCGCGCGCTACCTGCTCCGGCTACGCGTGAGCGCGGCGGTAGAGCGGCTCGCCAACGGGGAGCGCGACCTCGCCGCGCTCGCGCTCGAAACGGGCTTCGCTCACCACAGTCACTTCAGCGCCCGCTTCCGCAGCGTTTTCGGCATGACGCCGACAGCAGCTCGAGAGACGCTGACGAAGCATCGTCTCGACGACCTGCGCACGATCATCGCCGGCGCTGCGCGTTCAGCAAGATCGTGACAGCCAGTTTGTTTCGGTGGCCGTAGGCTCCGCCGCATGGCGACCGTGATTCCATTCGACACGGCCTCGGCGATGATCGACGCTCTCGCAGCAGACGGTCCGTTCCCGAAGTACGCGGACAAACTCATGCTGTTCGGCCGGCTCGTCGGCAGCTGGGACATCGAGGACACATTCTTCGATCAGGACGGCAACGTGACGAAGCAGCAGACGGGCGAGTGGCACTTTGGCTGGGTGCTCGAGGGACGAGTGATCCAGGACGTGCTGATCAGCCCAGCGCGTCATAATCGCGAGCCGGGGCAGCCGTCCAGCGAGTACGGGACGACGATTCGCGCCTACGACCCGAAGATCGACGGCTGGCGCGTGACGTTCGTCGCTCCTGTCTACGGCGGAACCGTCAACCTGATCGCGCGCGAGCACGACGATGAGATCTGGCTCGAGGGCCGCGCGCCCGACAACCGTCTCTATCGCTGGACGTTCTCCGAGATCACTGACCAGCGTGTCCGCTGGCAGGGCTTCGTCTCCGCGGATGAAGGTAGGAGCTGGGTCAGGGAGGAGGAGATTCTCCTCCACCGCCGGACGTAGCACTCGTGATCGCGGCCGCCGGCGAGAGGGCCGTCACCCGTCGCGGCAAAGCCGCCCGTCGAGCCGGATCGTCCACGGGTCGATCGTGTCGACACGGAGATGCGTCTCGCTCCACGGATCGCGCGCGAACGTGGCGCGGACGGCATCAGCCGATTCGGCCTCGACGACATGCACCACGCGGTGCTCGTCGGCGAGCGGCCCGCCCAGGACGACGAAGCCCGCGTCCACGAGCCCGTCCATGAAGGACGCGTGCGCGGGCCAGCCGGATTGCTCCTCCAACGGCCGCGACGGGTCCCACTGAGGGCCGGAGCGGCGGAGCACGACGTGGAACATGGCCATCCTCGTGTTCTACCGGACGACGGACTGCGCCGAGGTGAGTCGAGGCATGGCTCGCTACGCTCGGCCTGTGACGGGGCGACTCGTGGTGCTGTCCGCACTTCTCGCGCTCGCGGGCGTTGCGACCGGAGGCGGGACCGCTCGAAGGACCGCGATCGCAACCTGGAACCCATTCGACGCAGCCGGTGCGGTCAAGCCGTCGCTGAAGATCAAGCCGCTCGGGCTGGGCAGCTGCAGTCCGATCTCCGAGGTGATCGGCGAATTCGGCTACCGCTGCGGCGCGGACAATCTGGTCGCCGACCCCTGCTGGCGCGACGGCCCACACCAAACAGACCTCGTGGTATGCCCGTACAGCCCCTGGGACGCGCGTGCGGCAACGATCCGCGTGCCGCACTTCATGCTCGCCTCGGGCGTCACCTTCGCCGCACGGGTGGATCTCAGAAGCGACCCGCCTTGGGGTCTCGAGCTCGAGAACGGAAACCGTTGCCTGCTCGCGCAAGGAGCCCACGACTCGATCGCCACCAGGAATGGACATCGCCTCGTCGTCGACTACTTCTGCGACCGTGACAGCGTCGTGCTGATGCGCAACCTCAGGCGTGGCCGCGTCTGGCGGATCGGTGCGGCCAGGTGGACAGGCCGTCGGTACCGGCTGCTGGGCGACGTCGTCATCCGCCGCGCGATCTTCCCGTCCCTGCCGCCGCCGATGCAACGTCAGAACGATCTCGCCCGGGCGGCGGCAGCAGCGAGTGGCCTACCCCTCTCACAGCTACTGCGGGTCCGCATCAGCTTTCCGGCGCTCGACTGGGCGAACGTCGAGGCGCTTGCCCCGGAGACATCGAAGGCGATCTCAGTCTGGGTGGTGGTCCACCGCGCTGGGCGCAGCTGGAGCATCGTCCACGTCCGGCGACCGGTCTGCCGCAGCCCGCAACTGCCGGCGAGTGCGCGTCGTCAGCTCTTCGGCTGCGGCCTTCCACGGCCAGAAAGACGTCTGATGGATACTGACCGGTCTAGATGGTTGATGCCACACCTATGCACGTCTGGCTGGTGGCTCAGACACGGCGCCGGCTCGCCCGCCTCCCGCTTGCCCAGGCCACCAGCCTGGGCTGCGCGTGACGCGGCCGCCAGTCTTGGTCTGAGCCATCCCCAGACGCACCCAGGCATGGCATCAACCATCTAGTGGCGCGCGCGGCGACGATGGCGGACCTCGACGAGCTCGCGCTGGCGATGCCCCAGGCGACGAAGGAGCTCTCCGACGACGGGCGTCCGGCGTACTTCGTTCACGGCAAGATGTTCTGCTTCCATCGCGGACAACGGCGCGACGCGATCGATCCCGAGACGGGTGAACGGCTCGACGACGTGCTGATGTTCCGCGTCGTGGATCTCGACGTGAAGGAGCTCCTGCTCGCCGACGACCGCGGCGTCTTCTTCACGACGCCTCACTTCAACGGTTACCCCGCCGTCTTGATGCGAATCCCCGACCTGAACCGCGTCGATCGCGACGAGCTTCGCGACCTCGTGGCCGAGGCATGGCTCACGAGAGCGCAGAAGCGCGTCGCGAAGGCCTGGCTCGAGGAGCACGGGCTCGCAGACGACTGAGCGATGATTTTTCGACGGTCGGGAAGTCCAATTGGAAACGAACAGAGGAGCCCATATGCCGACGATCACGACGTTCCTGACGTTCGACGACCAAGCCGAGGAGGCGGTCGAGTTCTACACCTCGATCTTCGATAATTCGCGGATCACGAACACGACACGCTACGGCGAAGCGGGGCCGGGGCCGGCGGGATCAGTGATGACCGCCACGTTCGAGCTCGAAGGGCAGCCGTTCGTCACGCTGAACGGCGGCCCGTCGTTCTCCTTCTCGCAAGGCATCTCGCTGCTCGTGACATGCGAGACGCAGGACGAGGTCGACGAGTACTGGGAGAAGCTCTCCGCGGGAGGAGAGAAAAACGTGTGCGGCTGGCTCACCGACAAGTTCGGCGTCTCGTGGCAGGTCGTCCCGCGGATCCTGGGCGACCTCATGAGCGACCCCGACCCCGAGAAGTCCAAGCGGGTCATGGAGGCGATGCTCCAGATGACCAAGATCGAGATCGATCCGTTGCAAAGGGCCTACGACTCTGCGCCCGTGTGAGCGTGAGCCGCGCGCGAGCAGAATTGCAAGTCCTAATGAGCGGTCTCGCGTTCCCCGAATCGCCACGGTGGCACGACGACCGACTTTGGTTCTCCGACTGGGGCGCGCACGAGGTGATCGCTGTCGATCTCGAGGGCAGGAGCGAGGTCGTCGCCCGCGTCCCGTCGTTTCCGATGTGCATCGACCGGCTGCCCGATGGGCGGCTGCTGATCGTCTCGGCAAGCGACGGGCTTCTCCTGCGCATGGAGCCCGACGGCTTGCTGGTGACCCATGCCGACCTGACCGGCCTCGCTCACCACCCGTGGAACGACATCGTCGTGGACGGTCGGGGCAACGCCTACGTCAACAACATCGGCTTCGACTTTCCGGGCGGCGAGTTTGCCCCGGGGATGATCGCCTTGGTCACCCCCAACGGCTCCGCTCGGCAGGTCGCAGACGGAGTCGCATTCCCAAACGGCATGGTCGTGACGCCCGACAACGCGACGCTGATCGTCGCCGAGTCTTACGGCAACAAGCTCACGGCCTTCGACATCGCGGCCGACGGCAGCCTGTCGAACCGGCGCGTGTGGGCCGACCTCGACGGCGGCTTCCCCGACGGCATCTGCCTCGACGCCGCAAACGCGATCTGGTACGGGGACGTCCCCAACAAGCGTTGCGTGCGCGTTCGCGAGCGTGGTGACGTGCTGCAGACGATCCACCTGGACCGCGGCTGCTTCGCCTGCATGCTCGGTGGCAAGGACAGGAGCACGCTGTTCCTGATCGCGAACGAGTGGAACGGTTCAGCCAACATGGCTGACGGGCCGCGAACGGGCCAAGTGCTAACTGCTGAGGCGCCCGCACCAGGCGCGGGGTGGCCGTAGCAAACCGAGCTCGTGCGCGCCGGCTGGGGGAGTTCCCCGGACTGCGGCAAACACGAGAAGTGTCACCGAGACGAAGACGGGCGCCACCATCGCGCGCGGGGTCACCGCCGCTGGTTTACGCGGTCGGCGACTTCACGGACGCGATGTAGGCGCGCACGTCCGCCGCCGGCTCCTAATACGCGTCGCCGAGGGTCGTCTCAATCCGGCTCATGTACTCTCGGGCGGCGCTACGTATCGGGCGCCCGACCGTCAAGCACGGCCAGGTCGAGCGCAGCCGTGATCGGGAGCACGTGCACATCACCGGTGACGAGGCGTTCGAGCATGCGCGCGAGCGCGTCGCTTCCGATCGGGCCCCAGCCTTCGTCGTCAAGCCCATGGAGGTTGCAACAGAGCCAGCCGGATGGGCCGGCGAGGAAGGATTCGATCGCCGCCGAGAGATGATCGTCGGAGCGCCCGGGACCGAAGGTGGTGCACGTCACTTTCTGCTGGCCTGGCCGGGGAAGAGGCATCACCGGATCGCCACCCGTTCGGAAGGCGCGCACGCGAGCACCCAACCAAGCCTCGAGCTCGGGGGTCGAGCGGTTGTAGGGAAACGCGAAGCTCGCGTTCGACGCCTCGAACCCGTCGAGCTCGGCGCGAAACACGTCGAGGCAGGCCTCGATCAGGCGCTTGGCCTCGTCGAGCGGCAGCTCGGCCTTGTTCGCGTGGCGGTAGCCATGAGGCATGACGTAGTGGCCGCGCGCCCTGAGCTCAGACCAGAGGCCGAAGTCGCCCTTGCGCCACCTACGGTGCCACTCCTCGCTGGGCTCGCCGAGGTGGCCCGCCGCGAGGACGTGCAGCTCGGCGACGAGGCCATAGCGCTCGAAGATCTCGGCCGTACGGATCGATGAGCGCTCGAAGCCGTCGTCGAAGCTCAAGGTCACGATGTGCACGCCGGACGGTTACTCGGTCGTGCGCGGATCGACGGAGACGCCGGTCAGCTCGATCGCGTGCCGGCCGTCGCGGTCGACCCACTCGCCGCACGCGCCGCCGCCGACGCCTTTCTCGAGCTCCACCGTGCTGCCGTCCAGCCGAAGCGCAGGGTGATACCAGAGCGCACACTCGCGAGCGTCACCCTCGATGTAGTGGCCGACCAACGACCGGCGAAAGCGGTCGCTCCGGTTCGGCTTGCTGCCGTGCACGAGCGAGCCGTTGAAGAAGAGTACGTCGCCGGGCTCCATGACCACCGGGACGAGCTCCAGGTCGTCCGGAAGCGGCACGGTGACGTCGGTGAAGCTCTGTCTCGTATCGGCAGGGATCGTGCAGAGGACCGGCCAGTCGTGGCTGCCCGGAAGGACCTCGAGGCAGCCGTTGTCCTCGTCGCACGGATCGAGCGCCATCCAGGCGGCTATGCACGTGCCCGGCTTCACGCGCAGGTAAAACTGATCCTGATGGGCCGCCTGGCCGCGGGCACCCGGCGGCTTGAAGTAGAGCATCGTCTGCACCGCGAACGGCTCCAGCCCGCCGAGCAGCGTCGTGAGCGCGTGCGCGATTCGCGGCTCGAGCAGCCAGTCGAGCGCGATCTCGTCCCACCGATGCATGTGGATCATGCGCGGGTAGCGCTTCAACGGATCGTCCGAGCTCGGATCGACGCCGACGACGTCTCCGGGGTACTCGCCCGCCTCGCGCAGACGCGTGAAGTGATCGCGCCAGAACGTTGCTTCGTCGGCGTCGAAGAGACCGCGTGCAACGAGGTATCCCTGCTCGTCGAAGGTGCGCTTGTCGATCACGACTGCACGACTCCGAGTGCAGCCAGGTCGAAGGACGTCGTCAGCTCTTGCCGCGAACCCGTTTCGGCGGAGCGATATCCACTCTCGATGATGTCGATGACGTGTCGCGCGTGCTCGGCCGTCACGGGCGTCGCCGTGTCGTCGAGTACCCAGTCGACCAGCTGCATGATGTCCTCGAAGACGTGCGACTCGAGGATGTCGCGGTGCGCTCCGACGACGTGCGGGAGATCGTGCGGCTCGATGAAACGCTCGCCGTTCAGGAGGACGCCGTCGATCGTCCCGCGTGTGCCGAAGTAGAGGCCGGCTGCGAACTGGTCGGAATGCCTGCCTGCGGCCGTCCCGTACGCGACCGCCAGCAGGCCGTCGCCGAAGTCGACGAGGAGGATCGTGTTGTCGTCGGCTTCCGTTGCGATCCGCGCTCCGAGGAATTCACGCTCGCGAATGCGGATGCCCGACAGAGCGGCGACCGACTGCGCGGGCCCCAGGATGCTCGTCAGCTGATGGAGTGAGTAGACCGTCATGTCGTACATCGGTCCGCCGCCGGGCTTGCGGAAGTACCACGCCGGGTCGATCGGAGCTCCTCCCGGCGCGTCTCGACGTTCGCGCTCGTCCTCGTGGTACTCGCCGAACGCGCTGCCGCAGAGCACCCATGAGAGCTCGCCGATCGCGCCGGCGTCGATCAGCTCGCGCGTGCGCATGACCTGCCGGCGGAGGACCTCCCCGGGAGACGCGACGATGCGCAGATCGCGTTCCTGGGCGAGTGCGATCAGCTCGTCGGCCTCGCGGACGGACGTCGTGATCGTCTTGTTCGAGTGGACATGCTTGCCGGCCTCGAGCGCCGCGCGGCAGTGCGCGTAGTGGAGCCCGATCGGCGAAGCGACCGTGACGGCGTCGATCTCCGCTTCGCGGAGCAGCTCGTCGACGTCCGCGTAAGTGTGCGGAACGCCGTAGCGCGCGGCGGCCGCTTCCGCTCGCTCGATGACGGGATCGCACAGCGCCTCGAGCCGAACGCGGTCCTTGACGTCGTCCTCGGAGAGGTGAGGCAGGATGCCGCGCAGCGTCACGGCGCCGACGCCGATCACGCCGATGCGCAGCGGCACTAGCTGGTCCCTCGCTTCGCTTCGCTCACGCTCGGGGGCTCGCCTTCGGCGCGCCATTGGTTGGCGTTTCGGGGAACTCTGATTCCGCGTGACGCTTGTGAGCGGCACGGCCTTCGCCGCGCCGCCTGTGACGCGCTGTGGAAATCCGCGGACCCGGCGAGTTTCACATCGAGCCTCTAGTCATCCGCCTGACTGACGCTCTGCCGCGCGACGAGCACCGCGGGCAGCAGGTGCGCTTCGGGCGTCGGCGCCGCGCCGCCCGCGATCTGGTCGAGCACGAAGCCGGCGGCGCGCGCGCCGACCTCGCGCATCGGCTGGTGAATCGTCGTAAGCGCGGGCTCGACGTAGTCGGCGATCGGCAGATCGTCGAAGCCGACGACCGAGACGTCGTCGGGCACGCGCAGCCCCGCTTCACGCAACCGGCGGATCGCGCCGAGCGCGATCAGGTCGCTGTGCGCAAACAGCGCGGTGAACTCTGCGCCGCGCTCAAGCAGGCGGGTTGCGGCCGCCCGTCCACTTTCGAGGCCCCAGCCGGACGCGTGCTCGACCAGATCGCGTGCGATGCCCACTTCCCGAAGCGCCTGACGGTAGCCCTCCAGCCGCGCGGCCGCGGACGGCCACGCGCGCGGGCCCACGACCGTCGCGATTCGCCGGTGGCCGTGCTCGATCAGGTGCCGCGTCGCGTCGTAGCCGCCCCGGCGGTTGTCGACGTCGACGACGGGGAAGCCCGGCAACTCGCTGAAGCCGACGGCGACAAGTGGTACGCCGGCGCCGCGCGCGGCGACCAGATCGGCCGGCACGAGGGGCACGCTCGGCCGGGCGAGGATCAAGCCCTCGACGCGGCGTTCGAGCATCAACCGCAGGTAGCCCTCCTCGTCGTCGTCCGGTTCGACGCTACCGATCATCAGGTAGTAGCCGCGACGTCGCGCCTCGGCCTCGGCGCCGGCGGCGACACGCGCGAAGAAGTGATCGGAGATGTCGTCCGTGACGATCCCGATCGAGCGCGTTTGGTTCGAGATCAAGCCGCGTGCCATCGGACTCGGTACGAACGCGAGCTCGCGAATCGCACTCAGCACGCGCTCCCTCGTCCCTTCCGTCACGCGCGGGCTGTCGTTGATCACCCGCGACACCGTCTGATGCGACACGCCGGCCCGGGCTGCGACGTCGCGGATCGTCGGCGGCCGGCCCGAATCCCCGTTGACGGCATCGCTCACGGCGCCGTATGTTACCAGTCACATCAAAATGTGACCGATCACAATGGAGAGGTTCGACTTCAATCGCGGCTGGCGCTTCCGCCTCGGGGACCTCCCGGGCGGGATCTGGCACGAGCGCCTCGACGACTCGGACTGGCGCTCGCTCGACCTGCCGCACGACTGGAGCATCGAGCTCGAGCGCGATCCGGCGAACGTGAACGGCGGCGACGGCGGCCACTTCGCCACCGGAGTCGGCTGGTACCAGAAGCGCCTCACGGTCCCACTCGAGTGGCACGGCAAGAAGGTGCTGCTCGAGTTCGAGGGCGTGTACATGAACGCGCACGTCTGGCTCGACGAGCACTTCCTCGGCCGGCATCCCTACGGCTACACGACGTTCCGCCACGACCTGACGCCGCACCTCGACGCGGGTTCCGAGCACGCCGTCCGCGTGCTCGTCGACAACTCCGGTCAGCCGAACAGCCGCTGGTATTCCGGCTCGGGCATCTACCGTCACGTGTGGCTCTGGGCCGGCGACCCGCTGCACGTGGATCCGTGGGGCATTTGCGTCACGACACCGGACGTGTCGCGCGGCGAGGCCACGGTACTCGTTCGCACGTCCGTCGAGAACGAGCACGACGCCGACCGGGAGATCACACTTCGATCACGCGTCGCCGGTCAGGTCGTGGACGAGCCGGCGACGATTCGCGGCGGCGGTCGGCTGGAGATCTCGCAGGAGCTGCGCGTGAGCGACCCGAACCTCTGGTCGCCGGACACGCCGCAGCTCTACGTGCTCGAGACGGAGGTGCGCGTCGGCGACGAGATCGTCGACGCGGTCGCGACGCCGTTCGGCATCCGCAGTCTCGCGTTCGATGCCGCGATTGGTTTCCGGCTGAACGGCCGGCCATGCGAGCTCAGGGGCGGCTGCGTGCACCACGACCACGGCCCGCTCGGCGCCGCGTCACACGACCGCGCCGAAGAGCGCAAGGTGGAGCTGCTGAAGGCGAACGGCTTCAACGCGGTCCGCTGCGCGCACAACCCGCCGGCGCCGGCGTTCCTCGACGCCTGCGATCGCCTCGGGATGCTCGTCATCGACGAGGCCTTCGACTGCTGGCGAAACGGCAAGAACATTTGTGACTACCACGTGAGCTTCGACGACTGGTGGGGTCGCGACCTCGAAAGCATGCTCCTGCGCGACCGCAACCACCCGTGCGTGGTCATGTGGAGCATCGGCAACGAGCCCGTCGAGCGCGGCCGGCCGGAGGGTGCACGAATCGCACGGATACTCGCAGACCACGTTCGCAGCGTGGATGCGACGAGAGCCGTGACGGCAGGCATCAACGGCGGTCACGACGCGTGGCCTTGGCAGCAGCTCGACGACCTTTTCACCGCGCTCGACGTGTGCGGCTACAACTACCGAGGCTCCGAGTATCGCGCAGACCACGATCGCGTTCCCGAACGCGTCGTGTACGGATCCGAGTCGGTCGCTCGGGAAGCGCAGGAGCACTGGGCGAGCGTGCGCGAGCTCGATCACGTGATCGGAGATTTCGTCTGGACCGCGCTCGACTATCTCGGCGAGTCAGGCATCGGCAGAGCGCATCACGACGGTGCGGCGGCACCGTTCCTCGCCGCCTATCCGTGGCACGTCGCGAACTGCGGCGATCTCGATCTGTGCGGCTTCAAGCGGCCCCAGTCGTTCTACCGGGACGTGCTCTGGCAGCGCGGCGAGCCGCTGTTCATCGCCGTGCACGCGCCGGGACCCGAACCGATGGTGACCTACTGGGGATGGCCGGACGTTTGGCCGAGCTGGACCTGGCCGGGGCGCGAGGGCGAGCTGTTCCGGGTCGACGTCTACTCGGCGTGCGAGAGCGTCGAGCTGCGACTGAACGGCGAGTCGCAGGGCACGAAGGTCACAGAAAAGTGCATGACGACGTTCGAGGTGCCGTACCGACCCGGGACGCTGCAAGCCGTCGGGTCGAAGCCGGTCGCCGAGTGCGAGCTTCGGACTGTCGGCGAGCCCGCGGGCATTCGACTCACGGCCGACCGTCACACTGTTCGCGGCGACGATCTGAGCTTCATCGCGGTCGAGGTCGTCGACAGCGAGGGCCTGCTGCACCCGAACGCGGACCACACGATCTCATTCACCGTCGACGGGGGCGAGATCGCAGCGGTCGGCAACGGCGATCCGGCCGGCACCGAGCCGTATCGCGGCTACCGGCGGTCAGTGCACAGGGGCCGCTGTCTCGTCGTGCTGAGGTCCCGGGGCGAGCCCGGAGAGATCCTCCTGCGTGCCGAGGCGCGCGGCCTCGCCGCGGGCGAGACGGCTGTTCGGGTCGTCGAACGTGAGAGGCTGACCGCGAGATGAAGATCACGACGGTCGAGCCGCTCGTCGTCGACGTCGGGTCGCGGAACTGGCTCTTCGTCGTCGTCGAGACGGACGAGGGCCTGAGCGGCGTCGGCGAGGGCAGCCTGCCCGGGCACCCGCTGGCCGTCGCGGCGGCGGTCGAGGAGTACCGCGAGTACCTCGTCGGCGAAGACCCGGCGCGCATCCAGCATCTCTGGCAGCTGATGTACCGGCAGCCGTTCTTCCGCAGCGGCGCCGTCACGCTCTCGGCGATGAGCGCCGTCGAGCAGGCGCTGTGGGACATCAAGGGAAAGGTGGCCGGCTTGCCCGTCTACGAGCTGCTCGGCGGCCGCTGCCACGACCGGATCAAGCTGTACGTGAACGGCCCGAGCGGCGAGACGCTCGAGGAGCTTGCCGCGAGCGCCCGCTCGCTCGTCGAGAGCGGCTTCACGGCGATGAAGACCAGCCTGGAGCTTCCCGTCCTGCCGGTGCAGGGCGACGGGATCTTCCGCCGCGCGGCCGAGCAGGTCGAGGCGCTGCGGAACGCCGTCGGGGAGGAGGTCGAGATCGCATGGGACGCGCACGGCCGGCTCACCCCGGCGATGTCGATCAAGCTCGCGCGCGCACTCGAGCCGTACAACGTCTGGTTCCTTGAGGAGCCGGCGCTGCCGGAGAACGCGAAGGCGCTGGCACAGGTCGCGCGCGCAACGTCGATCCCGATCGCGACCGGCGAGCGCCTGTTCACGAAATGGGCCTTCCGCGACGTGCTCGAGCTCGGCGCCGCAGCGCTGCTGCAGCCGGATCTCTCCCACTGCGGCGGCGTGCTCGAAGCGCGCGCGATCGCCGCGATGGCGGAGGTCTACTACTGCGGCTTCGCGCCGCACAACCCGCTCGGTCCCGTCAACACGATCGTCTCGGCGCATGTGGCGATGGCGTCTCCGAACTTCGTTGCGCTCGAGACGTGTCTGTATCCACCGGACTGGACGCGCGAGCTGCTGACGGAGCCGCTGGAGTTCGCGGACGGATACCTGGAGCTGTCGGACGAGCCCGGCTGGGGCGTGGAGCTCGACCTCGAGCTGTGCCGCATGCACCCGTACCGGCCGTCGAAGCTGCCGATCCTGCAGCATCCGAGCGGCGCGATCGGGGATTGGTAGCGCTTGGCCGCGAAGGTCCGGATCGGCTTCGTCGGCGCGGGCTTCATGGGCCAGCTCGCGCACATTCGCAGCTACGCACTGCTCGGCGAGGAGTGCGAGCTCGTCGCGCTCGCCGAGCCACGGCCGCGAACGGCGGAGCTCGTCGCGGCGCGCTACGGCATCGGGCGCGTCTACCGCGATCACCGCGAGCTGCTCGAGTCGGAACAGCTCGACGGGATCGTCGCCGCGCAGCGCTACACGCACCACGCCGCGCTGCTTCCGGAGCTCTACCCGCACGTGGCACACCTCTTCACCGAGAAGCCGCTCGCGCTCGGTGCAGCGACCGGCGACCGTCTCGCGCAACTCGCCCGTGAGGAAGGCTGCGTGCACATGCTCGGCTATCAGCGTCGGTCCGACCCGGCGACGCGCGAGGCCAAGCGAACGGTCGACGAGTGGACAGCGAGCGGTGAGCTCGGTGCGCTTCGCTATGTGCGGATCTGCTACTCGGACGGCGACTGGACCGGAAATGCGCGCGCCGGGTTGATCGACGTCGGCGAGCAGCCGCCGCCGATTCCCACCGAGGAGGCGCCGCCCGAGTTCGCGACCGACGACGAGGCGCTCTGGGCTCTCTCGGACGGCGTGGACAAGCTCGTCCACCCACTCAACCTGCTTCGGCACTTCCTCGGCGAGCGCTACCGGCTCGTGTTCGTGCACGTCTCGGGACGGCTGCTCGTCTTCGAGAGCGAGTCGGGCATCCCGGCGACGATCGAGGTGACGCCGTATCGATTGACGGTCGGGTTCGACGAGGAGATCCTCGTCGCCTTCGAGCGCGGCTACGTGCGACTTCGCCCGGCGCCGTCGCTGGCCGTGAACCGTTCCGGCACGCTCGAGCTCTGCCGCGACCCCGGCGGAGCCGCGACACCGGAGCGGATCTTCCCCCAGCTTCCGTGGATCGATCCGCAGCGGGCGCAGGCCGCCGACTTCCTGCGCGTCTGCCGCGGGGAGGCCGCGCCGCCGACGGACGCCGCCGAGGCCGCCGAGGATCTGCACCTCGTCGCGGACATCGTGCGCGCCCGCGTCGAGGTTCCGGGCGGGCGCGAGGCACTGCGCGCCGAACGGGACGAGCACGCCCGCTCTTGGGAGGAGCGGTTGAGCTCCTACGCCAAGGCAGGGAGCGGCTCGTCCACGGCCTTGCGTACGACGAGCGACTCGCCGGTGACGGGATCGAAGAAGTAACAGCGCTTCGGGTTGAGCGCGAGTCGGATCTTCTTCCCCATGAACCGTCGCGTTCCCGAGGGAAGCCTGGCCGTGAAGAGCGCCCGGGCCTCCTGCGCGAGCAGCGCCTCCTGCTCCTCGCCCTCGCGGATGCTGACGATGTCATCGGTCTCGACCGGTTCTGCAGCGATGGGGAAGAACACGAGTATCTCCGCGCCGAGGTTTTCTTCGACCGTCACGTCAGCTTCGATCGACCACGCCGCCGCCTCGCCGTCCTCGACCTCGGCGAAGTGCTCCGGGCGGACGCCGAGGATGACATGCTGCGGAAGCTTCGCGGCGTCGGCGCCGAGCTCGTCGAGCGGGAGCGAGAACCCTGCGAAGCGGAGCGAGCCGTCGGCGACGTGCGCCTCGACGAGGTTCATCGAGGGCGAGCCGATGAAGGCAGCGACGAAGAGGTTGACCGGCGACCAGTAGAGAGCCTGAGGCGTGTCGACCTGCTGGATCTTGCCCGCGTTCATGACCGCCGCGCGCTGGCCGAGCGTCATCGCTTCGACCTGGTCGTGCGTGACGTAGACCGTCGTCACGCCGAGCTGCGCATGCAGGCGCGCGAGGTCGGCGCGCACGCGCACACGGAGCTTCGCGTCGAGGTTCGACAACGGCTCGTCCATGAGGTAGACGCGCGGACGACGCGCGATCGCGCGGGCCATCGCGACGCGCTGGCGCTGGCCGCCGGAGAGCGCGAGCGGGCGGCGATCCATCAGCTCTTCGAGCCCGAGCAGGCGCGCGGTCTCCGCGATCCGTTTCGCGATCTCGGCGCGCGGCGTCCCCCGCACCTTGAGACCGAAGGCGATGTTCTTGCGAACTGTCATGTGCGGATAGAGCGCGTAGTTCTGGAAGACCATCGCAATGTCGCGCCGCTTCGCATCGACGTCCGTCACGTCGCGGCCGCCGATGACGATTGCTCCGTCGCTCACCTCCTCGAGCCCCGCAATGCACCTGAGCAGCGTCGTCTTGCCGCAGCCCGACGGGCCGACGAGCACGATGAACTCACCGTCTTCGATCGTGAGGTCGACCCCGTCGACGGCGCGCGTGCCGTTCGGGAACGTCTTCACGATTGTCTGTAGCTCGATGTTTGCCATTTTCCCCTACCCCTTCAGCCCCGTGGTCACGATGCCGCGCGTGAGCTTCTTCTGCAAGACCAGGAACGCGAGTACCGGCGGCACGGTGAAGAGCAGCGCGGCCGCGAGCGTTACGGGTACGAGCGTGATCTCCTGGCCCGCCGAGTAGTACCCCTGCGCAATCTTCGGTCCCAGGGGAAGGAGCTGGTCGGGCAAGAGCAGCTGCGCGAGGATGTACTCGCCCCACCAGCCGGTGCCCAGCCAGATGAAGGCGACCACGAGCGGCGCGCCCGAGTTGGGGAGGTAGATCTGCAGAAACGTCCGCAGGTGACCGCAGCCGTCCATTGCGGCGGCGTCGTCGAGGTCGGTCGGGAAGCTCGCGTAGAACTGGCGGAAGAGGAAGATCAGGAAGGCGCTGCCGCTGATGCCCCAGATCAGCCACGGCCAGCGCGTCGAGTACATGTTCAGCTTGACGATGACCCAGAAGAAGGGGATGAAGGTGATCGCGAACGGGATGAACGTCGTCCCGAGCATCAGGATGAAGAACGTGTTGCGCCCGCGGGCGCGGATGCGCGCGAACGCGTAACCGGCGAGCGCGCTTGTGAGCACGGCGGGCACCGTCGCGATGAAGGTGAGGACGACGGTGTTCCACAGGTAGTGCGTGAACGCGAACTGGCCCGACCACGCGAAGCGGTAGTTGTCCCAGTGTGCGGGCTTCGGAATCACGGGCCCGCTGACGCCCTGGTGCATCTCCCGAAGCGAGCTGAAGAACCCCCAGACGAGCGGAACGACGAAGATCGCCGCGAGCACGAGCACGAGCGCGTAGAGAACCGCTTCGGTCGCGAGCCGCATCGGCGTCCAGCGCTTGCGCCGGCGTCGACGTGGCGGAACCGCGGCAGCAGTCGCTGCGGCCTGCGTCATTTCCCGTACTGCTCCTTCGCCTGGAAGACCCAGAAGCGCCCGCTCAGGAAGACCAGCGCGGTCACTACGAGGATGAACGCGACGAAGATCCAGGCAATCGCGGCGCCGTAGCCGAAGTCGCCGTCGCCGAAGATCCGCTGCAGGGCGTAGATGTTGAAGGTGATGTTGTCCGTCGGCACCGTCGAGCCGAGGCCCGACTGCAGCCCCGGCGAGAGGAGGATCGGCTCGACGAACACGTTGGCGGCGCCCACGAGGCCCCAGACGAGCTGGAACATGATCACCGGTGTCAAGAGCGGCAGCGTGATCGAAACGAAGCGTCTGACGGCGTTGGCGCCGTCGACGCGCGCGACCTCGTACAGCTCCTCGGGAATGCCCTTGAGGCCGGCGAGGAAGATCAGCATCCCCGTCCCCGCGCCTCCCCAGAGCAGGAGCATGATCAGCGTCGCGGTCGAATGGTCGAGCAGCCAGTTGGCGTGGCTGTTCCCGCCCAGGGCGCCCAGGATGCGGTTGAGCAGGCCGCCGTCCTGATCGGTGATCGCCTTCCAGATGAACGCCTTTGCGACGACGGGGACGACGACGGCGACGTAGAAGAGCGTGCGCCAGAGCCCGAGGAACTTGATGCCCGCGTTGAGGAGCATCGCCAGCCCGAGCTGGGTCACGATCCAGAGCGGGACGATCGTGACCATCAAGATCGCCGTCCTTTGCATCGAGTACCACATCTCGTGGTCGTGGTATGCGCGGACGTAGTTCTTGCTGCCGACGTACTGCAGGTTGGTGTGGAGGTTCACCGGGGTCAGGTTCGAGAGGGACATCGCGAACCCGAGCACGAGCGGCACCGACGTCAGTGCGATGAACCCGAACAGCCACGGCGAGAGAAAGCCGTAGAAGGCGAGCGTCTCGCGTCTTCGGCGAGACGCCCGCCTTACCGGCTTCACAGCGGTCGCGACGAGCGGGGTTTCGACGGTTCCCACAGCGCTTGCCGACTGTTGTAACCGAACCTAACCCTGCTTGCCCACGGCGATCGCGCGGTTCGTATCGGCCTCGACTTTCTTCATGAAGTCCTTGAAGGACATCTTCCCCTTCGCTGCATCGGCGAGATACTTCTGGTACGCCGTCGCAACGGCGGTGTTGTCGTTCAGCCCGACGAGGTACGGGTTGTACTGAAGTGCGACGTTTGCGGTAGGCAGCTCGTGCAGCAGCGTCTTCTTCGCGTTCCGCTGCACCAGCGTCTTCTCCGGGAGCCGGTCGAAGAGCGATCGCTGAGCCGGGACGCCCCAGCCGATGCCGGCGCGGTCGCGGGCGGGCTTGCCGCCCATGTACCACTCGAAGACCGTCCACGCCTGGTCGGGATTCTTCGACGCCGCGCTGATGACCCATCCCGTGGCGGTGATGGTGGGATCGAGATGCTTGCCGCCCTTCCAGATGGGCGCCGTCAGCAGCCGCGATCGTGCGTCCACCTTCGCGCTGCCGGTGTCGCTGATCTGCCCGAGGAACCAGTAGCCGTACTGGGTCATCGCGACGGATCCGGTCGGCGTGACGAAGCCCGGACCCGACCAGCCGTCCGGATTCGCGTTTTCCGGTCCCAGGTCGAGCTTGTGCTGCGAGTAGCGGAAGGAGTAGTTGAACGCCGCCATCGCAGCCGGGTTGTTCGTGAGGTTGATCCGCGAGAAGTCGCTGGGATAGAGGCTCTTCCCGATCGAGGCCAGCTGCACCATGACGTGCCGGTCGATCCAGGCGTAGCTGTTCGCGATGTCGAGGATCCACTTGACGCTCGGGTTCTTCTTCTTGAGCTTCAAGGCGATCGCCCAGAGATCGTCGTAGGTCCACTTGTCGGTCGGCCCCGGAACGTGGATGCCCGTCCGCTTGAAGAGATCGGTGTTGATCCACACGGTCTCGTCGGGAGACCAGTCCTTGCACATGCCGTAGCGGGGTCCGACGCCGATCTTGCCGTTCTTGAACCTGTAGTAGTTGTTCGCCGCCGTGAGATCCGCGGGATGAAGGAGGTCGCTCTGGCTGAAGTACTTGTCGAGGTTGAGCAGCTGGCCGCGCTTGGCCCACTGCGGAACGAGCGGAGCCTGGGTACGCCAGATGTCCGGCGGCTGGCCGGCCGCCATCATCGCCTGGAACTTCGCGGCGTCGGGTTGCAGGAGCTCGATCGCGATGTTCGGGTGACCGTCCTGGAACGCGGCGACATCGCCCTGGCTCAGCTCCTTGCCCATGACCACGATCTTCACCGGCGAAAGGCGCCGCCGCGGAAGCGCTGCCGCGAGCTCGGGTCCGAAGAGAGAGCCGGCGGCGAACGCGCCCGCCGCTCCCGCAGCGCCCCCAAGCAACTTGCGACGTGTGATACGGCCGTCTTCTGTGGGTTCCGACATGCTTGCCCCGTCCTTTCCGTCGCCGAATCCTCAGCCGCCGTCGCGGTCGGCGCGCCGGCGTATACGGCGCTAGCTTGTCTGATATGTTCGGCGGTGTCAAGAGGGACGTACGAGAACAGGAGCCGGGTTCAGTGCTTGACTCGCGCCAGCAGATCAAACAAGCTATGCAGGCATGACTGATAAATCACCGCCGCTGGAGACGGCCGAGCCGCTCGGGCGCACGTCGGTGCTCGGCTCGGTGATCGAACAGCTCGAAGGGCTGATCTTCGACGGCTTCGAGCCCGGCGCCACCCTGCCCTCCGAGGGCAAGCTCGCCGAGGCACTGGGGGTCAGCCGCCTCACCGTGCGCGAGGCGACTCGGACTCTCGAGGCGAGGGGGCTGCTGGAGATCCGGCAGGGTCGACGCCCGACTGTCGCAGCGCCGAACAGCGCCCTCGTCGGCGACTTTTTCCAGATCGCGATCCGCCGCGACCCGCGTGCGCTTCTCGACCTGCTCGACGTCCGCCGGGCGCTCGAGGTGCACATCGCCACGCTCGCGGCGAAGCGCGCCGGCAAGGGTGAGATCGCCGACATGGAGATGTCCATCGCCGCCATGCGCGCGGCCGGAGACGACTCTGAGGCGTTTCACAACGCCGACGTCCGCTTCCACGAAAACCTCGCCGCCGCCTCCGGCAACCGTCTGCTCGTCTTCCTGATCGAGGCGTTCGCCGAACCGCTCCGCGCCAGCCGGCTCCGCAGCTTCGCGGGCCACCAGGCACGCGGAGGCGGAATCGACGACGTCATCGAGCAACACCAGACCATCCTCGACGCGGTCAAGGCCCGCAACCCAAAGCTCGCCGCACAGGCAATGCGCTCCCACCTCGAGCAAACCGAGAAAGACCTCCGCGCCATGCTGCAAGACACCACCGCCGAGCAACTCAAGGACGACGAACCGTGAGGATCGTCGACGTCGTCACGACGGTCGTCGGAGCGCCCTGGCGCGAGCTCACGTTCGTCGAGCTCGTAACGGACGACGGAAGCCGCGGCGTCGGCGAGGTGCGGATGGTCAACAAGACTGACACGCTGCTCGCGTGCATCTCAGAGCTCGCGGATCGGCATGTCATCGGCGCCGATCCGTTCGATCGCGAGACCCTCGCCTTCAAGATCCAGCGTGCGGAGTACGCGCGGCCGGGCGAGGTCACGCAATCGGCACTCGCCGCGTTCGACATCGGCTGCTGGGACCTGATCGGCCAGGAGCTGAACCTCCCCGTCTGGAAGCTGCTCGGCGGCAAATACCGCGACCGGGTTCGCGCCTACGCCAACGGCTGGTACCAGACGGATCGCGATCCGATCGCGGTCGCGGAAAGCGCACGCGACGTCGTCGCGCGAGGCTACACGGCACTCAAGCTGGACCCGTTCGGAAGCGCGTGGATGTCGCTCCCACCCGCCGAGAAGCGGCGTTCTCTCGAGCTCGTCGCGGCCGTGCGCGACGCCGTCGGACCCGACGTCGAGATCATGATCGAGATGCACGGCCGCTTCTCGCCGGCCGCTGCCGCCGAGATCGCAGCCGAGCTCGAGCCGCTCGCCCCGGCCTGGTTGGAGGAGCCGGTCCCCTTCGACAGTCCAACGGGGCTGGCACGCGTCCGGAGCGCAACCCATCGGCCGATCGCCACCGGCGAGCGCATCCACGTGCTGTCCGACTTCCGCGCGCTCATCGAGCAAGGACTCGTCGACATCGTCCAGGCCGATCTCACGCACTTCGGCGGCTTTACCGGCCTTCGCCGCCTTGCCGGCTGGGCGGAGGCCTACGAGCTGCCGCTCGCGCCGCACAACGTCTGCGGCCCGGTGGGAACTGCGGCGAACGTCCACTTCGCGATCGCTACTCCCAACCATCTCGTCCTCGAGCACTTCAACGACTTCGCAGACCCTTGGGTGAACGAGCTCGTCGATGCCGCGCCGGCGATCGACCCGCTCGACGGGTGCTTCCCGCTGCCGACGGGACCCGGACTCGGCGTCCGTCTCGACCACGAGGCCTGCGCCGAGCACCCGCGCACGCACGCCGGGATCTTCCTCTTCAGCGACGGCTGGGAGCAGCGAAGCGAGCCCGCCGTCACCCGCGACGCCCCGTGAGAGAGATGCGTGCGGTCGTCGTCGACCGGCCGGGCGCGGCGGCGTTGCGACGCGTGCCGAGACCGGAACCCGGTCCCGGCGAAGTGCTCGTCCGCGTCGGCGCCGCCGGGATCTGCGGCTCGGACGTCGAGGTGCTCGAAGGGCGCCGGCCGGCGCGCTACGTCCGGTACCCGATCATCCCGGGACACGAGTGGGCGGGCACGGTCGCAGCGGTGGGCGCCGGCGTCGAGAATGTCGAAGCGGGAGCCGCGGTCGTCGCGGAGGGCTTCCGCGCCTGCGGCGACTGCGCGCGCTGCCGCGAAGGGCGGACGAACCTCTGCGTCGCGGACTACGCCGAGACCGGTTTCACACATGCGGGCGCCTTCGCGGAATTCCTCTGCGTCCCGGCTCACCTTGTGCATCGGCTTCCGCCAGGGACCGACCTCGCCGCCGCGGCGCTGCTCGAGCCGGCCGCCTGCGTCGCGCAGGGACTGCTGGAGGCGGACCTGCGACCCGGTGTGACGGCGGCCGTCGTGGGCTCCGGGACGCTCGGGTTGCTCGCGGTCGCGCTCCTCGATCGGTACAGCCCGGCGCGGTTGGCGCTCGTCGGCACGCGTCCGACGCGGCTGGAGCTCGGTCGGGCCATGGGGGCGACGGAGGCGTGGAACGTGCGCGAAGGTCAACATCCCGAGCCTGACTTCGATTTCGTCTTCGAGGCGAGCGGCACCGTCGACGGCGCGCAAACCGCGGTCGAGCTGGCGCGGCGCGGCGGCACCGTCGTCCTCGAGGGCATCTCCGGCCAGACCGGCGGGATCGACTCGGACACGGTCGTGCTCGGGCACCTGCGCGTGCAGGGCGTCTTCGGCGCCTCGCGCAATGCGTGGAGGTGGGTGACGGATCTCTTCGCGGCGCAGTTGCTCGACACGGAGCCGCTCGTCAGCCATTCGTTTCCCCTCGAAGAGCATGCTGCGGCCTTCGCTGCGCTCACGGACCGAGCCGGTGACGCCCTGAAGGTGCAGCTCAGGCCGACGTGATCACCCAGGCCACGACCATCCTCGACGAGCTCACGCGCTACGAGCTTCCACAACGCTCGGTCGTCCTCGTCTGGTTCGGCCAGTCGAGCGTCGCGCTGCGTCTCGGCGGCGCGACCGTGCTCGTCGACCCGTTCCTGAGTCCGCATCCGGAACGGCTGGTGCCGCCGCCGTTTGCTGCAGAGCATGCGCGCGGCGTCGATCTGCTCCTGATCACGCACGACCATCTCGACCATCTCGACGAAGCGGCGGTGCCGGCGATCGCGGCCGCGTCACCGTACGCCGTCGTCGTCGTGCCCGAAGACGTCGCCGAACGCGTCACCAAACTCGGTCTCGACCGCGCGCGCGTGCGCGGGCTGCCTCCCGACGGACGCACCGAGGTCGGCGCCGTAACGGTCGACGCCGTCCCCGCCTGCCACGGCGTGGAGATGGCGGACGCCTACCGGCTCGGGCCGTTCCTCGGCTACGTGGTGAGCGCAGGCGGCGCGCGCGTCTACCACGCGGGCGATACCGTCCTCTTCGACGGCCTCGCGGAGCGGCTGCGCGAGCTTCGCGTCCACCTCGCGCTGCTCCCGATCAACGGACGCGACGCCGAACGCGAGGCGCTCGGAATCGTGGGCAACATGGACGCGCGCGAAGCGGCGCAGCTCGCTCGCGAGATCGGCGCCGACGCCGCCGTCCCGCTGCACTGGGACATGTTCGCGTCCAATCCGGGGGACCCCGCGGCGTTCGTCGCGGCGGCGCGAACGACCGTGATTGTGACGCGACGCGACCGGCCGTTCGTCTACACGGCGCCGCAAGAGGTCGCGTGAGCGTGCTCACGCGACCTCGGGGAGGGGGGCTCGGGGGAACCGAGAGGTTCCCCCTTGCGCTGCACCGCGGCTTGGCCGCGGTGCAGCGGGAAATAGAGGAGACGGCATGAGCGAACCCGCGCTGACGTCGCTCGTCGGCGGCCGGCGCCGCGACGGCGACGAGGTCGTGGCGGACATCAACCCGGCCGCACCGGACGAACGCGTCGCCACGGTCAGCCTTGCGACGCCGGAGCTCGCCGCGGAAGCGGTCGAGGCGGCCGCCCTCGCGTCCGCGCCCTGGCGCGAAACGACGCCGCCGGCGCGCGGCGAGGTGCTCCGGCACGCGGCCGACCTCGTCGACGAGCGCGCAGACGCGATCGGCCGTGACCTTGCCCGGGAAGAGGGGAAGACGCTCGCCGAGGCGATCGGCGAAACGCGCCGCGCGGCCGCGATCCTTCGCTACTACGCGGGTCAGACCCTCGAGCCGGACGGCGAGACGTACCCGAGCCACTCCCCGCTGACGTTCCTCTACGCGCGGCGCGAGCCGCTCGGGGTCGTGGCGGCGATCACGCCGTGGAACTTCCCGATCGCCATTCCCGCCTGGAAGATCGCGCCGGCGATCGCGTTCGGCAACACGGTCGTCTGGAAGCCGGCGGAGATCGTCCCGCTCACCTCCACCCATTTCGCCACCGCGCTGTTCGACGCGGGGCTGCCGGACGGCGTCCTCAACCTCGTCCTCGGCCGCGGCTCGGTCGTCGGCGACACGCTCGTCGCGCACGATCGTGTCGACGCGGTCACCTTCACCGGCTCGAACCCGGTCGGCCGTGCGCTCCAGCTGAAGGCGACGGAGGCAGGCAAGAAGGTGCAGCTCGAGCTCGGCGGCAAGAACCCCGCCGTCGTCCTCGCCGACGCGGACCTCGAGCTCGCTGCCGACCAGGTCGCACGCGGGGCGTTCCTGTCGGCGGGGCAGAAGTGCACGGCGACGAGCCGTGTCATCGTCGAGCAACCCGTGTTCGAAGAGCTCGGAGAGCGCGTGGCCGCGCTCGCGCGCTCGTGGCCGCTCGGTGATCCGCTCGACGAGACGACGAAGGTCGGACCCCTGTCGTCGCAGAGCCAGCTCGACACGGTCTCCGGGTATCTCGACCTCGCGGAGAGCGAGGCCGCGCGCGTGCTCGCGGGCGGCGGCCGCCCGAACAGCGACGGCTACTTCGTGGAGCCGACCGTGCTAGCCGACCTGCCGGCGAACAGCCGTGTCGTGCGCGAGGAGATCTTCGGGCCCGTGGCTGCGCTGCTTCCCGCGAGTTCCTACGAGGAGGCGGTGGCGCTCGCAAACGACACGCCTTTCGGTCTGACCGCCGCGTTGTTCACCCGCGACCTCGGCAAGGCGCTGCGCTTCGCGCGCGAGATCCGCGCCGGCGTCGTCAAGGTTAACCAGGAAAGCGCCGGGCTCGAGTTCCAGGCCCCGTTCGGCGGCATGCGCGGAAGCTCGAGCGGCTCACGCGAGCAGGGCAAGGTCGCGCGCGACTTCTTCACGCAATGGAAGACCGTGTACCTCGACGCATGAACATCCGCGACGCACTCGAGCACATCGGTCTGCCGCCGGCCGACCTGCACGACCTCCCCACGTCCGAGAAACGCTTCCCCGACGGCGCGCAGTACCGGGTCGAGGTCCCGAGCACTGAAGGCCCGCGCTGCCTGGAAGCGGTCCTCGAGCAAGCGATGCTGCTCGACGTGCCGGTCCATCGCGTCTCCCAGGGAAGCGGCGTGTTCATGCTCACGGACGCCGAACTCGACGAGACGGTCGCGGCGGCCGCGGCGGCAAAGGTCGAGGTCAGCCTGTTCGCCCGCCCGAATGCCGGGTGGGATGCATCCGCGACCAGCCGAGCGCCCGCCGGCGGCGCACTCGCAGCCGCAGCGCGAGGGCAGGACCAGCTCGTGGCCGTGCTCGAGGACGTCGTGCGGGCGGCGGAGCACGGCATCAGGAGCGTCCTGCTCGCCGACATCGGCGCGGTCTACGCCTTCTCGCGGTTGCGCACGATTGGCGTCGTGCCGCCCGACATGCAGGCGAAGGTCTCGGTGATGCTGCCGGTCGCCAATGCGGCGACCGCGACCGTGTTGGCGGAGCTCGGCGCGTCCACGCTGAACCTGCCGCCCGACCTGTCGCTTGCGCAGATCGCGGCCATCCGCGCAGCAGTCGACCTGCCGATCGACTTCTACGTCGAGGCGCCGGACACGCTGGGCGGCTTCGTTCGACTGCACGAGATCCCGGAGCTGATCCGGATCGCCGCACCGGTCTACGTGAAGTTCGGCCTGCGCAACGCGCCAGACGTCTATCCGTCGGGGACACACCTCGAGGCGACCGCGGTCGCGCTCTCGCGCGAGCGCGTTCGGCGGGCGCGCCTCGGTCTGGAGTTACTCGAGCGTTCCGGCTACGAGCCGGTTCGTTCCGAGCTCGGCGCCGCCGGCCTGGCGGTGCCTGTGCCGGCGGCCGTCGTCCGATGAACGACGACGACCGCGCGCTCCTTGCGCGCCTCAGCCTCGAGGAGAAGGTGTCGCTCCTGAGCGGGAAGGACCATTGGTCGCTCCCCGCGCTGCCGAGCATCGGCCTCGAGTCGATCGTCATGTCGGACGGCCCGACGGGCGTAAAGTGCGGACGCGACGGGCCGGCAACGCGCCCGACCGTGCCGTGCGGGACAGCGCTCGCCGCCACGTGGGACCCCGAGCTCGTCGAGGAGGTGGCGTCCCTGCTCGGCGAGACCGCACGGGTCAATGGCGTCCACGTCCTCCTCGCGCCGGCGACGAACATCCTCCGCTCGCCGCTCGCCGGACGCAACTTCGAGTACTACTCGGAGGATCCGTTCCTCGCCGCGACGATGACCTGCGCTTACGTGCGCGGCGTCCAGAGCGAAGGCGTCGCGGCGACGGGCAAGCACTTCGTCTGCAACGACGCCGAGTCGGGCCGCATGACCGGAAGCGTCGAGATCGACGAGCAGACGCTGCGCGAGATCTACCTGCTCCCGTTCGAGGCCGCGGTGCAGGACGCGGGGACCTGGGCGCTGATGTGCTCGTATAACAAGCTCCGCGGCACGTACATGTCGGCGCACCCGCTGCTCGACGACCTCCTGCGCAGCGAGTGGGGATTCACCGGCGTCGTCGTCTCGGACTGGGGCGCCGTGCGCGACACGGTCCCGTCGGGCCGCAGCGGACTCGACGTCGAGATGCCGGGGCCGGGCGTCTTTCGCGGCGAGAAACTCGTCGCCGCCGTGCGCTCGGGCGAGGTGCCGGAGCGAAGGATCGACAAGAAGGTGCTGAGGATCCTGCGCCTCGCCCGCCGGACGGGCGCGCTCGGCTCGCAGCCCGACCGCCGCCGCCGGCGCTCGTCGACCGACGCTGCGGCTGTTCTGCGCCGTGCGGCCGCCGAGTCGTTCGTGCTGCTGAAGAACGAGGGCGGGCTGCTCCCGCTCGCCGCGGGCTCGAAGCTCGCCGTCCTCGGCCGTGTCGCCGCGCTCCCGCCGCTGCAGGGCGGCGGCAGCTCAAACGTCGGGCCCATGACGGCTCCGTCACCGCTCGAGGGCATCCGTGCGCTCGCCGACGCGGAGGTCCGCTACGAGCCCGGGTACGTGCCCTCGACGCTGCCGCGCCTCGACCTCGCGTGGGTCGACGACGCCTTCACGGTGGAGTACCACGAGGCGAGCGACCCCGCGGGGCCGCCGGTCGCAGTGGAGACTCGGCGCACCGACCGTTTCGTGTTCAGGGAGGTCGAGGCGGGGCGGCGGCTCGCGGACCTTGTCGTACGCCTGCGGGCGACTCTGACGCCGCCGCTCGACGGCGAGTACGTCTTCGGCGTCAACTGCGCCGGCGCGGGGATACTGCGGATCGACGGCGAACCGGTGCTCGAGCTCGGGGCCGAGCACGATCTCGACTGGTCGTATCTCTACCGCCTGCAGAGCCGCGGGCACGCGAGCGTCGTGCTCGAGGCCGGGAATCCGGTCGCATTCGAGCTCGACTACCGGATGGCGCCGGGCCCCGAGAGAGCGATCGGCCTGATCACGCTCCGCGCTCGAGCGCCGGAGCCCGACGATCTCCTCCGGCGCGCGGTCGACGCGGCGACCGAGGCGGACGTCGCCGTCGTCGTCGCCGGCCTCGGCGAGGAGCACGAGTGCGAGGGCTACGACCGCACCACGCTCGAGCTGCCGCAGGAGCAGAGGGAGCTGATCGCTGCGGTGGCCGAAGCGAACCCGCGCACCGTCGTCGTGCTGAGCGCGGGCGCTCCGGTCCTGCTCGACTGGGCGGAGCGCGTACCGAGCGTCATGCTTGTCTGGTACGCGGGCGAGGAGTTCGGCGCCGCGCTCGGCGACGTCCTCATGGGAAACGCCGAGCCGGGCGGGCGGCTACCGATGACGCTTCCAGCACGTCCGGAGGACGCAGCCGTGCTCGATCCCGCACCCGACGACTCGAAGACCGGCAGCTGGCACTACCACGAAGGCCTCTTCATCGGCTATCGACATTTCGACCGCTACGCACTCGAGCCCGCGTACTGCTTCGGCCACGGCCTCGGCTACACAAGCCTCGCTTACGAGGAGCTGCACGTCGGACGGAACGGCAATGACGTCGAGGTGGCGGTGCGAATCCGGAACTCCGGTGGGCGCCGCGGCAAGGAGGTCGTCCAGCTCTACGTCGGCTCGGCGGACGCGAGCCGCCCGCGGCTCGAGTTGAAGGCGTTCGAATGCATCGATCTCAATCCCGGAGCGGAAGGCACGCTCACCTTCGTGCTCGGCGAGCGCGCCTTCTCGCAGTGGGACGCCGAGGCGGGCCGCTTCGTGCCGATCCCGGGCAGGCACGAGATCGCGGTCGGAAGCTCGTCGCGCGACCTCCGGCTGAGCGAGAGCGTCACGGTGACTGCCGAGCAGCCGGCGCAGCTCGCGCAGGCCGGGGAAGGCACGTAGCACGAGTGGACCTGCACGGGAAGAACGTCCTCGTCACCGGCACCTCGCGCGGCATCGGACGAGCCATCGCGCGGGCGTTCGCAGCGGCGGGGGCGCGCGTCCTCTGCCACGCGCGCACCGAGGCCGCGGCGAGCGAGATCGCGCGCGAGCTCGACGGGGTGCCGATCAGCGGCGACCTTGAAAGCTCCGACGGCGTCGCGTCCGTCGCCGCTCAGGTCGAGCGCGTCGCGCCGCAGCTCCACGTCCTCGTGCACAACGCCGCGATCAGCCCGCGCCCCCGCGAGCGCTTCGAGGACGTCGAGCTCGCTGTCTTCCGAGCGGTGATGCGCGTGAACGTCGAGGCGCCGATCTTCCTCACGCAGGCGCTCCTGCCCGCGCTCCGTGCCGCGGGCGGGGCGCGCGTCGTCTTCGTCTCGTCCGAGGCGGGCCAGCTCTCGGGCGGCATGCCTCCGGACTCGCTCAGCTACCGCGTCTCGAAGACGGCGCTGAACGGCGCGAGCGCGGTCATCGCCGCCTCCCTCCGCGAAGACCGCATCCTCGTGAACGCCATGCATCCGGGGTGGGTGAAGACGGATATGGGCGGCCCCGAAGCGCCCCTCTCACCCGATGAGTCGGTGGACACGGCGCTCTACCTCGCCACCCTCCCCGACGACGGGCCTTCCGGCCGTTTCTTCTTCGAGCGACGCGAGCTGGCGTGGTAACCGCCGGCGCCCGCGCTACGAGCCGGTTGCCTGCTTCGAGCAGCGCCTCAAACGCCTCGCCCAGGTAGACCGAGTCGAGCGTGTCCGCGTCTCGAGGTCGACGGCTCGGCGTTGTCGCAGCCGAGGGGGCCCGTTCCGGTGCGGGGCCCCGTCGCCACGCCAATTCCACATCAGACCTCTAG
>Ga0099827_10000098_pt1 | contig 29231 bp, 28 predicted proteins | sample CZO8metaG_FD_79339 | JGI IMG/M metagenome (GOLD analysis project Ga0099827, IMG submission 79339) | Vadose zone soil microbial communities from the Eel River Critical Zone Observatory, Northern California, USA - CZOApr15con1.8 metaG | ecosystem: Environmental > Terrestrial > Soil > Vadose zone ...
CGGTAACCTGACGACGTACATGATTCCGACGGCAGCTGACCTGCCCAGCTTCACGCTGGATCGGACGATCACGCCCAGCCCGGTCAACCCATTGGGCGTCAAGGGTATCGGCGAAAGCGCGACAATCGGCTCGACCCCGGCGGTCGTCAACGCGGTGCTCGACGCGCTCGCTCCACTCGGCATCACGGAGATCGATCCGCCGTGTACTCCGGAAAAGGTGTGGCGCGCGATCGAAGCGGCAAAGGGCGGCGTGACGGCATGAGACTCTGCACTTACTCGGTCGAATCCGGGAAGCCGCGGCTGGGGGCCGAGTGCGGAGGAGCGCTGCTCGACCTTGCCCGCTACTCGCACCTCCATGACGGTCTCCGACTGCCGGCGGACATGCTGGGACTGATCGACGCCGGCCCGGACGCATGGCGGCACGCCTCGCAACTCTGCGCCCGCTTTGCTGCCGAGCTCTCCACGCATGACCTGGCGCAGGACGCCGAAGCGGGGCTCGCCTATCCCGCGGACCGTGTCCAGCGCCACGCGCCCATCGTCCGGCCGCGTAAGGACGTCGTCGGTCTCGGCCAGAACTACGCCGCGCACGCGAAGGAGCTGAAGAACGCCGTGCCGCCGGCGCCCATCTACTTCACCAAGCCGCCCACCGCCGTCATCGGTCCGGGCGAGCCGATCCCCTACCCGCAGGGGCTGACCACCAGGTTGGATTGGGAGGTGGAGCTGGGCGTGGTCATTGGGGTGGGCGGCCGCGACATCGCGCTGGCGCGCGCCCTGGACCACGTCTTTGGCTACACGGTCTTCAATGATGTCTCGGCGCGCGACCTGCAGTTCCGCACCTCGCAGTGGTTCAAGGGGAAGAGCCTCGACGGGAGCTGCCCGATGGGGCCGGTGATCGTGACCGCGGACGAGATCGCGGATCCCCAGGCGCTCCGCCTGACGCTGACGGTCAACGGCACCCGCAAGCAAGACGGCAACACGCGCGACATGATCTTCTCGGTCGCCCAGATCATTGCCGACCTGTCCGCGGGCATGACCCTCGAACCGGGCGACACCATCTCGACCGGGACGCCGGAAGGCGTTGGTGACGGCCGAACCCCGCCCGAGTACCTGAAGCCCGGAGACATCATGGAGGCCGAGGTGGAGCGGATCGGCGTGCTGAGGAATCCGGTGCGGTAACCCCCACCCTGACCCCCCTTGGGTTCAAGCGGGGGAGGGAACTTCACGGCTGGAGGTTCCAGTGTTCCAGGGTGTCGATCGCGGGGTAGGCGGTCAGGTCATATTGCACGGGGGTGATCGACACGTACCCCTCATTCACCATCTTGGCGTCGGCGTGCTCCTCCAGTTCCTGGAGCTTGAACGTGCCGTCCAGCCAGTAGTAGGTCTGGTTCCGGGGATCGGTGCGTTTCTCGAACCGCTCTTCGACGCGTGAGTCGCCCTGTCGCGTGATCGCGACGCCCTTGATCTTGGCCTCGGGAATGTTCGGCACATTCACGTTCAACAAGGTCTTGTCCGGCAACCCTTTCGCAATCACAACAAGCGCGAGCTTGCGGGTGAACCGTGCCGCGTACGCGAAATCGGGGTGGGTGAAGGTGGCGAGCGACACCGCGATCGACGGGATCCCGAGAATGCGCGCCTCGGTCGCGGCGCTGACGGTTCCCGAGTAGATGACGTTCGTTCCCGTGTTCGCACCGAGGTTGATGCCGGAGACGACCAGGTCCGGCGGCCGCGGCAGGATCGCCTTGACCGCGATTTTCACGCAATCGGCCGGCATGCCGTTCACCCCGTAGCCGAAGCGCACATTGCGTCGGACGACCTCTTTGGCGCGGAGCGGAAGCAGCAGCGTGATCGCGTGCCCGACCGCGCTGCGCTCGGCGTCCGGCGCGACGACCTCGACGTCGCCGATCTTGCGGAGTTCCTGCCACGCCGCCAGGATTCCCGCGGCATAGATGCCGTCGTCGTTGGTGAGCAGGATCAGCGGTTTCGCCACGATTCCGCCATCAATGATGCGCCATTGCCACGCTTATACTGGAGGCGGCGACGATGGAAGACCCCATCCTGGAGTTCCTGCGGTCCCAGGCTCGGAATTATCGCTGCCGGGTGTGCGGCAGCAACCATAAAGGTTCGCAGCTCCGTAAGATCGGCAACCACAACAACAAGCTGATCGTGCAGGTGACCTGCGGACGCTGCCGAGACTCGTTCTTCCTCCACGTCGAGTTCGCCGGCTCGATCGTCAACGCCGTCGAAGAAGTCACCCGCGTGGCCGCCCCCTCGCCGCGTGACGCCGACGAGATCGAAGGCGACCCGCTGACGCACGACGACGTGCTCGACGCCCATCAGCGGCTGGCGGCGTTCCAGGGCAAGCTGACCGAGCTGCTGGAAGACTAGGCGAGGCCGCGGTAGCCGCTTCGGTAGTAGATCAGCGGCGCCGCGTCGTCGCGCACGATCTTCAGCGCCACCACCCCGCCGACGATGATCGTGTGATCGCCCGCCTCGAGCGTGCGGTCCACGGTTGCCTCGAGGTACCCGGTCGCCTCCTCGAGGATCGGCGAACCGGTGGTGCCCAGGTGATAGGCGCCTGCTTTGAACTCCGGGCCGTTGAGCCGGGCGTTGTCCGCGAAGAAGCGGGCGGTGCCCTCGCCGTGCTCGTCCAGGATGTTGAGGGCGAAGGCGCCACTTTCCATGACGAGCTGATGCATGACGGTCGAACGCTCCACGGAGACCAGGATCAGCAGCGGGTCCAACGACTGCGAGGCGAAGGCGCTGACCGTCATTCCGTGCATCCGTCCGGCCGCGCTGGTGGTCATGACGGTGACGCCGCTGGCGAAGTGCCCCATGACATGGCGGAAGGACGCCTTGTCCAGCTGGTTCACGCCGATACGTTACATGCGGGAATCCCGCAACCCTAACAACCGTTACATGGAACGTTCGCGGCTGCAGCCCCGGCTCGGCTATACTTCGAGATGTCCGACTACTCCAGTCGGAGATCAATGAGATTCTCCACTCGGTCCGAATACGGGATCCGCGTGATGGTGCGCCTGGGGCGCGGTTACGGCCATGGCCCCATCCCGCTGGCGGAGCTCGCCGAACTCGAGGGCCTGCCGCCGTCATACCTGGAGCAGATCGCCGGCCAGCTTCGTCGCGCCGGTCTGGTGATCAGCCGGATGGGCGTCAAGGGCGGCTATGCGCTCGCGCGCCGGCCCGCCGCCATCTCGATGGCCGACATCGTTCGCAATCTCGAGGGGTCGCTGGCCCCCGTGAGCTGCCTGGCGGAGGGCGGTGGTCCCGGCGAATGCACCCATGCGGATACGCCCTGCTCGGCGCATGCCTTCTGGGAACGGCTGCAGGGGACGATCACCTCGACGCTGGAGTCCGTGACCGTCGCCGACCTGATGAAGGAGACCCAGCCGGCATGATCGAAGCCCGAGCGCTCAACGTCGAGAAGGTTCGCGAGGACTTTCCCATCCTTGCGCGACGGATCCACGGCCGGCCATTGGTCTACCTGGACAGTGCCGCCACCTCGCAGAAGCCGGCGGCGGTGATCGACACGATGGATGACTACTACCGGCGCTACAACGCCAATCCGCATCGGGGCGTCTACGCCATCAGCGAGGAGGCGACGGCGGCCTACGAGTCGGCGCGGCGCCGGGTGGCGACCTTCATCAACGCCGCCTTCCCTAAGGAAGTGATTTTCACCCGCAACACGACCGAGGCGATCAACCTGGTCCGTTACAGCTGGGGCCGCGCGAATGTTCGCGCCGGCGACCGGATCCTGCTCACCGAGATGGAGCACCACAGCAACCTCGTCCCCTGGCAGCTCCTCGCGCAGGAGGTTTCCGCCAAGCTCGAGTTCCTCTGTATCGACGACCAGGGCTTACTGCAACTCGACGAGCTGGAGCGCAAGCTCGAGGGAGTCCGCCTGCTGGCGATCACGCACCAGTCGAACACGCTGGGGACCATCAACCCGATCAAGGCGATCGTGGAGGTGGCCCACCGAGCCGGCGCTCTGGTCCTGATCGACGGTGCCCAGGCCGTGCCGCACATGGCGGTCGACGTCCGGGATCTGGGCGTGGACTTCTATGCCTTCAGCGGCCACAAGATGTGCGGGCCAACCGGCATCGGCGTGCTCTGGGCCCGCCGGGCGCTGCTCGAGGCGATGCCCCCCTTCCTCGGCGGCGGGGACATGATCAAGCGGGTCAAGCTCAACGAGGCCAGCTGGAACGACCTGCCCTGGAAATTCGAGGCGGGCACCCCGGCCGTTGCCGAAGGCATTGGGCTGGGGGCGGCCGTCGATTACCTCGGCGCGCTGGGGATGGACGCGGTCCGCGCCCACGAACGCACTCTCATCGATTACGCGATGGAGCGGCTGCAGGATATCCCAGGGATCACGCTCTATGGGCCCCGCGATCCCGAGCTGCACGGCGGTGCCGTCTCCTTCACGCTGCCCAATATCCACCCCCACGACCTGGCGACGCTGGTCGACCGCGAAGGGATCGCGGTTCGAGCTGGTCACCACTGTACCCAGCCACTGATGGACCGGCTGGGCGTGCCCGCCACCACGCGGGCCAGCTTCTACATCTATAACCGGACCGACGAGGTCGACCAGCTGGTCAACGGAATTCAGAAGGCGCAAAAGGTGTTCGCCTAAAGACATGGACGATCTCTACCGCGAGCAGATCCTCGAGCACTACAAGAACCCGCATCACTTCGGGGAGATCAAGGACGCCGACATCACCCAGGAAGGCGACAACCCACTCTGCGGCGACGTCATCACCCTCTACCTAAAGCTGGACGACGGCCGGGTGGGGGACGTGCGTTTCCGCGGCCGGGGTTGCGCCATCAGCCAGGCGTCCGCCTCGATGCTGACCGACATGATCGTCGGCAAGCCGGTGCAGGAGCTCAAGGCCTTCCCCACCCGGGATCTCCTCGAGGAGCTCGGTATCCCGATCAGCCCGGCGCGGATGAAGTGCGCCACGCTGTCGGTCAACACGCTCCGGGTGGCACTCAACGGCGATGCGCACGAGGAGGAGGACTGAATTCGCTTTGAATATGGAATCCACGGGTAAACTGATAAGAGCAATGGCCGATTTCGAGATCAAGGACCTTCGGGTCAGCGTCGAGGGTCGCGAGATCCTCAAAGGCGTGTCGCTCTCGGTCAACAAGGGCGAAGTGCACGCCGTTATGGGTCCGAATGGCTCGGGCAAGAGCACGCTGTCGCACACCCTGATGGGCCACCCGAACTACAAAGTCCTCGCCGGCGAGGTGTTGTTCAAGGGTAAGAATGTCCTGACCCTGCACCCGGAAGAACGAGCCAAACTCGGCATGTTCCTCGCCCTGCAGTACCCGGTGGTCGTCCCCGGCATCACCATGTCGAACTTCCTGCGGACGGCGATCAATTCGAAGCGCGGTTACGACGGCAAGGACAAGTCCAAGGCGATCAACGTCAAGGAGTTTCGCGCGCTGCTCAAGGACGAGATGTCCGTGCTGCGAATGGACGACTCCTTCCTCTCGCGCTATGTCAACGAAGGCTTTTCGGGCGGTGAGAAGAAGCGCGCCGAGATCCTGCAGATGGCGGTGCTGAAGCCGGAGATCGCGATCCTCGATGAGACCGACTCCGGACTCGACATCGACTCCATCAAGTTCGTGAGCGATGCCGTCAACCGGATGCGAGGTCCGGACCTCGGGGTGCTGATCATCACTCACTACACCCGTGTGCTCAAGTTCATCAAGCCGGACTATGTCCACGTGCTCGTGAACGGCGAATTCGTTCGCTCCGGTGGCCCGGAGCTCGCCGACTGGCTGGAGGCAAAAGGCTATTCGGAATGGGTTAAGGAGCCGGCGAAGGCGCCCGCCGCCCTGGAGGCAAACTAATGGCAACCGTCATCCCGCGGATCGACGTCGGTGACAACTACAAGGAGAAGTACGGCTTCTTCGACCCGGAGAAGTTCGTCTTCAAGGCCAAGCGCGGTCTCAGCCCGGAGGTCGTCAAAGAGATCTCCTGGATGAAGAACGAGCCCGAGTGGATGACGACGTTCCGGCTGCGCGCGCTCAAGATCTGGGACAAGAAGGAAATGCCCACCTGGGGTGCCGACCTGTCGATGATCGACTTCCAGAACATCTATTACTACCTGAAGTCGACCGAGAAGCAGGGGAAGACCTGGGACGACGTGCCGGCCGACATCAAGAACACTTTCGACCGCCTCGGTGTGCCCCAGGCGGAGCGCAAGTTCCTTGCCGGCGTGGCGGCACAGTATGAGTCGGAAGTCGTCTATCACTCCCTCCACAAGGAACTGGAAGCCAAGGGCGTGATTTTCACCGACACCGATAGCGCGCTGCGGGACTACCCCGACCTCTTCAAGCAGTACTTCGGCACCATCATCCCGCCCGGTGACAACAAGCTCGCGGCGCTGAACAGCGCGGTCTGGTCGGGTGGATCGTTCATCTACGTCCCCAAGGGTGTCAAGGTCGAAATCCCGCTGCAGGCCTACTTCCGGATCAACGCCGAGAACATGGGGCAGTTCGAGCGCACCCTGATCATCTGCGACGAGGACAGCTTCGTCCACTACATCGAGGGATGCACCGCGCCCATCTACACCACCGACTCGCTGCACTCGGCCGTCGTCGAGATCATCGTCAAGCGTGGTGCCCGCTGCCGCTACACCACCGTCCAGAACTGGTCGACCAACGTCTACAACCTCGTCACCAAGCGCGCGGTCGCCTACGGCGACGCGACGATGGAATGGGTCGACGGCAACCTGGGCTCGCAGATCACGATGAAGTACCCCTCCATCTATCTGATGGAGCCGGGCGCGAAAGGCGATGTGCTGAGCGTGGCCTTCGCCGGCAAGGGTCAGCACCAGGACGCCGGCGGCAAGGCGGTTCACGTGGCGCCCAATACCAGCTCGAACATCGTCTCGAAGTCGATCTCGAAGAACGGCGGGCGGACGTCGTACCGAGGGCTGGTGAAGGTCTACCCTGGCGCGAAGAATTCGAAGTCCTTCGTTCGCTGCGACGCGTTGCTGCTGGACGAGGAGTCGCGCTCGGACACCTATCCCACCACCGAGGTCGACGAGCCGCAGGTCCGGATCGGCCACGAGGCTACCGTCAGCAAGGTCTCCGACGAGCAGCTCTTCTACCTGCAGAGCCGCGGAATCACCAAGGCCGAGGCGGAGACGATGATCGTGAACGGCTTCATCGAGCCGTTCACCAAAGAACTTCCCATCGAATACGCCGTCGAGCTGAATCGCTTGATCCAGCTCGAGATGATCGGCTCCGTAGGGTAAATGGCGTTTACGAAATCGGCAGTGGAGGAGCTCAGCTCCCTCCACCGCGAGCCCGACTGGCTACGGGCGAGCCGCCTGACGTCATTCGGCATCTACGAAGGGCTGGCGGTGCCGGACACCAAGCGCCAGGAGGATTGGCGACAGGTCGATCTCAAAGGCCTCGACCTGGACGCCTACGCGCCCTTCCAACAGCCCAATGGGACGGCGCCGGCTGGCGCCCTCGAGAACGTCGGGGCAACGCTGCGCCAGCGCGGAACGTCGCCGGCGGGCGTGTCGCTGCCGGCGGAGCTCGCTCGACAAGGTGTGATCTTCATGCCGCTCGCCCAGGCCGCCCGCGCCCATCCTGAGCTGGTCCAGCGATACCTCTTCACGGGGGTCAAGCCGGATAAAGACAAGTTCGCCGCGCTGCACGCCGCCCTGTTCAGCGGCGGGAGCTTCCTCTATGTCCCCGACGGCGTGACGATCGACGAGCCCTTGGTCAGTCAGTTCTGGTCGGCGGGCTCAGGGGCGGCCGTCTTGCCGCATTCGCTGGTCATTGGGGGCAAAGGCTCGCGCTTTCAGTACGTCGACGAGTTCCTGAGCGCTGACCGGGAGGAAGCGGCGCTCGCCAGCGGGTCCGCTGAGATCTTTCTCGAGGAGGGCACGAATGTCGGGTATGTCGCCCTGCAGCACTGGAGCATCAAGACCTGGCAGTTCGCCAATCAACGCTTCCAGCTCGGCCGCGATTCCCATTTGAACGTGGTCGACATCGCGCTCGGCGGTCAGATGGCGCGGATGCGGGTCGAGGCGATTCTGGAAGGGCCGGGATCGAGCGCCGATCTGAGGGGCCTCTTCTTTGGCACCGGCGACCAGGCCTTTGATTTTCGGACGCTGCAGGATCACGTCGGACCGCACACCACCTCGGACCTGCTGTTCAAGGGGGCGCTGCGTGATCGGGCGAAGAGCGTGTACGTGGGGGTGGTTCGCGTCGAGCCGGAGGCGCGCGGCAGTTCATCCAACCAGGCCAACCGCAACCTGCTGCTCTCGGAGAAGGCGAAGGCAACCTCGGAGCCCATCCTCGAGATCCTGAACAACGACATCCTGCGCTGCAGCCATGGGGCGACGGTCGGTCCGGTGGACCCGGAGCACCTCTTCTACCTCGAGAGTCGGGGCATCCCGCATCCCATCGCCGAGCGGATGCTGGTCCAGGGGTTCCTTGGCGAAGTCCTCGATCGGCTCACGGTCGCCCAGGTTCGAGAGGCGGTCGAGCAGGAACTGGCCGCCCGGATTGAATAGCGTGACCCGGGAGCGGGTCGCCTCCACCAGTGAGCTGGCGAAGGAGTCCATGATGCGGGTGGAGGTCGAGGGCGAGCCCATCTGCCTCATCCACGCCGAAGACGACAACTTCTATGCGATCGGCGACACCTGCACCCACGAGGAGTATTCGCTATGCGAGGGGGAGCTCTGGGAGATGTCGGTCGAATGCCCGCGGCATGGCTCGCGCTTCGACGTCCGTACCGGTCAGGTCACGGGCCTACCGGCCGTCATCCCGGCGAAGACCTATCCGGTAACGATCCAGAACGGGGATGTCTACGTCGAGGTCCAGGACTAAGATCTGAGGTATGGCGGACACCATGGAAACGATCCAGGCGCCGGCCTCGGGCGATCTGCGGCAGCAGATCGACGCGCAACTGGCAACCTGCCGGGACCCGGAGATCGGGCTCGACATCATGTCACTCGGGCTGGTCTACGAGGTGGGCATCGACGAGGGGAACGTCCTGATCAAGATGACGCTGACCGCGATCGGCTGCCCCTGGGCCCAGGACCTCTTCGACGAGGTCAAGACGAAGGTCGAAGAAGTCCCGGGCGTCAACTCGTGTACGGTCGAACTCGTCTACTCGCCGCCCTGGAGCGCGGACATGATGAGCGACGACGCCAAGATGGAGCTTGGCTTCCTCTAGGCGGCTAGAACAAAAACGACGCGGTCAGGAACGCCAGGCCGGCGCCGAGCAAACCAAACCCGAACTTCATCTTTATCCGGCCGCTAAGAGCCTCGAGGATAAAGCAGATCAGGGCGATGATCAGCAAGATCTTTGACAGCGACAATGAACACCTCCAGACAAATTTGGCGACATCGTACCCTGAATTCGACCGGCAGAGGGAATTGCACTCCTAGTCACCGCGCCGGGCAAGGGCTGTGGCAGCGGTGCCATCGCCCTGTTACCCCCACGCAGTCTGGTTCGTAAGGCTCGCTACGTAGCATCGGGCGCAGTTCGCGAATTTGAACGAACTGGGGGTAAGGAACCGCCTTGTCGCTGCTTGAACGTATTCAAAAGTCCCAGGGCGAGCCCGGGTCCCCCACACCTCCGAAACCACCAGCCAGGGCCGTCCAGCCCCCCGCCGCGCCTCCCCAACCCCCGCCAGCCCCCAGGAGCGCACCGATCGCGCCCCCTGCCCGGCAAGCCCCCCCGGTTGCCCGCCCGGTGCCCCCGGTCTCGCCCGTTCAGCCGAGACCGGTCGTCCCGGCGCCACGCCCCGTCGCCGCCCCGACTCCGGCTCCAGCTCCGGCCCCGGCGCCCACCCTGGCCCAGCGGGTCGCGGCGGCCAAGCCGGCGGGCTCAATCCAGGCGGCGGTGGCGATGCCGGCCAACGCAAACCTCAATGACCTGCCCGAAGCCGAGCGGCTTCACCGGATCAAGGCCGCCGTCCACGACCGGATCATCGGTGAGCTGGGCGAGCGCGCCAACGAGCTCGACAAGGAAGCCATCAGCCAGCGTGCCACCGAGGTTCTCGACGCCTACCTCAGCGCCCGGCGGGTGACCCTGACCACCCAGTCCCGGGCACAGTTGCTGGGAGCGCTGCTGGCCGATATCCTCGGCTTCGGCCCCCTCGACATCCTGCTCGCGGACGAGGGAATCTCCGACATCATGGTGAATGGCCCCTTCAAGGTCTACATCGAGCGCGGCAACAAGATGCAGCGCGCGGCCGTCAAGTTCGACAGCGACGCCCACCTGATGCAGATCATCTCGCGCATCGTCACCGGTGTCGGTCGCCGAGTCGACGAAAGCTCGCCGATGGTGGATGCCCGGCTTCCCGATGGTTCCCGCGTCAACGTGATCATTCCCCCGCTGGCCGTGAAGGGCGCGTCGATGACCATTCGCAAGATGCGCAAAGACCCACTCCAGATCGGTGACTTGATCAAGAACAACACCCTGACGGATGAAATGGCGACGTTTCTCAAGGCCTGCGTCAATGCGCGCATGAACATTGTCGTGGCCGGTGGTGGTTCCTCCGGAAAGACCACCACGCTCAACGTGCTTTCCAGCTTTATCCCCGGCGACGAGCGCATCATCACCATCGAAGATGCCGCGGAGTTGCAGCTGCGACAGATTCACGTCATCAGCCTGGAGTCACGGCCGACCAACGTGGAAGGCAAAGGTGGGGTCAGCATCCGTGACCTGGTGATCAACACCCTCCGAATGCGGCCCGACCGGATCGTCGTCGGAGAGGTCCGAAGCGGCGAGGCGCTGGACATGCTTCAGGCCATGAACACCGGCCATGATGGCTCCTTGACCACGGTCCACTCCAATACACCACGAGACACGATCTCCCGGCTCGAGACGCTGGTGCTGATGGCCGGCATGGAGCTGCCGTCGCGCGCCATCCGGGAGCAGATTGCCTCTGCGATCAACATCATCATCCAGCAGAACCGTCTGCGGGACGGCTCGCGCAAGATCACCTACATCTCCGAGGTGACGGGGATCGAGGGCGACCAGATCTCGCTCCAGGACATCTTCGTCTACAAACAATCCGGATACGAGAACGGGAAGGTCACCGGCATGCTCACCGCTACCGGAGCGATTCCGCACATCATGGAAACGCTCGAGTCGACCGGCAACGCGGTCCCGGTCAGCTTTTTTGACCCTCATCCCGACAGCGGCTTCGTCCGGCCGAAACGCCTGTCGGTCGTCAAGAACGCCGCCTAAAACCTTTCAGGGCCCAGGACGGCGCTCTAGCCGAACGCCGGCGGCCGCTTCGATCCGGCCGAATAACGCCGGCGCCAACGTCCAAACATACACGTGGCTCAGGGCCGCCTTGAACCTCGAGTTGCCGCGGGCTTCTCCCTCGATCTGACCGATGAATTCGGACGCGTGGGCCCGGATGAACTCTTCGAGTTCGCCGGCGGCTACCACGTGGAGCACCCCCTCGTCATGGGCTTTGTGGACAAGCTCGAGGACCAGGAGCCATGCCTCAGGCGGGTCGTCCTGAATCAGGTCCCTCGCTACCTCCCACGCCCAGAAATCGAAGCCGGTGGGGCGCACGTAATGTCGGATCAACGTGTCGGCCACGAAGTCTCGGCCGAACAGTGGGTAGAGGTTGCTCGTCCCGCGACTCGGCCAGCCCTTAACGGCCGATGCCATCTTTGGGCTCGTCTTGGCGATCGACACAGCCTCACCCAGCAGTCGGTCCCCGCCACATTCCAGCGTCATTCGCAGTGGGGCGTACGCCAGTCTCTGGATGACCTGGTCGTCGGGCGCTTCGGCGATCAGGTCCTGGAGAATGCGCCACCAGGCACCTGGATTCGCGCAGACTCGGGCGCGCAGTTCCTCTACCTTCTCGCTGGTATCCAAAGACAGCAGGCCGCCGGCCCAAGCCTCGCACTCGGCCCGGATGACGTCCTCCTCGGCGCTTGTCATATGCAGGAGCATCCCCAAATTGAGTTGAAGCTTTCGCGCGCTATATTCAAGCCGTGCCCGCCAAAGAGGCGACACCGTTCTCGCTCGAGCTCGACCGGCGGGTCGAGGAGGGCGCTCTTGGAACGCTCTACGAGAAGCTGCCGGACAGCCAGGTCCGCTGCTACGCGTGCGCGCACCGGTGCCTGATCAAAGACGGCCTGCGCGGGATCTGCAAGGTTCGCTACAACCGCGGCGGCACGCTGATGGTCCCCCGAGGCTACGTCGGTGCTCTGCAGTGTGACCCGATCGAGAAGAAGCCGTTCTTCCATGCCTTTCCCGGTACAGACGCGCTCACCTTCGGCATGCTTGGGTGTGATCTGCACTGCAGCTACTGCTTCACCGGCGACGTTCAAGTCGCCATCAATTCTGGAATGCGACGCCTGGTCGACCTCTGGGAAGAATCGACTGTTGATCCAGGCGGTGATGCGGGGCGGCGCCGGCCACGCCCGGGGCTGACCGCTCCCGGACGCGATGGTCGCCAGCACGATGTGCGCTGGGTCTTCCGCCATGACTACGAGGGAGAACTTGTCCGTGTCGCGCCGCGCCTGCTGATACCCTTCGAGGCCACACCCGAGCACCCCGTCCTCGCCACTGCGAGTCCCGGAATTGATGAGCCGCACTTCGTTCCCGCCGGGGAGCTTACGACCCGACACTTTGTCTGCGTCCCACTTGGGGGAGCCCTGGACTTCTTTGCGGTCGACGAAATCAGCCTGCTGCCGTACCGTGGACCGGTCTTCAACATGGAGACCGATGGACCGCATACTTATCTCGCAAACCAAGCGGTTGTTCACAATTGCCAGAACTGGGTGACGTCGCAGGCGCTGCGTGATCCGGGGGCGCTCGCCGATCCGATGGATGTCACGCCGCGGCAACTGGTCGACATCGCGCAGCGTCAGGGCGCCAGCGTGGTCGCCACCTCCTACAACGAACCCCTGATCACCTCGGAGTGGGCGGTCGAGGTCTTCAAGGAGGCACGGCCGCGTGGCTTTACCACGGCCTACATCTCGAACGGCAACGCCACCAGGGAGGTCCTGGAGTACATCCGGCCCTGGACGGACCTCTACAAGATCGACCTCAAATCATTCCGCGACAAGAACTACCGGTCGCTGGGGGGCAAGCTGGAGAACATCGTCAACGGCATCCAGATGGTGCACGAGATGGGCTTCTGGCTGGAGATCGTGACGCTGATCATCCCGGGGTTCAACGACAGCGACGAAGAGCTGGGCGATATCGCCCGCTTCCTCAGCGGCCTGTCGCCCAGCATCCCCTGGCACGTCACGGCCTTCCACAAGGACTACAAGATGCAGGACCCGGACAACACCACGCCCGAGACCCTGCTGCGGGCCGCCCGCATCGGCGAGGCGGCCGGCCTGCAGTACATCTACGCCGGCAACCTCCCCGGCCGGGTGGGCCGGTACGAAGACACCCGCTGCCCCCGCTGCCAGACCACCCTGATTCGGCGGATGGGCTACCGGATCCTTGAGGATCGGCTCACCGGCCGGGGAAGCTGCTTCAGCTGCCGGCAGCCGATCCCCGGAGTTTGGCGCGCCACGCCCACAGCCTAGTTTCGTACGCGCTGCACTAGAATGAACGCTGGTCGTGCCAACTGAACTCAGCCGCCGGGAGTTTTCCTGGGTCCTCGGCGGCCCCCAGGGTGGGGGCATCAACGCCTCAGCGGAGATCTATGCCAAGGCGCTGAGCCGCGGTGGTCTCCACGTCTTCGCCAATATCGAGTTCCACTCGAACATCATGGGCAAGCACAGCTACTACCGGGTCACGGCCGCGCCGGTGCCAGTCCATTCCCACGTCGACGAGATCCACATGCTGGTGGCGCTGGACCGGGAGTCCCTGTTCGGCGACGCCCCCGAGCGCAAGCACTATCCGAGCCACACGGGTCATGTCCACCAGGTAGCGCGCGGCGGCGGCGTCATCTACGACGCCGACCTGAAAATCGACCCGGGCCAATTCGGTCGGGACGACATCAACCTCTATCCGATTCCCTTTTTCGAGGTCCTGGAAGAGGCCCTCAAGGAAGTGGGCAAGGGTGGTCAGTCGCGCAAGTACATCGTCATGCGCAACACCGTGGCCCTGGGCGCGTCGATCGGCATCTCCGGTTACGACGAGGAGCTGCTCTTCGAGGCGATCCGCAACGAGTTCAAAGGCCGGAAAGCGGAAGCCGCCGAGATGAACGTGGCGGCGGTCCGGGCCGCGGCCGCCTACGCGCGCAGCCACTTCACCGCCAAGCCCGAGCGCCGGCTGCTGCCGGTCCCCGTCGAACAACGAAAGACCCGGATGTTGATCAAGGGCTTCCAGGCCGTCGGTATCGCCAAGCTCAAGGCCGGCCTCGGCATGCAGACCTACTACCCGATCAGCCCGGCGACCGACGAGAGCGTCTACCTGGAGCAGAAAGGCCCCCAGTATCAGTGCACGGTCGTCCAGTGTGAGGACGAGATCTCCAGCATCAACATGGCGATCGGCGCGGCGCACATGGGCGTGCGGGCCGCCACGTCCACCGCCGGCCCGGGTTTTGCCCTGATGTCCGAAGGGTTCGGCTTCGCCGCCATCACAGAGGCCCCGGGACCGGTCGTCTTCCTCTGGCAGCGTGGCGGGCCGAGCACCGGCCTCCCCACGCGCACCGAGCAGGCGGACCTGCAATTCGCGCTGCATCCCGCGCATGGTGACTTCCCGCACATCGTCGTCGCGCCGGGCGATATCGACGAATCCTTCATCGACAGTTTCGAGAGCTTCAACTGGGCCGATCGCTACCAGATGCCGGTCATCGTGCTGCTCGAGAAGTTCCTGGCCTCATCGATGTTCACAAACGATGGCATCGACATGAGCAAGCTCAAGATCGACCGCGGACTGATCCATCAGCCGGCCGACGCGGACGGCGATGGCTACCGCCGTCATGCCATCACCACCGACGGCATCAGTCCCCGCACCCTGCCTGGGATGCCGGGCGGGATCTTCTCGACCACCAGCGACGAGCATGACCCCGAGGGCCACATCACAGAAGGCATCGAAAACCGCATCGCCATGATGCGCAAACGGATGGCGAAGCTCGAAACGGCCGCCCGCGAGATTCCGGCCTCGACCAAGTTCACCCTGCACGGTCCGCGCAACGCCGACCTGACGCTGGTGGCCTGGGGCGCGACCAAGGGCGCCATCCTCGACGCCACGAGCGAGCTCGAGAATGACGGCCGCTCGGTGAACTTCCTGCAAATCCGCCTGATGCGGCCCTTCCCGGCCGATGCCGTGGCGGCGATCCTGCGGAACGCCAGGCTGACGGTGCTGATCGAGAACAATTACTCGGCGCAGCTCGGCGCCCTGATTTCCGAGCAGACGGGTATCGTCCTCGACCACCACGTGCTCAAGTACGACGGCCGGCCCTTTTCGCGGAACGAGATCGTCGAGGGCGTGCGGTCGGCCCTGTCCGAGCAAAAGAAAGAGGTCATGGTGTCCCATGCCTGAGGCTGCGGCGGCCGCCGCCCCCAAGAAGTTTGCGCTGCAGCAGTACAAGACGGAAGTCCATGTCGACTGGTGTCCCGGTTGCGGCGACTTCGGCATCCTGAGCTCGATCCAGCAGGCGCTCTATCAGCTCCAGATCCCGCCCTACCGAGTCGCGATGATCTCCGGCATCGGCTGCTCCGGCAAGACAGCGCACTATATCGATACCTACGGACTACATACCCTCCATGGGAGGGCGCTCCCGGTCGCGACCGGCGCCAAACTCGCCAACAACCAGCTGACCGTGGTCGCCGTGGGCGGCGATGGCGATGGTTATGGCATCGGCGCCGGCTACTTCGTCAACACCGGCCGCCGCAACGTCGACATGACCTACATCGTCTTCAACAACGGCGTCTACGGGTTGACGAAAGGCCAGGCTTCGCCAACGCTCGCGAAAGGGTTGAAGACGAAATCGATGCCGGAAGCCTCGATCCAGGAAGGCGTCAACCCGATCGCCCTCGCGCTCGGCGCCGGATACACCTGGATCGGCCGGGGCTACGCTCTCGACGTCAAGAGCCTGGTCTCCCTGATGGTGCAGGCGATCAACCACAAAGGGACGTCCTTCCTGGACGTCTTTCAGACCTGCCCCGTGTACAACGACCTCCGCACCAAGGAGTGGTACGCGGGCGAGGATATTGGTCGGACTCGCATTCGGAAGCTGGACGCCGACGCAGGATGGGATCCGGTTGTGAAGGACCCAACCAGCATCGACGAGATCGTGGAGAAGAAGGGCCTGGCGTTGCGAGCCTCCTACGAGACCACAGACAGCCTGGCGACGGGCGTGTTCTACTCCATTCAGCTGCCGACCTACGATGAGCAGCTGGCCCTAAAGGTCCCGGCGCTCAAAGATCACCCGCTGGTCGACTTGCCGCTGTACCAGCGCAACGTCGACCCCCTCTTCGCCGAGCTGGCGTAGCGGCTCGCGGCCCCCGGCTGGCGGTGGACCTGCGCATCCTCGCCGTCAGCGATGAGGTCGAGCCCCAACTGGTGGACGAGCGGACGGTGGCGGCGCAGGGTCGGATCGACCTGGTGATCGGCTGCGGCGACCTGCCGGCCGACTACCTCGACGTGCTGTCCACCGTTTACACCGCGCCGTTGCTCTTCGTGCGCGGCAACCACGACCTGCCAGGACGCCAGGGTGACTACCCGCTCGCCGCCGAGATCGATGGGCGAGTCGTGAGGGAGCAGGGGCTGTTGATCGCCGGTCTCGAAGGATCGATTCGTTACAGCGACGGCCCCCATCAGTACACCGAGCGGCAGATGATGGCCAAGGTGCTGGCGCTGCGCGTCCGGCTTGGACCACGGCGCCTCGATATCCTCATCGCCCATGGCCCGCCTGCTGGGGTCAACGAGGGCACCGATGCGCCGCACCGCGGGCTGAAGGCGGTGCGCCGGGCGGTCGAATGGATGCGCCCACGGCTCCTCCTGCACGGGCACGTCCATCCCTACGGCCGCGAGATACCGCGTGAGGCCCAGCTGGGTGAGACCCGCGTCATCAACGTCGTCGGCCACCGGCTGATCGAGCTCGCCCCGCGATGAAACAGCTGAGGGCCCGGGCTGATTTCGAGACGGCCCGCATCCAGGCCTTCCTCCGCGATGCCGGCTCGGTGCTCCGCGGCGATACCAGGCCCTTGCTCTCCTTCGACGAGGTGCGGCGCGCCGCCCGGCTCGAGGGACAGTCGTACCGCGGGCTCAAAGACGTCCCGATCGCCGACATTCGCGGCTCAGTGGGACGCCCGAACGACTTCGACGCCTCCTTTCTTCCGGTCAAGCCCCAGATGCGAAAGCGTTGGGCGCAACTCGATGCAGCGATGCGTCGAGGCGAAGCGGTGCCCCCGATCGAGGTGTATCACCTCGGTGACGTCTACTTCGTCAAGGATGGGCATCACCGGGTTTCGGTGGCCCGTCACCTTGGGTGGCAAACGATCCCGGCCCGGGTGATCGAGGTGCGAACCCGAGCGCCCCTGACCGGTGACATGGATGCCGCCGCCCTCCTCCAGGCCAGGGAGTACGTCGACTTCCTGGAGCGCACCCAGCTCGACCGGGTGCGACCCCAGGCCTCGATCGCGGTCAGCCGGCTGGGGCGTTATGGCCGGATCTTCGAGGACATCCTCGGGCATCGCTACTTCATGGGGCTGCAACAATACCGCGAGGTCGATATCGCCGAGGCCAGTGCCAGCTGGTACGACAACGTCTACAAGCCGATCGCCGACCTGATCCGCGAGTACGACATCCTGGCGCACTTCCCGGGAAGGACGGAAGCGGACCTCTACCTGTGGATCACGGCGCGATGGCTCGAGCTGAGCCGCGCCCAAAAGCCGGCGGGTCCGGCCGAGGCCATCGCGGACATACTCTTCGAGACCGAGGGGGCGGCGGCTCCGGCCCCATCTCCGCAAGTCCTCGCGGTCCTGGAGCGCTGGATGGGTCCACCGCGCCGCGTGATCGAACTCCCGGCCAAGCTCATCCGTCGCGCGACGACCCTTCGTCCCGAGCCTGACGGCGGTCCGGCTCAGGGTTAGACCTCGGTCTTTCGCTTCTCCGGGTAGGCCGCGTTGATCTCGGCGCGCACGCGAGTCTTGTCGGCATCGCTCTTGAAGTAGTCGAAATTCCAGGCGATGAACTTCTTCTGTTCGGGTGGGACCTCGTCCTCGGGATAGATCGCCGCGACCGGGCAGGGGTCCACGCATGCGCCGCAGTCGATGCACTCGTCCGGATTGATCGTGAGCAGCCGGTCCTCGGCCCCGCCGTCGATGATGCAGTCGACCGGACAGACGTCGACGCAGGATTTGTCCTTGAGGTCGACGCAGGTCTCGGTGATGATGTAGGCCATTTCGTTGGGGAAAAATCACTCTAGCACAGGGTTCCAAAAGGGTTTCAGGACCGTCACAGATCGGTGAGGCGGCACTCGCCGCGGATGGCAAGAGGAGGCTTGCGGCCCGCGTTACGTCTTCGTGGCCCAACCTAGACCGGCTCCCCCACGTCTCGTCTTCAGGCCGGCCCGCCGGGTGTCGTGGGCAACGCGGATCTTCGCCTTCCTGGTGCTCGTGCTCGCGGCGGGCGCTATCGGCGCCTTCCTGGAAGTGGTGCTGCCCCAGCGGGTCGCGCAGCTAGCACAATCAGAAGCCGGCGAGCTCGCGCTGGCCCGGAAGGGCGCGACGGATGTCAGCACCGCGGTCACCGGCCTGTGGGTCGAAATCTCTGCCAGGGGTGGTATCAGCCTTTCGGATGAGCAGCTCGCCAAGGACCTGGCTCTCGCGAAAGCGACCGAAAAATCCGCGGATGACGCGCTGAGTCATGTTCAGGCCGCGCAGGCCTACATGGCCCAGGCCGACGGTCTGCCATTCCAGTTTCACTCGCCCTCGTTCATCGTCACGGATCGTCCCGCCCTGCAGCATCTGGACAAGGCTCTGCAGGCGACGATCAAGCTGACGCACGGGGCAAGCCTCCAACTGACCCTGGCCCAGCACCTCAACCAGGACGCGCAGACGATTTCGGGCAGCCTCAACCCGAGCCTCAACAACCGGGCGTGGACGGATGCGGCCCGGACGGCATCCGCCCTGACGACCGACCTCAAGGCGCAGCAGGCGCAGGTCGGCGACGCAGAGGCGCTGCTTGACCCGCTCTGGGGCAAGTGGGTCGACGCCATGCTCGCGGTCGCGACCAGCGCTCAGCAGGTCAGCCTGGCGTCGGCGGGCGGGCAAACCCAGCAGGCGCAGCAGGCGAACCGGAGCCTGGCTGCGGCCCGCACCCAACTTGCCACCACGTACGCGGACGCCCAGAACGGCGCCGCGGCATGGCAGACGAAGACGGTCCAGCCCCTCCTTGACACGATCGCCCGTGAGAAGTCGGCAGGCGGTGCCTAGGTCCGGGTCACCAGGTCTCGGGTCAGTTCGTTGAGGCGGCGGACGCCAAGCAGGCTCATCGAGACCTCGATTTCCTCGCGAAGCATCCCCAGCATGCTGGTGACGGCATCGGTGCCACCGACCGCGAGCGCATAGAGAAAAGGCCGCCCGATCAGCACACCCCGGGCCCCGAGGCAGAGGGCCTTGAGGACGTCGGTCCCGCGCCGGACGCCGCCGTCCATCAACACGGGCACCTGGGAGCCAACCGCATCCACGACGTCGGGCAGGGCGTCAAGGCCGGCAATCGCGTAGTCCAGCTGACGTCCACCGTGGTTGCTCACGATCAGACCGCGCGCGCCCACCTCGACCGCGTGACGGGCATCGTCGGCGCGAACGACGCCCTTGACGATCACGGGAAGCGAGGTTTTGGCCACCAGCCATTCGAGATCGGCCCAGCCAAGGCCGGGATGCGTGTTGGCGTTCACGTTCTGCGCGAACGGGTCGGGGCCCTCCGCGGCGTCCGCGCGGCGCCGGGCCTCGAGATTGGCGTAGCGAAGCCCCTGCGGCAGGCTGAAGGCGTTGCGGATGTCGCGCTCGCGCCGCCCGGTCTTGGGGAGGTCCACCGTCAGCAGGATGGCGGAGTAGCCGGCGTCGACGGCCCGCTCGACGAAACTGGCACTCACCGCGGGGTCGGTGTGCATATAGAGCTGGAACCAGCGAGGCCCGGTTGCGGCGGCGGCGACCTCCTCGATGGCGGCACTGGACAGCGTGCTCAGGGAATAGGCGATGCCGGCGTCGGACGCCGCCCGGTAGGCGGCCAGCTCGCCATCCGGATGGGCCATCCGCTGGATGGCGGTGGGGGCCAGATGGACCGGCATCCGAAAGCGTTGCCCGAGCAGCTCGCTGCTCAGGTCGATCTGGTCCGTCGACGCCAGGATCTTGAAGCGGAATCGGTAACGGGCAAACGCCTCCCGGTTACCCCGGAGCGCCGCCTCGTCCTCGGCACCACCGGCGATGTAATCGTAGATGCCGCGGGGGAGGATGGCCCTGGCCGCCGGCTCGAAGTCATCCAGCTTGAGCGGAAGCGCCGGCCGGGTCTTTTTGTCGACCATCGGTTCTGCCATGCACAAATTGTGGCGTTTTGGGGCCGCTCTGTGTAACGTGTACGGAAGCGCCTGTACGAAAGCGTCGGATGACGGAAGGAAGGGAGGTTTCCTCGTTATGAGTGGGGCCATCGCGATCTTGGCGTTTCATCAGGTCTACCAGCCGCTCGGCGACAACATTCTTCTCTCGGCGATCGTCGCAGGCATTCCTCTATACCTCTTGTTCGTGATGCTGGCGGTGCTTCGACAGCCGGCCTGGCTCTCGGCCCTGACCGCCATGCTCTCCGCGGCCATCCTCGCTGCCCTGGTCTGGCGCATGCCACTCGGGCTCGACGTCTCGGCGACCACCGAGGGCATGGCGAATGGGTTGTGGCCTATCAGCTGGATCGTGCTCAATGCGGTCTTCTTCCACAACCTGACCATCGCCAGTGGCGACTTCGACGTGATCCGGCGGTCGCTTTCCCGGCTGACCGAGGACCGTCGGGTCCAGGCCCTGCTGGTCGCGTTCTGTTTCGGCGCCCTGATGGAAGGCATCGCGGGCTTTGGTGCCCCGGTTGCCATCTCGGCGGCGATCCTCGCCAGCCTCGGATTCGAGCCGATCAGCGCCGCCGTGCTCGCCCTGCTCGCCAACACGGCGCCCGTCGCCTTTGGGTCGATCGGCATCCCGGTCGTCACGCTCGGTCTGCTGACCGCGCCGATCATCGGCCACAGCGCGAACGATCAGACGGCGGTGACGCTGGCGCTCTCGGCCATGGTAGGCCGGCAACTTCCCGTGTTCTCGATCATCATCCCGGGCTTCTTGATCGTCGTCCTCGCCGGCTGGAAGCGAATGGTCGAAGTCCTGCCGGCCGTCCTCACCGCGGGTGTCGCCTTCGCGGTCGTCCAGTTCCTGGTCTCGAACTTCATCGGTCCAGAGCTGACGGACGTGCTCGCCGCCCTCGTCTCGATGGCCGCGGTTGCCCTGTTACTTCGTGCTTGGAAACCGAAGACGCTCTGGGGCTTTGCCGCCGACCGCGAGGCGGCGCCCGCGGGCACGGCTCCGCGGTTTCGAAGTGTCGGCGCCGCGGTCGCCCAGGTCGCCGATTCGCCCGCACGGATCGCGCGCGCCTACATGATGTACGTGATCCTGGTGGTGGTCATCCTGATCGGCCAGATGGGCAACCTGCCATTCTTTTCCGGCAGTCCACCCGGCAACGTGAAGAATGCGCTCCACACACCCGCAAACATCACGGCCGACCTCAAATGCGGCCAGCCGGGCTTCAAGCTCTGCCCCAATCCGTGGATCGGTCCCAGTCCGGCAGTGGATGCGGGAGCCTTCAAATTTCCGTTCTGGAGATTCCAGTGGCCCGGAAGCTATAGCGGCACCTCGGCCAAGCCTGCGCCCCTGATCTACCAGGAACCGCCGATCGTCAAAAAGTCCGCCGGCTATCCCATAACCTTCACCTGGGACTTCCTGGTCGCCGCCGGCAGCCTCGTGCTCTACGCCTCAATCCTCGCCTTCATCGTGATGGCGATCCGAGGGGCACCGCTGCGCCTGTTCTTCACGACCTATAGACGGACGGTGCGCCAGCTGGCGCTTCCCATCATGACCATCGCGTTCATCCTCGGCATCGCCGCCGTGATGAACTTCTCCGGCATGACGTCGACGCTTGCGTTGCTGATGGCGAAAACCGGCGTGGTGTTCCCCTTCTTCTCGGCCGTCATCGGCGCGTTGGGCGTCTTCTTGACCGGCAGCGACACCTCGTCCAACACGCTGTTCGGCCCCATGCAGGCCTATACCGCGCAGCAAATCGTGGTCGGCGGGCATCATCTGAATCCCATCCTGACCGCGGGCACCAACTCGTCGGGGGGTGTGATGGGCAAGATGATCAGCCCGCAAAACCTCTCGGTGGGCGCGGCAGGCGTCAACCGCGTGGGCGCTGAGGGCGAGATCTTCCGCCGCACCATCGGGTACAGCCTGATCCTCACCGCCGCCGTCGGCATCGTCGCCATGATCGAGGTCTACCTGATCCCGGGGATCATCCCAAGTCTGAGTTAGCACCGAGAAATCCCCTCCCCCGCTTTTGCGGGGGAGGGTAGGGTGGGGGCAGGGGTAGGCTTCTAAATATGCAAGCAGCCGATCGCGAACGACTCCTCGCCCAAATTCGCGGCGTCGTTGGCGATCGCTACGCGTTCGCGGATCCCTACGAGATGCGGCTCTACCAGTACGACGCCAGCCCCGAGACGGCGCTGCCGGACATCGTCGTCATCCCCGGGACCGCGAAGGAGGTGGCGCAGGTCGTCAAGATTTGCGCCGACGCCCGCGTGCCGATCACGGCGCGCTCCGCCGCCAGCAGCCTGGCCGGGGGAACCGTTCCGGTCGAGCACGGCGTCGTCATCACCTTCGCCAGGATGGACCGCATCCTCGAGATCGATATTGACAACCTGCGGGCCGTGGTCCAGCCCGGGGTCGTCAACCTTTCACTCAGTCAGGCGCTCAAGCCGCACGGCTATTACTACGTCCCCGACCCGTCGAGCCAGGGTGCCTGCACCATCGGCGGAAACGTCGGCACCAATGCGGGGGGCCCGCACACGCTCCTCTATGGCGTCACCGTCAACCACGTCACCGGCCTCGAGGTCGCCCTCGCCAGTGGCGAGCTGGTGCAGGTCGGTGGGCGCAACGCCGCCGAGGCCACCGGCTACGACCTGACCGGTATCCTCGTCGGCTCGGAGGGAACGATGGGCGTCGTCACCCGGATCTGGGTGAAGATCCAACCCCTGCCGCCGGTGCAGAAGACCCTGATGGCGGTGTATCCGGACGTCGCCACCGCGAGCAACGCCGTGTCGGCCATCGTACGTACCGGGATCCTTCCGGCCGCCATCGAGATGATGGACAAGCTCTCCATCCAGGCGATCGAAGCGGCATCGCACGCGGGCTACCCGCTCGACGCCGGCGCGGTCCTGCTGCTCGAAGTCGATGGCACGCCCCAGGTCGCCGAGGAGCTCGGCGAACGGATGGCGAAGGTCTGCCACGATAACGGCGCCAGCGAGGTTCGAGTCGCTCGCAACGAGGCGGAACGCCAGGCGCTCTGGAAAGGCCGTAAGGGGGCGTTCTCGGCGATGGGTCGCCTGTCGCCCGACTTCTATGTAATGGATGGCGTCGTGCCCCGCACCAAGTTGCCGGAGACGCTCGCGAAGATCGACGCCATCAGCCAGCGCACCGGCTTCAAGATCTGCAATGTGTTCCATGCCGGCGACGGCAACCTTCATCCGCTCGTGCTCTTCGACGCGTTCAAAGCGGGCCAGTACGAGGCTGTGCTTCGGATCGGCGACGAGATCCTGAAGCTGTGTGCGGATGCGGGTGGATCGGTGACCGGAGAACACGGGATCGGCCTGGAAAAACGTGAAAACATCCGCTACGTCTTTTCCGATGACGACCTCGAGGTGATGGATCGCGTTCGCCGTGTTTTCGATCCCCAACGCCTGATGAATCCCGGAAAGGTGTTTCCCGGCGAAGGGCTCACGCCTTCACACGCGCCGATGCCGCCCGGCTACCCGCGGCGACAGCCGGGGGCTGCCGTTGCCGCAGGGGACGACCTGTGGGTGTGAAGGCGCGCGCGCAAGCACTCCCTGGGCACGAGATCAACGTCGAGGAGCAGCGCCGGCTCAGCGTCGACGGTCTGCTGCCATCGACCGTGATGCGCCCGGACGACGCCGATGATGCGGCCGGCGGACTGCATGCGTGCGACCTGGCGCCGGCCGCCGTGGTGGTCTGGGGCGGTGGGACGCAGATGCCGTTGGGCGCTCCACCACGGCGGTACGAGGTTGCGTTTTCGACCGAACGGATGACGCGGCTGATCGAGTACGAGCCGGCCGACCTCACCTGCCGGGTCGAGGCCGGGATGCGACTGCGCGACCTGCAGGCGGCGCTGCGGGCGCAGGGCCAGCGTCTTCCGCTCGACCCACCGCATCCCGAACGCGCGACGGTCGGCGGGATGGTGGCGGCCAACACGAACGGGCTGAGCCGAGGGCGCTATGGCACGGTCCGCGATTGGGTGATCGGCATCGCGGTGGCGTACCCGTCGGGCAAGGTCGCGCGTGCCGGCGGCAAAGTGGTGAAGAACGTCGCCGGCTACGACTTGATGAAGCTGCACATCGGCGCCCTCGGCACCCTCGGGGTGGTCGTGGAAGTGAACTTCAAGGTCCAGGCGCGACCCGAGAAGGACGCGACGTTGCTCGGCCATTTCGACGCGGCGGCGCCCGCGCTCGAGGTGGGGCTCAAGCTGGCGCGCCAGTATCTGGCGCCGGCGGCCGCCATCGTCCTCGACCGTGATTCCCTTTCCGAATTTCTCCCTCCCCCGCTCGCGGGGGAGGGCCGGGGTGGGGGCCCGTGGACGCTGGCCCTCAAGCTGGATGGCTATGCCCGCGAGGTCGAGGCGGCCAAGGACCATGCCATTCGGTTCATCCGCGAGGCCGGCGGGGGCGTGGAAGAGCCGGAGATCCCGCCGGCCTTCTGGGATGCCGCCCGGGATTGGTCCGCGCCCGCGGACGACGCCGTGGTGCTTCGCGCGATCGTTCCGCTGACGTCCAGCCAGCAGTTGGTGGCGGCCATTCCGCCGGACGCCCGGATCCTCGCCCAGCCCGCGTCGGGCGTGGTCGACGTTCGAGTGCCGGCGCCGTCCGCCGTCGAGACACTTTCGCGGCTGCGCCTGGCTGCCGGCGTGGAGGGGCAGGTGGTGGTATCCACCGCTCCGGTCGCGCTCAAGCCGGCGCTCGATGTCTGGGGACCGCCTCCACCCGGCTTTCCGACCATGCGCGCCCTCAAGCAGGCCCTTGATCCAAATGGCATCCTCAACCCGGGCCGGTTCGTGGGCGGGATCTAGATGGTGGGCTGATGGCGGAACTGGCCTCGCTCGACTTCAAGGCGCAGCTCCAGCGGGAAGGCGTGCCATCCCCAGCGGCGGGCATCGACATGGACCTTGTCCGGGACTGCATCCATTGCGGGCTGTGTCTTCCCAAATGCCCGACATTTCGCACGCTGCACCACGAGGGCGACAGCCCGCGCGGGCGGATGTGGCAGATCAAGGAAGCGTCGCTCGGGCTGGTCGCGTTCGATGACCCGCGCTTTCAGGCTCACATCTATCAGTGCCTCAACTGCCGCGCGTGCGAAACCGCCTGCCCATCCGGGGTGCAGTTCGGAACGGTGATGGAGATGGCGCGCGCGAAAACCCCGCCGCAGAATCGCCGCGACCGGATGGTGCGGGCCGTGCTCCTCAACGGGTTGCTCCCGCATCCGCGTCGCCTCCGCATCGCCGGTTGGCTGTACCGTGCGACGCGCGCGGCACGGCTGTCTACGCTGCTACGCCGCAGTGGCGCGTGGAAGATCCTGCCACTCGGCAAGTTTGCGGCCTTCCCGCCGGTGGGCGACGCGCGGCCGCACCGGACGCCGTTGCCCCCACTGACTCCGGCGCAGGGCACGCGTCGCGCCCGCGTCGGCCTGCTGACGGGATGCATTCAGGATGAAATGTTTCGTGGCACGAATCGCCGCACCGCGCTCGCCCTGGCGCGCAATGGCTGCGAGGTGGTGGTGCCATCGGCGCGCGTGTGCTGCGGCGCCCTCGCCTCGCACGCCGGTGAGGCGAAAACGGCCGAGCACCTCGCCGGCCTGACCATGGACGCCTTCACCGGCCAGGGCCTGGACGCCGTGGTCGTCAACGCGGCCGGCTGCGGCTCGAACATGAAGGAGTACGAGGTTCAGCTGCGCAACGATGCCGGGCGCCGGAAGGCCAGCCCCGCCTTCTCCCGCACGGTGAAGGATGCCTCGGAGTTCCTGGTCGGCCTCGGGCTGCGGCCACCCACCCGCCCCATCCGCCTCCGGGTCGCGTACCAGGACCCCTGCCACCTGTTGCACGGCCAGAAGGTACATCAGCAGCCGCGACAGGTGCTCGCGATGATTCCCGGCCTCGAGCTGGTGGAGATGAAGGAGTCTGACTGGTGTTGCGGCTCAGCCGGTGTCTACAACCTGACCCACCCGGACATCTCCGAAGAGGCGCTTGGCTGGAAGGTGCGGAACATCGTCGATTCGGGGGCGCAGGTGATCGCGTCCGCCAACCCGGGCTGCGTCCTTCAGGTTGGCATGGGGCTGCAGCGAGCCGGCCACGACATTCCCGTGGTTCATGTGATGGACCTGCTCGGGTGGGCCTACGGCGACGATGAGCAGCGCCCGCCGGCCGTCCGCCGGGCGATGGCGTGAGGGAAGCGGCGCTCGCTCCGCGGCCCGCCTTCGACGACCCCTGGCTCGATGAGCTCGCCGGCCGCATCTGGTCGAAGCCCGAGTTCTCGATGGTCCCGATCGACCTCGAGGAAGTGCCGGCGCGACCGTATGCCGGTCCTCGTCTCGACGATCGGGGCCTCCGGGTCGTGTTCTGTGGCATCCCGTCGGACTATGGGACCGCATTCCTGCTGCACCTGATCGAGAAGCGGGTCAACCTGGTGGCCGCCGTTTGCAGCACCCGATGGCAGCGGACCCATCCCAAGGCCGACCTGGTGGCTCGCATCGCGGGACACCTCGGCCGCCCCGTCGAGGTGACGGCGAACGCCAACGCCGAGTCCTTCACCCGCTCCCTGCGAGCGTACCGGCCGGATGTGGTCGTGATGGCGAGCTTCGATCAGATCCTGGCGGCGGAGACGCTGGCGGTGCCCACCCGGGGTTGGCTCAACATTCATCCATCCCTGTTGCCGCGGCACCGCGGACCGGAACCGATCTACTGGACGATCGCGAACGGTGATGCTGAGGCCGGCATCACGGTCCACCTGACGGTGCCGCGCATCGACGCCGGGCCGATCCTGGCGCAGCGGCGCACCAGGGTTTTCGACGACGAAACCGCCGGTACGCTCAGCAAGAAGCTGGTCGCGGAGGGTCTCCTTGCGCTTGACGAGACGCTGGCACGATTGGAACTGGGCACGGCGGAGGCGATTCCCGTCGACCTGGAGCAGGGCAGCTACGAGCCTCCGGTGCGGCAGGCCGAGCTGGATTGGGATCAACCCTTCCAGCAGATCGATCGCCTGGTGCGTGCCGGGCACCCCGACCAGCCACCCTACTTCTCCTACCGTGGTCAACGGCGCTATGTGTACGGGGTCCGACCCGTTAACCTGGATTCGGTCTCGCTAGAACGCCTCAAACGCTCGCATGGCATTGACGTCTCAAACGCTCGTATGGCACTAGAGCGCCACTCGCGTGGGGCGACGCCCCGAGCGCCGATCGCGTGGGCCGGCGGGCCCGATGGCGAGATGATGGCGGCCGTCCAAGATGCCGTCGTGGCGGTCCGCTGGCGGCCGATAGGGCACACCCACGCGGTCCGCCCGCTGGCCAAGCAACAATTTCCCTGAGGTGCGTTACCACCCCGTCACAACTCGAAATTGACGGATTCGGGGAAGTCAGGCCTTATAATGGGCGTTACATGGCTCAGGAAATGATCGAACACGACACCCAGCTGATCAGCATTACTGACTCCGCGCTCACGCAGTTGCGTGACCTCCTGCAGAAGCAGGGACGCCCTGAGATGGGTCTGCGCGTGTTCGTCCAGCCAGGCGGCTGCTCGGGCATGTCGTATGGCATGGGCTTCGAAGACCGCCCCGAAGAAGGCGACGCCGTCAGTGACGTCGGTGGCGTGCGGCTGTTTGTCGACTCGGTCAGCGCTCAGTACATCAAGGGCGCCGAGATCGATTTCGTGGACAGCCTGATGGGTGGCGGCTTCACCGTGCACAACCCCAACGCGGTCTCGAGCTGCTCGTGTGGTAGCTCGTTCGACACCGGCGGTGACGCCGGCACGGCTCACGGCTGTAGCCACTAGACGCAGAGCCACCGTACCTCCGCGTCGACGCGTTTTCATCAGTGTGAAACCGTGTCAGAAAATGAGTGCTGTTCGGGAGCTTTGTCCCCTCAACTGATGGCTTGACCGCGCTCTCCTTCGGCCCTACGCTGGTGGCCCCTGAGGGAGATCATGCCGCCCCAGCCCCGCGTCCTGATGGTCGAAGATCATCCCGACATTGCTGATCTCTATCAGCTGAAGCTTCAACTCGAGGGATATCGCGTCGCCGTGGCGTCCGATGGTGCCGCCGGGCTGAGCATGGCCCGCTCTCTCATGCCCGACCTGATCCTGCTCGATATCCATATGCCGCAGCTCGACGGGCTGCAGGTGCTCGCCGCTCTGCGCGAGGACAAGACCACGGACGACCTGCTGGTCATCGTCTGCAGCGAGGACGACAACCCGCGGGTGATCGAGGAGGCCCGCCGGCTGGGCGCCGCCGCGTACCTCGTGAAGGCGCATCTTTTGCCCAGTCGCCTCAGCCGGACCGTTGCCGAGGTGCTGAGCCAGCGGGGCGAGTTCACCCTCGCTGCCCCTCCCCCGAGTGCCCGGCAAGCATCCTGATCCGCTAAAAGTCTTAGCGCGCGCTTAGCTGCCCATCATCGTTTCGTAAGGGTGCGCGCTCCATCATGAGGAGATGATCGCGGAGCCGATGGACGCTCCACAGGCCGATACGTCCCTTCCGCCGTCGTCGGCGTCGTCGCGAGGTGGCGGTCACCCCCGATCTCGGACGGTGCTCGCGGCTGTGCTGGTCCTGGTCGGGGGCCTCGTCGGCGGCGCGCTGGGGGCGGAGGCTGTCATCAGCCGCCAGCCAGCGGCATCGGCTCAATCGGCTACGTCGGGTACGACATCGTCATCGGCGAGCAGCGCCGTCGCGACGCAGCCGCTGTCCGCCGCCGCGCTTTACCAGAAGGCCGCGCCAGGGGTCGTGACCATC
>Ga0099827_10000104_pt1 | contig 28756 bp, 25 predicted proteins | sample CZO8metaG_FD_79339 | JGI IMG/M metagenome (GOLD analysis project Ga0099827, IMG submission 79339) | Vadose zone soil microbial communities from the Eel River Critical Zone Observatory, Northern California, USA - CZOApr15con1.8 metaG | ecosystem: Environmental > Terrestrial > Soil > Vadose zone ...
GGTCCGCCGTCGACGATCGGGGACCGGGTCGTGACAGTCCTTCAGGGGAACGGTCCGAACGGCACGCTGGCGACGTTGTATTTCGACGATGCGTCAGGCCTGCTGGTGCGAATGGTGCGTCATGGCCGCTCACCGATCGGCCGCGTGCCGACGCAAGTGGACTACTCCGACTACCGCGATGTTGGCGGAATCAAGTTTCCGTTCCGCTGGACATTCGCATGGCTGGACGGCCGGGACAACTTCGAGTTCAGCGATGTGAAGGTGAATGTCCCGATCGACGCCGCCACATTTGGCGAACCGAACGTGGCAACGAAGGGCAGGTAGGCAGGTGGGGCAAGTGCGGCAGGTGGGTTGATGGTTCGTTTGGCTGCGTCGATTCTCGTGGTACCGGTTGCCGCGGTGCTCTCTGCGACCCAGGCTTCCCCACAGGCCGCTGATGCCGCATTCTCGAGCTTCTTTGAGGCTCGTACTGCGCGAGAGGCTGCCGCCGCCGCCGATCAGATCGTCGCGAGCGGAGTCGGATTCGATGAGGCGTACGGCCGCCTCAGGCAAGGTCGTGCCTACTCGCGCGACGTGCCCCGCGGCGTCGTGCAGGGGAGCTATCGCACCGAGACAGGTGAGTACTTCTACACGCTCGACGTTCCGGAGAGCTACGACCCCGCACGCAAGTACCAGGTCCGCGTGCAACTCCATGGCGGCGTCGGCCGCATAGAGGCGAACGCACCTCCTCGTGCTGGATCGAACGGCCGGCTGGCTGGCGTTGAACAGATCTACGTCATGCCGTACGCCTGGAGGGACGCGCCGTGGTGGAGCGGACGCCAGGTCGAAAACCTTCGGACGATTCTCGACCTGGTGAAGCGGACGTACAACGTCGACGAGAACCGTGTCGTGGTATCCGGCGTATCCGACGGTGGAACCGGCGCCTATTACACGGCGATGCGGGACACGACGCCGTTCGCGAGCTTCCTGGCGCTCAACGGCTTCATCCTGGTCCTCAAGAACGAGACGCCCGAAGCCGACGGGGATCTTTTTCCCAACAACCTGCTGAACAAGCCGCTGTTCATCGTCAACGGCGGGCGCGATCCGATGTATCCCACGAGCGCAGTCGATCCGTATATCGAGCACTTGAAGAGTGATGGCGTCGATCTCGTGTATCGACCGCAACCCGATGCGGCGCACGACACGTCGTGGTGGCCCGAGATCAAGGATTCATTCGAGCGGTTCGTTGCCGACCATCCACGCGTCCCCCTGCCGGATGCGCTGAGGTGGGAGAGTGGACCGCCAAACATCCCGAGCCGGGCGCACTGGATAGTCATCGATCGCCTTGGTGCCGAGCGGCAAGACGAGCCGTCGCTCCCCGACGTGAACAGGATGTCGACGCGTCCTGCCCTCGACTTCGGGATCCTGGGGAGCGGCACGCGCATCAATCGCGTTGTCAAAGGATCCAACGCCGACCAGATCGGGCTCCGGTCAGGAGATGTCGTCCTCACGATCAACAATCAGCCCGCACTGCCCGGTGCCGATGTCGCCGACCTTCTGCGCAGCTTTCCCCCGGGGCGACCGCTGTTGTTCACCGTCACACGCGGCCGTGAATCGGTGCGGTTAACAGGCCGGTACGCGCCGACTGTGCTACCCGGCGAGTCCGACGCGATGTTTCCGCGGCAGCGCGAGTCCGGCCGCATCGATCTGATTCGGACCGGAAACAGGGTCGAAGCGAGGAGCAGAGGCGTGGCGGCGTTCACGCTGCTGCTGTCGCCGGATCAGTTCGATCTCAATCGCGCGGTAACGGTGGTCGTGAACGGGCGGACGGTCTTCGACGGGATCGTTCAGAGGGACATCCGGACGCTGCTCAAGTGGGCCGCTCGTGACAACGACCGGACGATGCTCTTCGCGGCCGAATTACAGGTTGCCGTATCGCAATAGGTTTACTTTCCCGGTTCGTCGGTGCCGACGAAGATCTTCGTGCCATCAGGCATCGTGATGTTCGTGGCGTTCGCGAACTCCTTGCCGTTCTTTGCGGCAAACCCCTCGACCTTGATAATCGCGCCGTACTGCATCGAGCTCTTCTTCCAGCCGCGACGCAGCAGTGCGCTGGGCGGTCCCATCTCAATCGCCCAGTTCAGGACTTTGCCGTCGGTGCCTTTCACATCGATGTAGATCCACGCGTGCGGATTCGTCCAATCCGCTTTCGTGACCGAGCCCTCGAGCGTGACGGGTTTGTCCTGATCGAATTCAGCAGAAAACGCATGATGTGCGCCGGCCGACGCGGCGAAAAGCATCGCGCCGAGACTCGCCATGGCGATCGTTCGTTTCATGTTCATCGAACTCCAGTCCTAGGGCACGTTGACGCGAATGCCGCTGATGTCGGTGTTCGTCATCAGCAGCAGGTTCTTGTCGTTTCCTTCGAAGCACGCATATTCGACCGGCACGTAGCCCTTCGGTGCGCGCGCGAACGCATAGTACGCGATGGTCCACGGCTGCGTGAACACTTTTGGATCCTCGATCCGCGCTTCGTAGTGGATCGTATTTGCGTCGATTGGCGTATAGCGTTCGGTCACGCGATACAGATCGCTGTGTGGAATGCCGTGACCGGTCGTCAGCGATTCCGCGGGAATGCCGGGCGTCGCTGAGACCGCGCCGATCACCCAATTGTTGTGGAGATTGTTGGTGAAGTTCGTCACCTCGACGACGAGGACGTTCCCTTCCCAATGACCGCGCGACACGCCCATGGCCTTGCGGATGTTCGGATCGAGCGACGGACGCCCATCCAGCGGGATCGTCCGGTGGAGGTGGTTCTGCTCGTAGAAGATGACAACGGAGCCAGGCTTCTGAAAGATTTGATAGCCGACCACCGGCGCCGGAATGGTGCTACGCGGCACACCGGGGGCGAGGCACAGCACGCGGCCGTCGAGATACTCGATCTTTTCCTGTTTCGCGATGATGTCCTTGCGCTTGGCCAGCGCCTCAGGCGTCAACGGGATCTTGCCGTCCGGCGGATCCACACCCACCGGCCGCGCGATCGCTCCCTCAGGAAGCTTCGGACGTTCGTTGAGGCTGTAAGAGAACTCGCTGTTTGCGCGGTTCGGCGCGCGGTTCGCCAACGGCGCCAGCGGCGTCTCGATACCGCGAGGCAGCGGGATGGCGACATAAAGGCCGGAGATGTCCGGCTGGCCGTCGGCGGTCCGCGGCGGGACATATGTGCTGACCGGGCGCGTGTAAGGTGGATAGTTCGCGGGCGCGGGAGGCGCGGCGCCGCGTCCCACAGGCGGCGCGCCGCGTCCATCCTGTGCGCCGCCGCTGCCGGGCAGAAACAGAACGGCAAGCAGGGAACCCGCGACGGCGATCGACGTCCTCACGTGAAGCCTCCCTTTCCCCGGCGCGCGAATCAGCGCCCTACGGCTTACCGCCTCGCCCCTTGAACAGCTTCTCGTACACGTGCTCGGCGCATTCGTAGTCGAGCAGCTCGAGGTTCTTCTCGAGGCGACGATAGATGATCATGCTCAATTTCCACGGTCGCGTGAACACCTTGGAATCGTCGATCGTCGCCTCGTAATTGATGTGGGCGGCGTCCATTGGCGTGAAGCGTTCGACGACCTTCAGCGCGTCGCTATGGAAGTTTCCTGCCTCGTCGAACCAGGTCTTGTCGCCCAGGCTCACCGTGTCGACGACCAGCGTGTCGCCTTCCCACTTTCCGCGCGCGTCGCCCATCCAGAAGTCCAGATCTTCCAAGTGCGGCGTCCCGTCCAGGAAGATGGTGCGCGTGGCATGAGCGAATTCGTACGCGATCCCGATGTGGTTCGGCGTCTGCGTGATTTCAAAGGGAAACGGAAGGTAGGTGACGCGCGGCACGCCGGGCATGTAGCACTTCCTGAGCGGATCGGCCATGAGCCGGTTCTGAAAGTTCTCGTTCCGCTTGGCCAACGCCCACGGCTGGTATGGGATGGTGCCACCGTCCACGAAGCTGAGGCCCGCAGGAACACCTTCGCTCGCCGAATGGGCCTCGACATTCCAATGTGCCGTGCCGAGGACCTGCCAGATGCCATTCAGATCGGGCTTACGGTCCGGGGTACGCGGCCCGTTGTACGCGGAAACGGTCTGGGCGGCCGGAGCACGCGGCGCTGTCGCGCCCCGCTGCGCCTGCGCGAGCCCGCCGGCCATTCCAATTGTCAGCAAGGCCAGGCCGGTTGCGCCGCCGATGGTCATGATCCCTGAATGCCTCAGCAAGCCGCCGCCCTCAGCCTCTCGGCCACCTCACCGCAGACCCGTAAGTATACGGGAAAGGCGTACTTGCACGGGAGCGTTTTGCGACCACGCCAGAGGGCGAACGCCCTTCAAACCGCGGCCTTGTCCGCTGAGCACGCACCACGCTAGCGGTTTGTGCGGTGTCGCGATTAGACGCCCGACAAAAGATCGAGTTCGCCGGTACTGTCGCCGAACCTCTCCAAGTTCACACCGAACTTATCCATCAGGCTCAACGACAGATTCGCCAACGGAGTGCCCTTCGGATACGTAAGGTGACGATTGCCTTTCATCTGCTGGTCGCGCCCCCCCACGACAACCACCGGCACATTGAAGTTGTTATGCGTGTTGCCGTCGCTCATGCCGCTGCCGTACAGCACGATCGAATGATCCAGCAAAGTCCCGTCACCGTCGGGAATCGCCTGCAGCTTCTTCAGGAAGTAGGCGAGTGTTTCGACATGATACGTATTCAGTTTCGAGTACAGCGCCATCTTTTCCGGATTGTTTCCATGGTGCGACATGGAATGGTGTGCCTCAGGCAGGCCAATCTCGGCATACGAGCGATCGACATTCTCGCGCGCCATCAAAAACGAAGTGACACGCGTGATATCCGCCTGGAACGCGAGCACTTGTAAATCGAACATCAGCTCGGCATATTCCTTGAACGTCTCCGGCACGCCGACCGGCCGCATCGGCAGCGCAAAATCGCCGTTGTAGGATTCGCTCTTTGCGATGCGCTGCTCCACATCGCGAATGGCATCGAGATATTCAGTCAGCTTGACACCGTCGCGGCGCCCCAGCTTCCGGCGAAGGTCCGAGATCTCCTGCGTCACCCCATCGAGAATGCTGCGGTCTTCCTGGCTCCGGGCCGCGCGCGCTTCGGCAGTGTCCCCGCTGCCGAACAACCGTTCGAAGACGGAGCGCGGATGGGTTTCCGACGGCAGCGGCATGGTTGGCGTTTTCCACGACATCGAGTTCATGTACGCGCAGGCGTACCCGTGATCGCAGGCGCCGACGACGTCGTTCCGGTCGAGGGCCACTTCCAGCGACGAAAGCTTCGAGTCGCGACAGATCTGCTGCGCGATCATTTGATCGATCGTCGTGCCGGCTTGCACATCCGCACCTTCGGTCTGCTTCGGGTGCACACAGCTCATGAATGCCGGCGCTGCGCGTGGATGCTGCCCCCCGGAGTCGCCCTGATCGGTCGCCGGGAAGTTATCCAGCCCGGTGAAGACAAGCGTCCGATCGCGAAAGGCCTCCAGCGGTTTCAAGATCGGGGAGAACGCGAAACCGACGCCTTCCGTGGCAGGGGTCCAGTCGTTCATATTGGCCCCGTTCCCGCAATAGATCGCCGCGAAACGAGGCGCCGGCCTGGACTGAGCCGACATCGCCGGCACCATCGCGTCCAGGAGCGGTAACGCCAGGGTGGCGCCGATTCCGCGAATGAACGTGCGGCGGGGCAACGCTAACTTCGTGATCACCATTCGACTACCTCTCTGTGCAACGCTCAATTCGCGCGCTCTTGCGCCATCCTCATCTGAAACGGCGTGCTGGCGACGATGCCCTGGATCAACGAAGCAAAGCGATAATTCGCGCGCGCGGCCTCGCGCTTGATTCGGCGGATGGCGGGCGCATCGGCGGCTTCCAGCCCTCGCCCGAGCGCGTAGGTCAACAGCTTATCGGTCAGGGTCGTCAGAAAGTCGTCAGAATGGTTCAGCAACACCTTTCGGAGCTCCACCGGGCCGGTGAACTTCGTGCCGTCGGGCAGCTTCGCCGACGCGTCAATCGGCGAACCGGCCGCATCGCTGTCTCTCCACTCGCCGATCGCGTCGAAATTCTCGAGCGCGAACCCCAACTCGTCCATCTGGGCATGGCAGCTCGCGCAGACGGGATTGGCCCGATGCTGCGCCATCTGCTCGCGCATCGGAAGGACCTTCGCCGGGTTCTTCTCTTCCTTCAGCTCGGGCACGTTCGCGAGAGGCGGTGGGGGCGGCGTGCCGAAAATATTCTCCAGGATCCATTTCCCACGGATCACCGGAGAGGTCCGGTTCGCACGCGAGGTATCCGTCAGAATCGACCCCTGTCCCAACAGCCCGCGGCGCACGCTGTCGGAGGGAAGCGAGACCCGCCTGAATCGTTCGCCGTACACCCCAGGAATCCCGTAGTGTCTGGCCAGACGCTCGTTGAGGAACGTATAGTCGGCATCCAGCAGGTCGAGCACGCTGCGATTCTCGCGGATGATGCTGTCGAAGAACAGCGCTGTCTCGCGCTCGAAGGCTTGACGCAGATTGTCGTCGAAGTGAAAGAGCAGTTCCGGACTGGGCCTGAACCCGGACACATTGCGGATGTGAAGCCACTGGCCGGCGAAGTTGCTCACCAACGCCTCCGAACGCGGGTCCGCGAGCAACCGCCTCACCTGCTGGTCGAGCACGACCGGCTTGTGCAGGGTCTTCCTCTCCGCGATGGTCAGGAGCTCGTCATCCGGGATGCTGCTCCACACGAAGAACGACAGGCGCGAGGCCAACTCCAAGTCGGTGATGCGATACGGCGTATTCGGCGCGGCGGTCTCCGGTTGACTCTCGAATCGGAACAGAAACTTCGGGCTCACGAGGATGCTGCGCATCGCGAGCTCGAGGCCCGAGTCAAAGCTTGGCGGGCCGGCTTTCCCACCGGCATTGCTCGCGCCGTCGCGGTATCGGGCAAGCGGGATCTGAAGATCGTCGTCGGCCACGGGCCGTCGATATGCGCGCCGGGCGAGGGCCGCGATGATTTTCTTGGCGCACGGGGCCTCGTCGGCCGTCGACGTGGGCTGGCAGACGAAGAGCTGGCGGCGGCTGGACGAATCGTTCATCGCCACGGCATCGGACGCGTTCGGACCGATAATCGTGACGCTGGAAAGATCAGGCTCGCCGTTGCCGGCCCTGTAAGGGTCTCGACGCAAGTAAGGGTCGAACAGGTCTTCGAGGAACGACGAGGTCTTCTGGAGGAAGTACATCTGAACCAGATGAGAGCCGGCCTTCACCGACGATCGGAACCGAAGAGCGTGCAGGATTTTTTCCGTCCGCTCCTGCCCGCGCGCCTTCGCAAATTCCGGCCCGCCAATGATCGACGTCCAGACCCTGTCGTGATCGAGGCTCACATCGAGTTGATGCGGTTCCGCGGTGAGCCCCCGAATGCCGCCGCCGGCTCCGTCCTCCTTCAGTCGCAGTTCGAACAGGTACTCGCCATCGACGGGAAAGTAGTAGCGAACGGCCAATCCACCGCGCGACCCCCACGGCAGATCGTCGCTGAAGCGGCTCCCCTGGTTGCGATCCGTCGGCACGAAGATCGTCTCCGGCGATGGGGATCCCCGAACGCGTCCCAGCGCCATCTGGCTGATTTTCGCCGCCGCTCCCAGATATCGCTCCGTCAGGGCCGGCGACAACGACAGGGCGTCGGCGTTGTTGTCAAACCCATACGCCGCATTGTCTGCCGGCAGCAGCGAGGCCGGATCGATCTCGAGCGCGAGCATGTCGCGGATGGCGTTGCGATATTCGACGCGGTTGAGGCGATGCAGTGTGGGCCGGCCAGGGTTGGGGTGCTCGAGGGCAGCCCGATCGAGGCCCGCCTCGAGCCACGACGCGACGCTCTCGGAGAGAGCTTTGTCCGGACGCGGACGACCAACCGGAGGCATCGCCCCCGTCCGAATCTTGCGCACGACTTTCTCCCACACCTCCGCGTGTTCGCTGAGCTGTGCCAGGTCCAGCGCGTCGAGCGCGAGTCCGCCAGTCTTCATTCGCTGGTTGTGGCAGGTGACGCAGTACTTGTCGAATACGGCTCGAGGTGATGGCGCGTCCGCAGCGGCGGTCGCTGGGGGGACAGCCTGAGCGGCGCTGGTCGTCTGCGGCGATGCGCCTCTCCCCTGGACGTCGTGTGCGATCGGCACGATGAAACACAACACCGCGACGATCAGCGCCAACCGGCGGCCGCCTTCGCGCGGTCGGCGCTTCGGCGGGACAAGTCCTCTCATCGCCTGACCTCGTCCGGGATCGCGGCCGCACACGGAGGCGGGCATTTCATTTCCTTTGCGCCCAGCTTCCGCAGCAGGACTGCGGTGTGCGGTTGGGCCGCAAACGAATTGCCGTACTCAACACCATCGGCGACGATCAAGGGGGTTCGTCCATCTTTGGCGACCACATCGAGCTTCGCGCCCTTGTCGAACAGATATTGAACGACGCTGTTCGCACCACGATACGCCGCCGCGTGCATCGCGGTCTCACCGAGGTCACTGACCTCGTTGACATCGGCGCCGCGTTCTTCCACGAGCAGTTTGACGGCATCGAGCACCTGGCGCTCAGAAGCGCGGTCCTGGTTCGAGGCCCAGGCGATGCCCGCCGCCGCCATCAGCGGAGTGATGTTCTCCTCGGTCCCTATCGTGGGGTCAGCGCCGTGGGCCAGCAATAAGCGCATCACTTCCACATCGGCCGATTTGGCCGCCAGAAGAAACGCGGTTGCGCCGGCCAGGTGCCGGCGATACCGCGCGCCCGACCACCGCGGCTCCTCCATGCTGATTCTTCCGTTGACGTCCACGCCGTGAGCCAGCAGCGATGTGATGACGCGCACTCTATCGATCTTCACCGCGATGAACTGGTCGCTGATGTGCCAGTTGGCCACGTGCACGGCGGCGTGCAGCGGCTTCCCAAAGATATTGCCCCTCGAAACACCCTCGGAATCGCGCTCGTTATTCGTGAGCTTCCTGTACTTGAGCTCCATCGGCTTGGCTCGCACGCCTTGCACCGTCAGCTCGGTCGATCCGCCCTCGACATTCGGGTCGGCCCCCTTGTCGAGCAGGAGGTCCACGAGATCCGCATGCCCGTTGATCACCGCGACGAGCAACGGCGTCGCGCCGTCAGGTCTCGCGCCCTTTACGTCCGCGCCCGCTGCCAGCAACGCGCGGACGGCGGCCATATCGCCTCGCCGCACCGCAAACAAGAGAGACGTCGCGCCGCTGTTGGAACGAGCGTGGATATCGGCCCGGTGATCGATCAGCACCTGCACGACCGCCCCGTGCCCCGCGGCAGCCGCCCACATCAGCGCCGTTTGTCCGTTCCACGTCTCCTTCGCGTCGACCTTTGCGCCGGCGCTCAACAGCGCCTTCACCGCATCAGCGTTTCCGGTGCGCGCCGCGAGCATCAGCGGAGTCTCTCCGGCACGTACAGCGCCGTTCGGATCGGCTCCGCCCTTCAGTAACTGATCAATCACCGCGGCGGCGCCGTTTCCGGCAGCCAGCGCGAGTGGGGTCATACCGTAGTTGGTGGGCGTATCGACTTTGGCTCCGGCGCGGATCAGCAGGGCCGTCGTTTCCGCGTCCTCCAAGTACGCCGCCCAATGCAACGCCGTCGCGCCATCGCTCTGGGGCGCGTTGACATCGGCACGCATCTTCAGCAGCGATAGCACTGCCTGCTTGTCGCCGCGCTGGACCGCGTCGGCGAGCGTTGCATCTTTGCCGGCGGCGCCAAGGCTGGAAACGCAAAGCGTCGCGGCTAGCCACAGCCCGCGCAAGCGTCGCATCCGCATAGCTAAGTCCCCTGATTCTGCGTAGATACTACTATGCCCTCCAAAGGCGTCGGGCCTCTTTTTCTTGTCACAAGTTGTGCTCGGCCGCGCGCACCGGAAGCGCCGAGCAGGACAAGCGCGGTTGTCGGTGTCTTGGTCTTTCTTCGAAGAGATCCGGGGCGGCATCGTGGATAAGCTTGCGCAGCCGCGCGAGCGCCTTGCCGCGCCAATCGCCGAGTTCCTCGATGCTGGCGAATATCAGTGGCTGAGTTCGTCGGACCTCAAACGTCCTCGCTTGCATTGAACCAGCGTCGCATGCAGGCACTCGGCCGCAAGGCCGTGCAGCAAGAGCCGGTATCCCGCCTGCAGTGTCGACATCGGGATGAGCGGGTGCTTGTTGTTCACGAGGCTGATATATGACAAATCGCCCATCAATCTGGATGTGTAGATGGCAACCGTCTCGTCCAGCTGAAGCGAATTGCAGGCTCGCCAGAAATCGCTGTCGCTGAGAAACAGTTGATACAGCGGTGTGTAGATTTCGATTGCCGTTTCGAGGTCAAGAACGTTCAGTTTGCCCGCTGGCAGGCTGTCAACGTCGATGTCGAACGGACCGTCGGTGACGCAGTCAAAGTTGAGGTGTTCCTGTTTTCGCGTGCCAACCCTCGCCGGCGACGAGAATGCCCATCCATGCGCTGTTTCGTGATTCGTCCTGTTGTTTCTCGAGCTTGCGTCCGAACACGTGCGCCACGCTGTCAATCGCATCGCCCGCGTTGTAAAGCGCCGCCAGCGTGAGCCAGATTCCCAGAACACCGGCGGCACCCCACCATCGATGAGCCAGCCAGAGCGAAATCCCAGCGTGCAGATGCATGGCGACCGCATAGGGCCGCGGTCGGCTGATGAAGCGATACCAGCGGTCCGCAGACACATCCTCCGCGAGCGCATTGTGCTCTTGATTGGTGCGGGGACGCATCCACGCGTCTACCAGCATCCGCGCCGGTCCGCCAGCGGCGTAGGCAAGGCACAGCACTGGATTCCCCGAGCGGAGGTACCAGCCGACATGCGCGTACAGGAATCCACGTTGAACCGGCGAATGTGGATCGAGCGCCGTGTCCGCCGTGGCGTGATGATACCGGTGGGTGCCCGCCCACTGCACGGGCGTCCCGGCGGGGAGTCCGATCGTGACCAGAGCCCGCTCCAGCCGGGATGTCGAGCAAGGATGCCACGCGTCAGGACACGCGCGAAGCCGCGGGCTCCATATTCAACCAATGGATTGACAGTCTACCATGTGGTTGAATGACAATTGATGTTCACGTGGATCACGGAGAGGCGAAACGCGTTCAAACTCATCCACGGCCCGAGAGGGCGCGTGCGCACAACGTGGGAGCATAATGCTGCGATGCACGAGGGAGGTGGAAGATGTCGATGAGCCAACTGGAGATGTTCTTCGCCACATGGGACCGGGAAGCGGAAAGCACGCTGAAATTGCTGCGCGCGCTGCCAATGGCCAAGTACGACTTCCGGCCCGACGCGGGAGGACGGTCGCTGGGCGAGCTCGCCTGGCACCTCGCGGAAGGGGATGCGTACATGAGTCATGGCATCGACAGCGGCGGGTTCTCGATGGATGCGAGGCCTCCGCACATCGAACGCCCGCGCACCGTCGAAGCCCTGGCCCCGGGATTCCGGCGGGTCCACGACGATGCCGTCGCCCGGATACGCAAACTGAAACCGGAAGACCTCGACCGCACGTTGAACTTCTTTGGCAACCAGACGGCAATTCGCAACATCCTGTGGGACATGATCATCCTGCACAGTGTCCATCACCGCGGGCAACTTTCGCTGATGTGCCGGCTGGCGGGCGGCCAGGCGCCAGGTCTCTACGGGCCGAACCGCGAGGAGATGGCCGCAATGCAGGCCAAATCCCAGGTCTAGCACGTCGTGAGGCGATTGTTGATGGTCGGCAGTCGAAGTCGGTAGTCGATGGTCGGGCCGCGAAATGCGGACTACCGGCTATGGACTACCGACTCCCGAAGATCGTAAGGAAGGCGCGGTCGATTAGCGGCGACGGCCGCCCTTTTTCTTGCCCTTCTTGCCACTCTTCTTGCTCTTCCGGGCGCTGCTCTTCTTGGCCTTAGAGGCACCCTTTTTCATGGCGGCCTTCTTCGCGCCGGCCTTCTTCGCGCCGGCCTTCTTCTTGGCCGCCGGAGCCGCCTTGCTGGCGGGGCTGGCCTTGCGGGTGCCCCCCGACGACTTCCGGGCACGCGCGCCGCCCGAGGCGCGGCCGCCCGCTCCGCCGCCCGGCGCGTCGACCTCACCTTCGTGGCCACCGAGGGGTTCCCCCTCACCCATGGCCGATCCGCCTGCCAACTCGTCGTCGGGGATGCCCATTCCGCTGTCGAATTCCTCGTCCATCATGCGCCTTCCAGTCTGAAACGGCAGGCATCTGGAGCCTGCGGACACCTTGCGTTCGGGCGCCTAGTCTCCGTTATGCGGAGAGGCTCAGTCAAGCGGGCGTGCCGCTCATTCGCTCCGCGCTGCGGCGAGCCTCGCCGCCGCTCGAAAGACCGCTGAGCGGAGATGGGAAGGTTGCTATAGGGCGTACAAATCCAGGATCTGCGCGATGGCGCGCCGGCAGACTGCGCAAAACGGGACGTTGTCGCGCGTGAACATGATGCAATCGGCCTGCGGCCGATAGTACCCGCGAGCCTCGTAGTTTGCGCCTTCGAACGCGCCGACCTTTCCCGCGTGCGGGCCCTCGTTGAGCTGCGCGGTGTCGTGCTTTTCCTCCTCGCGGAAGAGTGCATCCATTTCCGCCTCGGGCCGATTCGCGGCGCGAATCTCGCGGCGCCGCGTCTGGATCTCACCTGTGTAGATCTCGAACGCCTCTTTCGGCCACGGTGTCGGCACGCTCGTGCCCGGCGTCACCAGATCTTTCCACTTCAGCGCGGCCGGATCGATGAGCGCGGTCGCGTTCGGTTCCCACGGCTCGACGCGATCGGCAGCCGGCAGATACGCGACGTCGGACGTGTAGTACTCGTCGGCGAGGCCGGCGATGTGATGGCCGAACTCGTGCACGAAGATGTACGGCGCCCACACGCTGTCGGCCGCCACCGTGCTGTAGAGGCCGTAGATGCCGCCGCCGCCATAGGTCGCGCTGTTCACCAGGATCTCAACGACGTCGTAGGGCGCGTTCGCGGCGATGTCGCGGAACGCCTTGTTCTCGAACGTCAGCACGTAGCGCTCCGAATCGAACGCGTCGTACGTCGCGCCGAGCGGCGACCGCCGGTAAATGTGCTGTGAGGGCCGCGACACGCCCGACTGCGCCGCGGCGGGAGACAATCCCCAGACATTGATGTCACCCTGCCGCTCCTTGAACGGCGACGTCGCCAGCAGCGTGCTGACCAGACGCCGCGCGTCGCGCTCGAACTTCACCCGTTCCAGCGCGGTGTAGCCGTCGCCGAGAATCAGCAGGTCGAGCTTCTTCGCCGGATCGCCGCTCTCGTGCAGCTTGATGAGCGGACCGGCGTCCGCCGACTCGGCGCCGCGGAGGACGAACTTGTCCGCGGGGTCGACGGTCACCGACCAGATGTCGCGGAACACATTCCGCGCATCGCGCTTCTTCACCACGATGCGCACGGGCCGGTCCGGCGCCGGAAGGCGCAGCGATTCCGAGAACGTCCGGTTGATCTCTTTCGCCTCGGCGGTCGTCTCCCACTCGCCGTAGATGGAGCTGAAGCCGCGCGAGAAGACGACCGTGCCGCCGGCGGCGTCGATGACCTCGAAGAAATACTTGCCGCGGTTCGTGTCATCGATCGGTCGCGCGGGGTTGCCCGGCCACGGCAGCGGCTCGAGGACCACGCGGTCCAGGCTGAAGCGCTCTTCCTTCGCGTTCCCCGTGTGGTAGTAGTCGACGCGCAGCGTCTGGGGCGCGGCGAATGCGATTGCCGCGTGAAGCGAGAACCAGAAGGCGGGTGCGAGCTTTTTCATAATCATACGTAGTGTCGGGCTTCAGCCGGACCGTGCCCGGCCGCGGCCGAGCAGATACACGGCGACGCCGATGCCGACCAGCGCGAGCGAAGCGCCCACGACTTTCACGACGGCAAGCGTCTTGTTCGGCTCCTCATCGGGTGGAATGCAGGCCAGCACGATCGAGATCGTGGTGACGACGAAACCGGTGATGGCGAGCGCGATCGCGATCGGCTTCCCGCCGGGGACGCGCATCACGTCGGGACCAGCCGGCTCGCGCTGCAGCACGATCATCGCCGCGAACATGAACAGGAACGGGATGAAGTAGGCGATGATCCCCATGCTCACGAGCGCGTCGTACGCGCCGTGGACCGACGTGCCGGCCTGGCCGAGGAAAATGAAGAGGCCCGCGATGGCGGCCTGCACGAGCAGCGCGACGTAGGGCGTGTGCCAGCGCGGGTGCAGTTCGCCGAACGCCGGCGGCAGAAACCGATCGATGCCCGCGACGAAGGGCAGCCGCGCGGTGGCGGCGAACCAGCCGCCGACGCCGCCGAGGGCGTTCAGCGTCACAAACGCCGCGGCGATGGGCGCCAGCCATGCGAGGCCGGCCTTCGCGGTCACCGCCTGAATCGCCTGCATGATTCCCTGGAGCCCGGACACCTGCTCCTTCGGAATCGCGAGCAGGACGCTGAGCGTGCAGACGATGTAGAGAACGGTGATCAACGCGCCGGCGGTGAGAATCGCCCGCGGCACGGTGCGCCGCGCGTCCACAATCTCGTCGCCCATCGTCGATCCGCTTTCGACGCCGCCGAACGCGAACGCGATCGTCGACCAGAAGATGACGTCCTTGAGGCTCGTGCTCGGAACCAGCGCGCGCGCGTTGAGCGGCGTGGCGGATCCAAAACCGCTCCACGACAGATAGCCGAGCACGATCAGCAGCAGCGCGGTAACCCAGCTCGCGATTGCGCCGACGTTGTTCAACCACTTGCCGACGTTCAGGCCGACGACGTTCATGGTGACCGCGATCGCCAGCCCGGTCAGCGCGACCGAGATGAAATACGTGCTGTTGGCCGACAGCGATTGCCACGCGGGCGCGCCGATGAACAGCGCATTCGCGGCGGCGAAGTACAGCAGGCCCGGAAAGTACGGCAGGTTCGAGCCCCAATACGTCCACCCCGTGATAAACGCGGCAAACGGCCCGAACGCGCGCTTGCTCCAGACGTAAACGCCGCCCTCTTCCGGGTACCGCGACGAGAGCTCCAGCGTCGAGAAGACCAGCGGCACGAAGAACCCGAGCGCCGCGATCACCCAGATCACCAGCGCGCTCGGACCCGCCGCCGCGGCCGTGGCGATCCAGCGGAGGCTGAATCCGGTGACCGAGTAGTAGAGGACGAGATCGCCAAAGGTGAGGACGCGACGGAGGGTCGGCTGCGTCACGTGGGTCGGCTGGACCGGGTGCGTCGGCGTCATCGGTAGAGCGCTGCCGCGTTGTCATGCAGGTAGCCGCGCGCGATCGCAAGAGCTCGCGTCTCGGAGATTTCTCGTGCCGCGATCATCCGCGAGATCGCCGGAAGGAGCCGGCCGTAAATCGCGGCGGCAGCCGGCGCGACGAGCGGTCGCGACTCGGCGTGCGCGCGCGCGAGGATCGCGACGCCGGCGGCGAGCGCCACAAGCGGAATCACGCGGAGACGCATCGGATGCCTCCTCTCGCGGATTCTACTCGACGCTGCACGGCACCGCTAAAGCGGTGCCCTACGGTGCTGAACTACGGTGCTGAACGTTCGGCGCGCCAGCGGCGATCGAGCAGGACGAACCGCGTTTCGACCGGCGGATCGTCGCCTGGAGGATCCGGATGCCTCGGGTCACCCGGCAGCAGCAGCATCCTCCGGCCCTCTTCCTCGAGCATCGTCGGCATGCGGCGGATGATGCGGCGGCCGCGCGCCCAGGCGAGCGCGCCCTCGACCGACGCGAACGGCTCGAGCTCGCGCATGGTGGTCCACGTCGGCGGCGGCAGAACGACGTCGCCGTTGATCGCCTGGGCAATCGCGTCCTTGGGCCGCACCCACGCGCTGTGCGTCGTCTCGGTCTCGTCATGGGCCGGCGTCTGATGCGCCGGGACCCGCGTCATGAAGAAGCGCGTGTCGAACTGGCGCGTGTCGATCGGCGGCGTCACCCAGTGCGCGAACAGCACGAGCGCGTCGAGTGCCAGCCGGAGGCCCTCGCGGGCCATCACGGCGCGCAAGCTGGTCTTCCCGCCGTGCACGTTCGACCGATCCTGCTTGAACCGCTCGTGATCCTCCGTTCCGGCGAGCGACACGAAGTCCCCGCCGGCCCTCCGCGCGAGCAGAACGCCGGCTTCCTCGAACAATTCCCGCGCGGCCGCGACGTGATACGCAATCGCATCCGCGCTCGGCAACCCGTCGAGCTGCCGCACGGCGTGCGCGATGCCATCACACCACGAGTCGTCGCCGCCGTCGGCGGCGTCGACCCGCCCGCCGGGAAACACGTGGGCGCCGCCCATGAACGCGGTATTTTCATGGCGGCGGACGAGCAACACCTCTGGCCCGGCGGCGCTGTCGCGCATGACGACGACGGTCGCCGCCGGCCGCGGGTTGGCGACGATGGGCTCGGATGCCGCGGTCACAGACGACAATATTAGTTGATGGCGCGCGGCACCTCAGGGATGGACATGAACGGGATGATCGCGGCGCTGCTCCGCGATTTCGCTGCGATCCAGCCATCGAAGCAGCGTATGTGGGGCTACAAGCGCGCTGCAGCGGCGGTTCTCGCCCTCGAGGAGCCGATCGAATCGCTGGTGCAAGCCGACGGGACGCTCCGCAGGATTCCGAACATAGGGCCTTCGTCGACCCGCGTGATCCTCGAGGTGCTGCAGACGGGATCCTCGCCGACGATCGAACGAGCCATCAACGAGAGCGGTCAGGCCGGCGCCATCGCGCAGCGGCGCGATCTCCGCGGGCATTTCCTCAGCCGCGCCCAGGTGCTGTCGGCGCTGCAGAACACGAAGCTCGCCGGCCCCCGGCTGGAGGACTACCACGGCGACCTGCAGATGCATTCGACGTGGAGCGATGGAAGCCAGACGCTCGATCAGATAGTGAAGGGCGGAATCGCGCGCGGGTACACGTTCTGCGCCGTGACCGACCATTCCTACGGCCTGCCGATCGCCGGCGGCGTCTCGATGGCCGACCTCGCTCGGCAGCATGGCGAGATCGATCGCCTGAACAGGAAACATCGCGGCGTGTTTCGTCTCATCAAGGGGATCGAAGCGAACATCCGCGCCGACGGCTCCGTCGACATGACGCCGGCCGAGCTGCGCCAGCTGGAGCTGGTCGTCGCCGCGCCGCATTCGGCGCTTCGGACGTCGAATGACCAGACGGGCCGCATGGTGAGGGCCGTGAAAACGCCGGGCGTGCACATCCTCGGCCACCCGCGCGGCCGCAAGTACGGATCGCGGCCCGGCGTCACGGCTGACTGGGATGAGGTGTTCAACGCCGCGAAGCGAGCGCAGGTCGCGATCGAAATCGACGGCGACCCCTCACGTCAGGACATCGACTACCAGATGGCGAAGCGCGCCGCCGCGGCCGGGTGCCTCTTCGCGCTCGACAGCGATGCGCATTCCACCGCCGAGCTGAGCTATGCCGAAACCGCCGTCGCCCACGCGCGGCTCGCCGGCGTGCCCATCGATCGCATCGTCAACTGTTGGCCGGTGGACCGGCTGATGGAGTGGCTCGGCTCACGGTCCGCCTAATCCCGGAAAGCGCTTGCGTTGACGTACGAAAAGGGGGACGGCCGGTTTCTGGCTCAACGCGATCATCAAGAAGGGGCCGTACCCCCTTTCGGCACGTACCAAAGCGTGGAGCACGTCCCGCGAATGTGGTGTCCTGCTCTAGCCGGACCGTGCAAGCCACAACGATCGGCCCGTGATCTCGCGGTGATTCAATCCAGCCGCGCGATCGAGCTTGGCGACGATCGCGGGAAGCTCGACACGCAGACGCCATTCGTCGCCGCGCCCGCCCGCCGACTCGAACGCCTCGCGCCAGCGGCTCCACCATCGCGCGATGAAGCCGGCCAGCGGCTCGACGATCAGCACGCGATCGCCTCGGCTCGCCCGATCGAGCAGCCGGGTCAACAGAGTATCGCGAGCCGTATCCTCGAGCTCGTTCATTGCGAAGCCCGCCAGGATCGCCGCGGGACCGTCAGGCAGCTTCGCGGTGGAGATGTCCGCCCGGCGAACGGCCGCCGTCAGACCAAACGCGCGGTACGTGCTTGCCGCTTCACCCACCGCCCACGGATGGCGATCGACGCCCACGACGCGTGGCGGCCGATCGAACGCGCGGGCCCACGCCGCGCCCGCCGCGCCCGTGCCGCACCCGAGATCCAGCAGCGTCGGCATTGCCTGTATCGCGCCCGGCAGCGTACGGGCGATGTGTGAGATGAGGAGGTAGTGGAGCGGCCCGTAAAACAACGCGAACGCGGCGCGCTTGCCGGCACCCGACAGCGCCGCGCCCTCAGCCAGCTTCCTCCGTCGCTCGACATAGTTCGACGACAGCGCGCGGAGCGCGCGCGACACCTCAGGGAACGTCAGCTCGGCGAGGTGGTGCGCTTCGAGCGCGTCGACCCAGCGGTCGAACTCTTTGTCGGGCGGATTCAAATGATACGGCGGGGCCGAAGCCCCGCCGTAGAGGATGATCCTACAGGCAGGAGGTGGAAATCATCTTGAGCGATTTCATGCCGAGGTAGCGCATCCCGGCCATGTTGTCGCCTTTGATTTCGGTTTTCGTCTCGGTCTTGTCGCCGCCGCTGGTCCCGACCTTCGATTCGATCTTGACCTTGCCGTCGCCACGATCCGCCGGCTTGCCCGTCACTTCGACGCGGTGACCGACATGCTTCGCGATATCGTCGTTGGTGACGAGCGAATATTTCAGTCCGCCTGTCGAGTCGGTGACCATGTAGCCGCCGCCGGGATTGCGCTCGAGGCAGCCGGCCACCGTGATCTCCTTGCCGTCTTTCACCTTGATCTTCGACTTGCTCGTGGTTGTCTGGGACTGCGCGCCGACGCTGACCGCACACACCGCAGCCAGGCAGAGCGCCGCACCGATGAGCTTCATGACATGCCTCCGAAACCGTCTGATGCCACGTTCGTACCGCCACCAGCTCAACCGCCAAGTCTCAGATCTCTCGCATGGATATTGCTCTCCATGGACGCCGCACCGGAGCGCGCGTCGCTCGGGTAGCAAATCCAGTCAGGAGGCAGTGTATGGGACTCAGAGACAAGTACAGCTACGCCATTGAGACCGCGAAGGGATTCCGCATGGAGGGCGCCGCGGAAGAACGTGAGGGGAAGCTGTTCTTCAAGGGAACGGTTCAGACGCAGGAACAGGCCAACAAGATCTGGGACGCAATCAAGACCATTCCCGACTGGCAGCGCGACATCGTCGCCGACATCAAAGCGACCGGAATCCCGGCGGCCGCGTCAGCCGAACAGACGACCTACACCGTCAAGCCAGGGGACACGCTCAGCAAGATCGCGCAGCATCTGCTGGGGGACGCGAACGCGTATCCTCAGATCTTCAACTTGAACCGTGACCAGCTGTCCGACCCGGACAAGATCAAGCCGGGTCAGGTGCTGAAGATTCCTCAGACCGTCAGGAAATAGGGGTCGTCGCCGCAGGCGCCAACCGATCGTCGTTGCGTGCCTGCGGTGACCCGCTCAGGCTGCCGAGCAGCATCCAGCTCACGACCTGCGCGGCTTCCAGCGACGACAACGGCCGGCTTTCCACCACGACCCGGCCCGCGGGGATCGCATCGCAGATGGCGTCGGCGTCCCGCACTGCGTCAACGAGGGAGTAGGTGCTTCCCAGCTGCGGCAGGCGATGGACATCGCAGTTGCCGACGATGGGCTTGCCGTGTCGGGCAGCCCAGTCCTCCGCGCGGCGATTGAAGTCCACGGCTCTCGTATACATCGCATTTCGTTCGACCGCGTCGAAGAGCGTCGCGTGCCGTTCCAGGTCGCCGCGCAGGCACGACAGCGCCGGAAAGAAAGGATGCGGCGCGATGACGAGGCCGTGCTCCCGTGATTTCAGACGCGCGAGATCGTCGAACGTGCGCACCTCTTCAGTCGCGCGCGAGAAATTCAACAACAGCACGTGGCGCCCTTCGATCGTGCGTTCGACGCCGGGGATCAACACGAGGCCCCGCTCGGCCGCATACGGCGCAAACCGGTGCAGATCGAGCTGCCGTTCGTGGAGCGTGATGGCGAGCGCGTCGTAGCCGAGCGCGGCGGCGCGATCGATCAGTTCAACGGTGGTGTGGGGGATCCGATCGACGGGGTCGTCAGCGGTATGGGTGTGGAGCTCGACCTTCAGCATCGAGTTCCCAACTAGTTCAGGATCTGTGCCGTTCCCGCCTGCGTAAGATCAACGATTTACGGGCGGTCGCGGCTCCTCGGCGGCGACTTTTCTCCAAAAAGGTCGACTTGCTGGCGACAAAAATCCGGCACAATCCTGACTCCTCATTCAAAAGCGTAACCGATGACTCCTGCCGAAATGATGATGCGATTGCTGCTCGCCGCCGGTCTGGGCGCGGCCATCGGTCTGGAACGCGAGTATCGGCGGAAACCGGCGGGGCTTCGCACCAACATGCTGATCGCCATCGGATCGGCACTCTTCACGATGTTGTCGTTCGAAGTCGCCCGCGTCACTGGAACGCCCGACCGGATCGCGGCACAGATCGTCACCGGCGTCGGTTTTCTGGGAGGCGGTGCGATTCTCCGAAGCGGCAGCACCATTCACGGCATGACGACGGCCGCGACGATCTGGGTGAATGCGGCAATCGGCATGGCGGCCGGCGCGGGCGCGTTCGCGATGGCGACCATGACCACCCTCATCGCGCTTATCGTGCTGTGCGTGCTTCCACCGATTGAGGCCTACTTCGATCGGCGAATGGGCACTACGAGCATCCACAACCGCGAGGCGCAGGAGCGATCCGTGAAGTCGCCCGACGAATGAGCCTCGGATGCTCTATTCCTGCGCGATGCCTCGCAAGGAATCACCCCTCGCGAATCCTACCTGCTCCACGGCGGAACGATGCGGTTGGTTCGCGCGTAAGCGATGAGCTGGCCGAGATGCTCGTGCAGGTCGCCGCCGATCACCAGCACGATGTCGGTCACCGGGAGGTCCTTCCCCATGACTTTGCGCTTGGCCGTGAGCGTCGCCGGGTCCAGCGTTTCGAGCTCCTTCTTCGCGTGCGCGAAGCCTTTGTTGAGGTGGTCGAGGACCTGTCGCCTGTCCGAGAGCGTGCGCAGCTTGGCCGCGTCGTCACGGCTGCCGAGGTCGGCGGCCTTCGCGCCGAACGAGTTCGGGATGAACGAGTAGCCTTCCATGGCCGCCAGCATCAGGACCTCAGAGACCGAGCGCACGCCTTCCATCGGGCGCCATGCGTACTTGTCTTGCGGGAACGCCTCGGCGAGGGCAACGAACTTGGTTCGCAGCGTGTCGAGGTCGGCGAGGAACGACGCTTTCACTGCGGCGGCCGATTCTTTCGGCATCGCCTCCTGGGCGCGCGCAGGTGAGGGGACGGAGACGAGCGCAAGCGACGCGAGCGCGAGGGTGGCGAACGTACGACGGCCGATGAAGTGCGACCGCCTCGATGAGACAAACGACATGGTCAGCTCCTTGCGGAGGGGTTGACGGTTGCTCGCACGTTGAATACGAGATGAACTCCGAGACGAAATTGCTTGACTCGCCGAAACTGCGATTGTAGCGTGCGGCACGGAGTGACGCGGCGGCGCTGACGCATGATGGATCGGCGGGACTGAACGCCAGTTCCTCGAGCGGCTCGCCCTGGCGGCGTTTCCCGCCACGAGCTATTTTCCCTCCGGCGTGCTGCGCGAATATCAGAGCGGCACGAGCGTGGTGCGCGACCGGCTCGATCGCCGGCACCGAGCGGGAAGCTTCTGTCTGAAATGATTCTCCAGAGCAACAATCGGCGGGCGTACAACCTGCCGGCGTAGATTTGCAACGGCGGCCATCATGGTTCCGCACAGGTTCGAAAAGGGGGACGCAATGAGACGGACGCTCGCAGTACTTGTCACGACGGTGTGCGTCACGGCCTGGGCCGGCATCGCCGCAGCGCAGTCCGGAGGGGCGGTGAGTGGCGTCGTCAGGGACACGTCCGGAGGTGTGCTGCCTGGCGCGACGGTGGTGCTCACCAACGTCGACAGGCAGCAAAGGCGGGAGGCCGTGACGACGGCGGCAGGCCTCTACAATTTCGCCTTCGTCCCGGCGGGCGACTACACCATCGGCATCGACATGCAGGGCTTCAAGGCGTTCATCCGGCAGAACGTACGCGTGAACCTCGGCGGCGCCGTCGTCGTGGACGCGGCGCTCGAGCTCGGGACGCTGTCCGAGACCGTCACCGTCGCCGCCGAAGCGCCCCAATTGCAGCTCACGACCTCGTCGCTCGGCTCCGCCGTCGAGAGCAAGATGCTGAATGGGGTTCCGCTCTCGAGCCGCAACTTCACGCAGATTCTGGCGCTGTCGCCAGGCGTGTCCTCGGAGGTCGCGAACGCCGGTTCGTTCGGCCGCAACAGCGTGAACATCTCGGCAAACGGTGCGCGGCCCTGGGACAACAGCGTCGTGTTGAACGGGCTCGGCGCTGACAACCCGATGTCGCAGGGGTTTGACGATACGCAGGACAAGACGGGCATTCCGGTGCCGGCGCCGGACGCGATCGAAGAGTTCAAGGTACAGACGGGACTCTACGACGCCGAGTACGGGAAGCAGGGTGGCGCCGTCGTGAACATCGCGACCAAATCCGGCGGCGCGGCATTCCACGGATCCGCCTACGAGTTCCTGCGTGACGATGCGCTGAATGCGAACGAGTTCTTCAGGAACCGCGCGGGCCTGCCAACCGCCAAACTGCTCCAGAACCAGTACGGAGGGAGCGCCGGCGGTCCGCTCGCCGGGAGGAAAGCATTTTTCTTCCTCTCGTACCAGGGGACCAAACAGACCAACGGCGTCGCCAGCGCCGCCACTCGCAACACGTTTCTGCCAATCCTCGGCGACCGGACGGCATCAACGCTGGGACGCCGGTATGCGGGCCAGGCCGGCGTCTTCGGCGGCGTCGGCGTCGCGCCGGACGGATCGAACATCAACCCGATCGCGCTGAGGGTCCTGAACGCGAAACTGCCGAACGGGCAGTACGTCATCCCGGACCCGCAGATCGTGCTGCCGAACGGCACTGGATTTTCAGCGCTGTCGGATCCGGCGACGTTCACGGAGAACCAGATCGTCGCGAACATCGATCTGAACCTGGGCCCGAGTCAGCGTCTCGCCATCAAGACCTTCGCAGCGTCGCTGCCGTCGGATCTGCCGTTTTCGCTCAGCTCGAACGTGTTCGGGTTCGGCGAGCACGATGACAAGAAGAACGTGAATCTGGCGGCACTTCATACGTGGACGGTCAACGCGTCGACCGTCAACGAGCTGCGTGTCGGCTACACGCGCGCCGACATGAACCAGAGGCCCATCGAGCCGATGAACGCGAGCGATATCGGCATGGTTCAGGCGGTGAACGAGTACCCGTCGATTCCGCAGATTCGCGTCACCGGCATGTTCACGATCGGCCCTGACATCAACAACGATCAGCGCGTGCTGATTCAGCAGCTGGAGATTGCGGACACCGTGAGCAAGATTGTCGGCCGCCACGACCTGCGTCTGGGCGGCACGATCAACCCGGTGCGGGTCGAGCGCCATGAAGTCTTCGAAAAGCGCGGGACGATGACGTTCAACTCGTTTCCGGACTTCCTGCTCGGCATGAGCGGCGCTCAGAACGGCACCGCGTTCAGCAACGTCGGCTCGTCGGCGGTGGCCAACGGGCGCGAGTACAACCACCCGCGATTCTTCAATTACGCGCTGTTTGCGCAGGACGATTTCCGGGTGAACGAGCGGCTGGCGCTGAACATCGGCCTCCGTTACCAGTTCAACGGCCAGCAGTCCGACGGCGATGGCCTCCAGGCGAACTTCGACAAGAACCTGTTCCCGGCCGGCGGTCCGCCGGCCGGAGGGACGCTCGCGGGCCTGCTGCTGCCGGCGAACTCGACGGTGCCGGTGCCTGCGGGCGTGACGAAGCTCGACTCGAACGCGCTCGTCTACGGTCAGAACCACCACGGATTCTCGCCGCGCCTGGGGTTCACCTGGCGGCCCATCGCCGAGAGGCGGAATCTCGTGGTCCGGGCCGGTTACGGCATCTTCTGGTCGGCGGTGGCCGGCACGATCGCCGAGCAGATCTTCGTGAACCAACCGTTCTACGTGACGATCACCGGTGGCGGCAGCAACTTTCCGGATGCGACCTTCCAGAATCCGTACCCCGCCGTGCCGCAGCTCTCGCAGTTTCCGATCTACACACCTGTGACCGTCGGCGGCAACCGCGTCATGTTCACGCTCGATCCGAACATCAAGCAGCCGTATACGCAGGAGTACAGCGCCAACATGCAGATGGAGGTTCGCGGCATCCTGTACGAGCTTGCGTACGTCGGCAGCCGGACCGCCAACATCATCGCATTCGTCCGGCCCAATCAGGCGCAGATCGCAAGCCCCGACCATCCGATCAACGGGCAGACGACGAATACGCTGCAGAACCTTTCGTTGCGTGTCCCGATCCTCGGGTTCGCACCCACCGCAATTTCGGAGTCGGAGAGCAACTACAGCGGCCACTACGACTCGGCGCAGTTCAGCGCCAGGAAGCGATACGGCAACGGCGTCACCTTCTCCGGCGCGTACACGTGGAGTCGATCGGTGGACAACGTGTCCGCCAACGCCGGAGGCCGCAACCAGCCCCTCGGCGGCTTCCGCGGCGATTACTACAATCCGGATTCCAACATCGGGCCGTCCGATTTCGATCGCACCCACCGCTTCGTCGCGAGCTGGCTGTACGAGATTCCGGGTTTCCGGCAGTCGCGCGCCGCGCCGAGGGCGCTGCTGGCCGGCTGGTCGATCTCCGGCGTCGGCACGCTGCAGTCGGGCCTGCCGTACAGCATCATCGACACACGCGCCGCCACAATCGTCGGGGCGAATGGGTACGCCCAGCTTTCGCCGGTCGCTGACCCGGGCTCGGCCGAGCTGAGCGGGCGCCCCCAGGATCGCCTCAACGCCTACTTCGACACGACGCGGTTCACCGCCCCGCCGCAGATCGGCAACGGCACTGGTTTTGGCAACGCGCCTCGCAACTTTCTTCGGGGGCCCGGGCAGGCCAACTTCGACATGGCGCTCGTGAAACGGTTTTCAATCGGTTCCGCGCGCGACCTGGAGTTCCGGTCGGAGTTCTTTAACATCTTCAACACGCCGCAGTTCGGGCTGCCGGGCAACGCCGCGTCGACGCCGTCGACCTTCGGCGTGATCTCGACGACGGTCGTCTCTCCGCGCATCGTCCAGCTCGCCGTGCGGTATCGCTTTTGAGGACTTCGAGCAAGGTACGAAAGCGCTATTAGGGCGGGCAGCATCTGGTCACGTGGAACGCCGGCGCGCTGCAGGGCGACGCGACGCTCGAGGCACTGTTCGACGCGGTCAACCGCGATCAGCGCTTCGGGGCGCTCTATTCGCGAGACCTGCAGAACTGGTCGGATGTGGGCGGCGGGCTCTTCACGCACTACACCAACTGCAACGGATACGGGCTGTTTGGACGCTTTGGATCGCTCGCGTACATCGACCAGCCGCGCGCCGAGGCGCCGAAGTACGACGCGATCCAGCGCTGGCTCGAGGGGCGCTAGAACTGGAGACGGACGTGGCCTCGAGGTGGCTCGTATGGGCCTTGCCGTTCGGCTGTGGAATGCTCAGTCCAACAGACGCGACGGCAAGCGCCCCGACGGCGGGGCACATTCGGTCGTAATATAGCGGCGCGACTCTCTAACGACATCTCGACCGGGTACGGCGAGATTGTCGATGTGCGGCGTTTCGGGATGTCTGCGTTTGCCTGATCGCATCGCCCTCGCGATCGTGACGGCGGCGCGCAGCGCACAGGCGACGCCAAAACATTGCTGAAAAATGAGCGTATCTGGCGGAGGGAGAGGGATTCGAACCCCCGGTACCCTTCCGGGTACAGTGGTTTTCAAGACCACCCGTTTCAACCACTCACGCATCCCTCCGCGGAGCCATTTTATTCGGAAATCTGCGAGTTTTTGAGCCAGCTGCGAGGTTTGCCTGGGCTTTGATGCAGACCAGCGCCGTCCACGAGTCGGACCCTGCGTTTTTGTTAGCGTTTTGTTCGAAAAGGAGGCGCTTGGCCGCGCGTAAAGCGTCTTGGTGTCACCAGGAGTGTAACCATCGCCGTCCCGAAGGAGCTGATCCGGCATCGGTCCCGGTTGTGGAATCCGCTGATTCATTGGCAATTTTGCGTGGCTGTGCTCGCGTTGGTCAGGACAGTGGCCAGCAATACCACTTCACATGTCGACCAGAAATCGCGAGGCGCGTGATCGAGCAGCAGTGCGGCAGGATGCTGCGAATCAGGACCCGCAGAACATCAGAACGCAAGCAATCTTGCGGCAGTTCGCCGATCGAATCAATGACGGCAGGGGTGTTCCCGCAGCCGGATATTGTGAAACGCATCAGCTCGATCAGCTGAAGGAGGTTTACCGATCGTGTGGACCACCAGACCGAGTCGTTGCTGGTGACGCAGCACCTCGCGCGAAACCAAGTCGACAGCGGCGTCCGCGTATCTTGAAAGATCGTGCCCGCCGTCACCGAGGTCTGGCGGCCACATGCGGCATTGCCACAGCACGGTTCGCACCGGCCAAGCCGGCGCGGCACCGCAGCGCGGACAGCGAAAGCCCTCGGACCAGCGCGCTTAAACCAGAAACGGTCGGCACGCCTTCTCTGTGGCGCAACGAGCCTCGAACTCGCCCGGCGTCCGCGGATAATCCACGGCCGCGGACGCTATGTGTTGGGTCACCTGAGTCAAGTGGATACCCATCATCGGGAATATTTGAGGGAGCAATGCAGCCAGACGGGATGCATCGCCGACCGAATGCAGCCGGACTTTCACCGCGGGCCGTTAAGCCAGAATCGGAAAGTACGCCTCAGGCGGACCGGTGTGTCACGCCGCAGGCGCCGATTCCCCGGCGTGATTTTCGAGGAAATCGATGACGCGGCCGTGGAACTCGTAGTACCGCGGGTGTTCCAGGACGGCCATCCGCTCGCGTGGACGCGGAAACGGGACCGACAGAATTTCCCCGACGCGCGCCGAGGGGCCGTCGGTCATGAGAATCAGACGGTCCGCGAGATAGAGCGCCTCGTCGACGTCGTGCGTCACCATGACGACGATCTTGCGGTTCTGCTCCCAAACCTGCAGCAGCATATCCTGCAGATCGAAGCGCGTCAGCGAGTCGAGCATGGAAAACGGTTCGTCGAGGAGCAGAAACCGCGGGTCGACTGACAAGGCGCGCGCCAGCGATACGCACTGCTGCATGCCGAGCGAGAGCTCGCCGGGCAATTGACCCGCCGCGTCGGCCACACCCACCAATTCGAGATAGCGATTGACCTGGGCCCGTCGCTCCGTACGCGTCAAGTGGGGCGACGCCTGCCTGACGGCGAGGGCCACGTTCCCACGCACGGTCAGCCACGGCAGCAGACAGGGCGTCTGGAACACGACGGCTCGATCGGTGCCGGGCCCATCTGCCTCCGCGCCGTCGATGACGACGCGCCCGTGGGTGGCGTGCTGCAATCCGGCGATGATCGACAGCACGGTCGACTTCCCGCATCCGGAGTGCCCGAGAATACAGGTGAACTCTCCGTCGTGGACGCGGGCGTTGACGTCCTGCACCGCGACGACCGGTCCGACGGGCGTTGCGAACGTCTTCGTCAGGCCCGCGATCTCGAGCGGGATAGGCGTGCCCATCAGGCTTCGCTCCGGTTCGGCACCGCGGTCAGGCCGATGTCACCCGCCGGCTGCGGCGTGAACCGGGGGCGCCGCGGGCGCCGGACCGACGCCGTCAGCCATTCGACCACGTGGGCGCGCGAATGGATCGCGTCCTTGTCGTGTATGAGCTGCGCGAGAGTTCTCGGCTTCGGAATGGCGACGGCCACCGGCCGCCCGAGCCTGGCGCGCGGGCCGTGCGTCATCGGTACGATGCGATCCGAGAGCAACAGCGCCTCTTCGACACTGTTGGTGATCATGATCGTCGTAACAGGGCGCTCCTCGGCCGAGCAGAGCTGCGCAAGCTCCTGCTGGAGGTTCGCGCGCGTCAGTGCATCCAGCGCGCCAAATGGATCGTCCAGGAAGAGAACGTCCGGCTCGGTCGCCAGCGCTCGAGCGATCGCGACCCGTTGTCGCATGCCGCCCGACAGTTGGCTCGGCCGCCGGTGGGCGGCATTCGCCAGTCCGACCTTGCCGAGGTACCAGCGCGCCTGGTTGGCCTGCCGCTCGCGAGGCCACATCGGCATCGCCGACGCCACGCCCAGTTGCACATTCTCGAGCGCCGACAACCACGGCAACAGCGAATAGTTCTGAAACACGATGGCGGTCTTCGGTCTCACGCCTCGGACGAGCTCTCCGCCGAATCGCACGTCGCCCTCGTCCGGGCGGATAAGACCGGCAATGATGCTCAAGAGCGTGGACTTCCCGCAGCCCATGAACCCGACGATCGAGACGAATTCCCCCTGATCGACCGAGAGCGTGACGTCTTCGAGCACGCACCGCACCGCGTGCTCGGTTGCAAACGCCTTCGAGACGGAGGCCACCTCGATGAATGCCAAGTTACGCGGCCCTCAATCTCGATTCCGCCAGCCCCATCAATCGATCGAGCGCGAACCCGATGAGACCGATCGTGATGATCGCAAGCAGGATGTGGGCGTAGATCAGGCTGTTGTATTCCTGCCACAGGAAGCCGCCGATTCCCGGCGTCCCCGTCAGCATCTCGCTTGCCACGATGACGAGCCAGGCGATGCCCAGGCTCAGGCGATATCCGGTGAAGATGTACGGCAGCGTCGCCGGCACGACGATCTTCGTGAAC
>Ga0099827_10000106_pt1 | contig 28686 bp, 32 predicted proteins | sample CZO8metaG_FD_79339 | JGI IMG/M metagenome (GOLD analysis project Ga0099827, IMG submission 79339) | Vadose zone soil microbial communities from the Eel River Critical Zone Observatory, Northern California, USA - CZOApr15con1.8 metaG | ecosystem: Environmental > Terrestrial > Soil > Vadose zone ...
CACACGACGCCGGAGGAGGCGCTCCGGGCCTTCGCCGACGTCCGTGGGCAGCGATTGGTCCCGATCCACTGGGGCACGTTCGATCTCGCCGAGGAACCGTTCGAGGAGCCTCCGCAGCGGCTCGTCGCCGAAGCTCGGCGGCTCCGGCTCGATCTCGATCGGATCTGGGTTCTCAAGCACGGCGAGACGCGTCGCTGGTGACGGGACCAGGTCGGGACGGGCGGGGCGGGGTCCCCGGCTCGACCCGACGGCTGCGCTGCGGGGCGATGGAGTCGCGCAGCCTGCGGCGGTGCAACGCTGCCTACACGGGTCGAGCCGGGGACCCCGCCCCGCCCGCCCCGACCCCCTCATCACCCGACGCGTGCCTGCGGCTTGAACCCGAGCACCATCCGGCTGACGAGGCGCGTCTCTGGCGTCAGAGAGCTTCGAGGAGGAGGCCCTTCAGATAGCGGGTTTCGGGGACGGTCAGGAGGACGGGGTGGTCGCTGGATTGCGTGAGGCGATCGACGACGCGAAGCCGCACTCCGGCGTCGGCGGCGGCGTCTCGGCAGATCTCCTCGAAGAGCGCCTCGGACACGTGGTGCGAGCACGAGAAGGTCATTAGGCTTCCGCCGCGATCGAGCAGGCGCAGGGCGCGTAGATTGATCTCCTTGTAGCCGCGCGCGGCGGCGTCGAGCGCCGATCGGCTACGAGCGAACGCCGGCGGATCGAGGACGATCACGCCGAAGCGCGCCCCGGTGCGCTCGAGCCCCCGAAGCTCGTCGAAGGCATTCGCCGCGCGGATCTCCGCCTGGGCCGTGAAGCCGTTCAGCGCGAGGTTCTGGCGGGCACCGGCGATCGCCTCCGGTGAGGACTCGATGCAGACGGCCCGCCGGGCGCCGCCATGGAGCGCGTGGCAGGCGAAGCCGGCGGTGTAGCTGAAGGCGTCGAGGACGTCGCGGCCCCTGGCCAGAACGCCGATACGAGCGCGGTTCTCGCGCTGGTCGAGGTAGGAACCGGTCTTGTGGCCGACGCCGATCGTCACCTCGAAGGCGACGCCGCCTTCGTTCACCCTGACGCTCCGCGGCCCGGAGCCGCGCGCCCACCCGAGGGCCGCCGAGAACCCTTCGAGCCGAGCGGAAGCCTCCTCGTCCATGTCGAAGACGAGCGTGTCACCGAACATGTCGGTCAGCACGGTGGTGATCGTCGGACGGGCGCGCACCATCCCCAGGGTGAGACATTGAATCACGAGGACAGGCCCGTAACGGTCCACCACCAGCCCCGGCAGCCCGTCGGCCTCGCTCCAGACCAAGCGGCAGAGCGCCGGCGGCCTCTGCGCACGATCGCGCGAGCGCAGGGCGACGGCGCTTTCGAGCCGGCGCCGGAAGAAGGCGACGTCGAGCGGCTCGTCGGTCCAGGTGAGGATGCGGCAGCAGAGGGCGGGGCGCGGGTTATAGAGGCCGCGCCCGACGAAGTGGCCGGCCGAGTCGATGACCGTGACCGCGGAGCCGGGCTCGACCTCGCTGACGTCGGCGACGTCACCCTTGAAGATCCAGGGGTGGGTCCGCGCCGTCTCGTGTCCGCGCTTGAGCCGTAGCGCCGCCTGGCCGCGTTTCACCGACGGAGATTCTCCACCGTGATCGCCCAACGCTCGTGGTCCCGCCATCGCCCGAAGACCTTCAGGTAGCGCGGAGAGAGCCCTTCGCGCCGGAAGCCGGCTCGCCGGACGAGACGGATCGACGCGCGGTTGCCGGGCTGGATGTTCGCCTCGAGGCGGTGCAGGCCGAGCTCCGAGAAGGCGTGACGAAGCACGAGCCGGAGCCCTTCGCTCATGTATCCCTTTCCCATGAAGGGCGCGCCCGCGTAGAAGCCCAGGTACGCGCTCTGAAACGCGCGGTGGAAGATTTGGCTCACGTTGATCACGCCGGCGATGACCCTGTCCTCGCGCCGGCAGACGAAGAATCCCCGCTCGGTCGGGCGCCGGGTCCGTTTGAGGTAGGCGGCGAAGGCCGCGCGGTCGGCCAGTGGCTCGACCCACGGCCGAAGAGAGCGGTGGCTCGAGCGCATGAGCGCCAGGAACTCGTCGCGGTCGCGGGCGGTGGGCACGCGGATGAAGACGCGGCAGCCGACTTCGACCGCGCCCGGCCGCTTCACGGCCGCGCTACTTCTTGCGCAGGACGACGACCATGATGATGGGATGCCGGGAGCGCTCGAGCACCTGCTGGGGCTTGAAGCCGAAGAACCACTGGACGAACTCGAAGCCGCCGGCCAGCTCGACCAGGGCCTTGAGCTCCTGCGGGAAGACCATGCGCGACAGGTGCGTCTGGCGGTAGAGCCGGCGGGTGCCGTTCTCGACGGCCTCGAGCGTCATACGCTCGCGAAAGACCTGGCTCACCGGGTCGACGTCGTTCAGGGCCGAGAACGAGGCGCGTACGATCAGCCGCCCCCGGCGCTTGAACCACGACCAGCTCCGCGCCGGGTTTGTCCACGAGGACGCCATGTAGCGGTCGAAGATATAGAGCCCCCCGCGTCTGAGCGACCGGGCCACGGCCCTCAGGTGGGCCAGGAGCTGATCGTTCGTCAGGAGGTGCCCCTGCGAGTCCTGCATGCAGATCGCCGCGTCGACGGGGCGTGTCAGGCGGAAGTTCGTCATGTCGCCGACGACCAGCTCGCCCTCGTGGCCCTTGGCCGCGAGCCGCTCGCCCAGGAACTCGATGTTTCGGGGTGACAGGTCGAGCCCCGACATCTTGTAGCCGCGATCAGCGAGGCGCATCAGGTGGGGCCCGGTGCCGCAGGCGATGTCGACGACCCGGCGGACGGGCCGTCGCGAAAATCGCCTGAAGCAGTGGACGAGGAAATCGACCTCGCCCTTGCGGTTGAGGTCGAAAGCGATCTCGTAGAAGCGCGGCGCGCTGTACTCCCGGATGCGGCTTTTCTCGCGAAGCCTCAGCGGAGCTCTCCCCACCACGCTAGCAGCGCCTCCCGGATCACCCAGGAGGCCGCGATGCCGGTACGGCCGCTGGGATCCCAGGCGTGAGCGACCTCCACGAGGTCTCCGCCGATGACCTGGCAGCCTTCCAGCATCCTGACGATCTCGACCAGCTCCGGAACCCGAAGCCCTCCCGGCTCGGGCGACCCTGTTCCCGGCGCCTCAGCCGGGTCGAGAACGTCGACGTCGATCGTGACGTAGAGCGGATGGCGCTGGAGCTCCGGCAGGAGCCGGCGAACGACGTCCACCGGATGGCCGGTCAGCATCGGGTACATGGGAAAGAAGTGCGGCCGTCGCCGGTGGTACTCCTCGCGGGCGCCGGTGCGCATGCCGACCTGGTAGACGCGCTCCGGAGGAACGACGTCCATCACACGGGCCATCGCCGAGGCGTAGTTGTAGCGCTCGCCGAGGAACTCCTCGCGCAAGTCCGGATGGGCGTCGAGGTGGAGGATGCGGAGATCGGGAAACGCGGGGGCCAGGACCTCGATCACCGGCACGGTCGCCGTGTGGTCGCCGCCGAGCATGAACGGAATCAGCCCCGGCCGCCACCAGGCGGCAATCTGCTCGCGCGCGGCGTCTAGCTGCTCCCGCGGGGGCGCGCCGTCGGGCAGCTCGCAGTCTCCGATGTCGGCGATGGCCAGGTCTTCCAGATCACGGGTGAGCGCCGGCGAATAGGTCTCGATCGATTCGGAGCCGAGTCGGACGTCGAGCGGACCGGCGTCGGCGCCCTTGCGGAGGTTCACCCGCCCCTCGAAGGGGATGCCGTAGACGACGATGCGGGCGTCGGCGAAGGCGAGATTGCAGCCGATGAAGCTCGGAGAAACCGCGCGCATGAATTCTCCGTCACTCTAGCGGCTCGCTGATCGATTGCAAGCGGAAAGTAGGCCGGGCGCGATCAGCCGCTGAAGCGTCGGCTCGGCCGTCGGCCGGCCTCACCTCCGATTGTCGAGCCGCTGAAGTGTCGGCTCGGCCGTCGGCCGGCCTCACCTCCTACTGCGGGACGTGGGCTCGCGGCTTCCGAACGCCGCCCGCAGCCGGCCCGCGCCGACGACTTTGGGCTTCGGGATCGCCGAAAAGTGTTTTTTTCTTGCAATGGGTAAAAACGGACCCTACAGTGAAACAAGTTTCGTGTTAGAAGCGAAATTTTTTCGAACGTAATGGCGACGCGAATGAAGCGTTGCAGGAGAGGTGCGGTAGATGAACGGACCGGAGAAAGGGGGACCACACGATTGAACGCCCTGGGACGACACCTGCTGCTCGAGATGTTCGATTGCGATCCTGACGCCATCAACAACCTCGAGGCCGTCAAGGGGGCCCTGGTCGAAGCAGCGAAGCGGGCCCAAGCAACCATCGTTGACGTCGTCTTCCACGAGTTCAACCCGTTCGGCATCAGCGGAGTCGTCGTCATCGCGGAATCCCACCTCGCGATCCACACCTGGCCGGAGTACCGGTACGCAGCGGTGGACATCTTTTCCTGCGGCGAGACCCTCCAGCCGGAGGTCGCCGCCAACTACCTGGTCGAGCAGTTCGCGGCGGAGCGTACTTCGATCGTCGAGATGCAGCGGGGCATGTTCCTCAACTCGGCGGTGCCGATCAGCAATAGGAATCCGGTCGCCGTCAGTTGATCAATTCGCAGTCCTACAAGTGGTTCTTCGAGACCACGACGGCGTTCGAAGGGCACATGCACGCCATCGCCCGGACCATCGTGGAAGCCCAGACCAAGTTCCAGCACGTTGAGATCTTGCAGACGGCCGCCTACGGCAAGACGCTGGTGCTCGACGGTCGGATCCAGTCCAGCCAGGGTGACGAGTTCATCTACCACGAGGCCCTGGTTCACCCGGGAATGCTCACGACCGAAGGCCCCCCCAGGAGCGCCCTGGTGATCGGCGGTGGAGAGGGCGCGACGCTCCGGGAAATCCTGAGATACCCCTCGATCACGCGTGCCGTCATGGTGGACATCGACGGCGAGGTGGTCGAGCTCTGCAAGATTCACCTCCCCGAGATGCATCAGGGCGCGTTCGACGACCCGAGGACCGAGGTCAGGCTCGAGGACGCGCGGGCGTACCTGGAGAAAAGCAACGACCGCTTCGACTTCATCACGGTCGACCTCGTCGAGCCGCTCGAGGAGGGCCCGGCCTGTATGCTCTTCACCCAGGAGTTCTACGCCCTCGTGCGAGACCGGCTCACGCCCGGCGGGACGATGACGATGCAGGCGGGCATGACGAAGCTCGGAGAGCTCGGCTTCTTCACGTCGATCCATCGAACCCTTCGCGAGGTCTTTCCGGTGGTCGCCGCCTATCAGAGCTTCATCTCCTGTTTCGGCACCCCCTGGGGGTTCATCGTCGCGTCGAAGAAGGTCGATCCAGCCCGTCAAGGGGCTCAGGCGGTGGACAAGCTCATCGCCGAGAGGGTCAAGGGCTCACTCGAGTACTGGGACGGCGTGACTCACCAGCACGCCTTCAGCCTCCCGAAGTTCATCCGCAAGGCAGTCGCGAAACAGACCCGTATCGTCACTGACGCGCACCCCCTGATCTTCGCCTGAAGGTCGTTCTCAGATGGCAGCCCAGCGCGGCATCGGGCTGATCCTCCTGGTCGTCATCGCCGGCTTGGTCGTGGGCTCCCTTCTCGGCGAGCTTCTCGGCAGCCTTCTCCCGGCCGGCCGCGCCCAGGACTTGATCACGCGCGGGCCGACGATCGGCCTCGCGCCGCCCGCAACACTGGACCTGCGACTCCTGGCTATGACCTTCGGCCTGAGCCTCAAGGTCAATCTGGTCGGCGTCGTGGGGATTGTCCTCGCCGCGGTCACTCTTCGCCGTCTCTAGTCGGCTCGCCGGGGGAGGGCGTGGGGGTGTTGTCCGGGATCCGACTGCTGCGACCCGGGGCGCGAGATTCGTGCGCTCCACGCGAGAGCAACGCTGACTACACGGATCCCGGACAACACCCCCACGCCCTCCCCCGGCGAGTCGACTAGAGCCATGAGGTTGATCCTGGCGTCTCAATCTCCGCGACGGCGGGAGCTTCTGCGTGGAATTTGTCCTGAGTTCGAGGTGGTGCCGAGCGAGGTCGAGGAGACGCTGGACGGCGGGCCGACCCCGGACGCGGTCGCCGGGCTGGCACTTCGCAAGGCGCGGGCGGTCGCCGCCCGCGTTGACGCTGCGGTCGTCCTCGCGGCGGACACGATCGTCGTCATCGACGGCATGGCGCTCGGCAAGCCGTCGAGCCCGCAGGAAGCCCGCGCCATGCTGGTCCGCCTCAGGGGCCGAGAGCATGAGGTCATCACAGGCGTCGCCGTCGTCGACGCGGAGAGCGGCCGTGCCGCTTCCACGACGGTCGTGAGCCGCGTGCTCATGGCAGCGTACCCGGATGCAACGATCGAGACGTACGTGGCATCGGGCGCGCCGCTCGACAAGGCCGGAGCCTACGCGATTCAGGATCTTCAGGGCGCACTGGTCGACGGCATCGTCGGCTCGTACACCAACGTCATCGGGCTGCCCGTGGAGACGACGCGCCGGCTTTTGGAGGGATTCGGCGTCGTCGTCAGCGAGCGGTCGGGGCCTTGATCTGAAGCATTTCCTCGGGGCGCGGGATCCGAACCGACTGGGGCAGGGGCGTGTGCGCCCGGATGATCGCGATCGTCTGCTGAATCTGGTCGGCGGAGACCAGGCCGTCGGGCAGATAGAGCGGGCGCGAGGTTGTAAGCCGGGCCGCGAAGTCCTCGGGCTCGCCCACCACCTGTGTCGGGAGCTTGCCGGCCACCTCGCGGGCCTCGCCGGTCCGGATGCGCTGCTCGGCCTTTCTAAGGGCCCGTGTCATGGCGAACAGGTCCCGGTCCGGAGGGCGCCGGTCGGCGCGGGCGAAGACCGCGGCGTTCACAGTGCTGGTTCCCAGTGTCTCGGCGACGGCGCGCGGGGTTCGAAAATCAGCGAGCAATTTGGCCCGCCCCTGGCTCAGAAGCTGGGTGGCCATCGGCTCGGGGACGAGCGCGACGTGGATCTCGCCGGAGTCGAAAGCGGCGACGAGCCCCCGTCCGCCGAGGCTCATCACGCTGACCTGGGCGACGCTCATTCCCGCTCGCGCCAGAAGCCAGCCGAACCAGGCGTGCTCGGGCGCGCCCGGCGTCGTGACCCCGACTCGCAGCGCGGACAGATCGTCGATGGAGCGGACGGTGCCGACGTGGGATGCCCCGACCAGCAGAGCGACCGGCGGAGCAGCCGTGAGGCCGAAGACGAGCCGCGGCGCCTGGCTCGGCGCCCGGAGGCCGAAGCGCAGCATCGCCTCGAGCGTCGTCGCCGCGAGGTCGGCCTGGCCCTGGGCCAGCGCCTCGGCGGCTCCCGATTCGGCCCGGGTCATCTTGACCCTGACGGCAAGCCCCTCGAGCGCAAAGTAGCCCTCAGCCTCCGCAACTCGAATGGGAAGGTACTCCGGTGAGGTGGGCGGGCCGCTCACCGCGAGGACCAGGGTCTGCAGCAGGACGATGAGCCCGAGCATCGGCTCAGGGCCGCAAGCGCGGCCAGGGCGGCGCGGGATGCCCGGGCCGCCCTGGGATCGCGCCAAGCGCCGACTGCTGCGCCTGCACGGGGCGCTGCTCCGGCGCTTCGGCCGCCAGCGCTGGTGGCCCGGCCGCACGCCCTACGAGGTCGCCGTTGGCGCCGTGCTTACCCAGCACACCGCGTGGGTCAATGCCGCCCACGCGATCGCAGCGCTCCGTTCCCGCCGGCTGCTGACGCCCGCCCGGGTAGCCGACCTCTCCGTCTCCGATCTGGCACGCGTGATCCGCCCGGCTGGCACCCACCGCGTGAAGGCGCGCCGGCTCCAGTCGCTGACGCGCTGGCTCGTGGAGCGCTCGAGCGGGAGCTTCGATCGGATGCGGACGGCGCCGCTCGGCCCGCTGCGCCGGAGCCTGCTCGAGATCCCCGGACTCGGTCCGGAGACAGCCGATGCAATCCTCCTCTATGCCGTGGGCCGGCCAGTGTTCGTCGCCGACGCCTATGTCCGCCGCGTACTCGCTCGCCACCGTCTGATCGGCCCAACGGCGGGTTACGAAGAGGCCCGCGCGTGGCTCGAGGCGCACCTGCCGTCCGATCCCGGGCTGTTCAACGAGTTTCACGCGCTGCTCGTGGCTGTCGGCAAGTCGAACTGCCGCACCGTGCCGCGCTGCGACGACTGCCCGTTGCGCCCGGATCTCCGGGGCCGGGCCCCCGCGCGTTGATCGGGCCCGGGCGCTCGGCCGGTCATCGGCAGAAGTCCCAGAGGAGAGCGACGATGCGCTCCGCGGCGTCGGGGACGGCGAGAGTCCGCGCATGCTCGCCCATCTGCTTCAGTCCCGCGGGGTCGGCGAGGAGCGCGCGAATCTCGCGAACGAGCCGCTCCGTCGTGAGCATCGACTGGGGGAGCACGACCGCGCCTCCCACGCGCTCGACGATCCGCGCATTCTCCGTTTGCTCGTCACCACGGGTCCCGGGCAGCGGAACGTACAGCGCCGGCACGCCGAGCTGGCAGCACTCGTTCACCGTCCCGGCCCCCGCGCGGGCGACCACGAGCGCCGCCGCGGCATAGATCCCGGCGAGCTCGGCGCCGATGTAGGGCACGACAGTGTAGCGGCGCGCCAGGGCTGGAGGCAGCGCGGCGCGCCGGTCTTCGAGCCACTGACGATCACCCGTGGCGGGGTTCTCGCCGCACTGATGGATGAGCTGCGCCTGCTCGGTGATCGACGCCAACGCGTCCCCGACGACCCGATTGATCCGGTGAGCGCCCTGGGCGCCGCCGGTGACGTACACGAGGGGGACGACCGGATCGAGCTGGAAGCGGGCGATGGCGCTCGACCTCGAGCCCGCGCGGAGCTCGGGCCGGAGGGGATTGCCCGTCACGACCACGCGGGCTGCGGGAAGGCGGCCTGCCCGGTCGGGAAACGTGACCGCGATTCGGCGCGCGAACCGGGCGCCGATCCGGTTCGCGAGGCCCGGGACCGCCGTCTGCTCGTGGAGGACGACAGGCACCCTTAGAAGTGCAGCGCCCAACACGACGGGAAGCGCAACGAAGCCGCCCGTGCCGAAGACGACGCGGGGGCGGAGGGTCCGCAAGATGCGAAGGACGCTCAGTGTGCCCGCCGGAACGTTGACGAGGAGGTCCGCCACGTTCTGCCACGCCCAGTAGCGCCTGAGCTTGCCGGTGGAGATGGCGATGTACGGGATGCCGCTCTGGGGCACGCGCTGGGCTTCGATGCCGGAGCGAGAGCCGATCCAGGCGCAGGTCCTCGAGCGCTCGCGCAGGAGGGCCGCGACCGCCAGGCCCGGGCTCGTGTGGCCGCCCGTGCCGCCGCCCGCGATGACGACGTCTACTGGACTTAGCCGTCGGAGCGCCTGCGCAGAGCCTCCGGCGCTCGACGTTCGGGGAGTCAACCGGTGAGCTCCTGGTCCGCAGAGCCTCCGGCCCTGGCAGGCGGGTCCTCGCTCACCCGGTTCCCCCCTTGCCGTGATGACGCTCGAGGGCGAGCTCGATCAGGCGGTCGATCAGCGCGCTGTAGCCGAGCCCGGAGGCCGCCCACATCTTCGCGTAGGCGCTCGTCGCGGTGAAGCCGGGGATCGTGTTGATCTCGTTGACCAGCACGCGATCGCCCTCGAGAAAAAAGTCGACGCGCGCCATGCCCGAACAGTCGACCGCGCGGAAGGCGGCGATCGCCAGCTCGCGGATCCGCCGAGTGGTCTCGGGCGACAGGGGCGCCGGCACCGTGACTCGCGCCTGGCCCTCCAGGTACTTGGTCGAATAGTCGTACCAGTCGGCGTCGTAACTGATCTCGCCCGGGAACGAGGCGATCGGCTCGTCGTTGCCGAGCACGCTCACCTCGATCTCACGCCCCCGCACGGCGCGCTCGACGAGGATCTTGCGATCGTGACGAGCGGCGAGATCTACCGCGGCGGCCAGCGCTCCCGCCTCGCTCACCTTGCTGATCCCGACGCTCGAGCCCATGTTCGAGGGCTTGACGAAGCAGGGAAAGCCGACGGTCTCGGCCACACGCGCCGCGACGCGATCGGGCGCGCTGCGCCACTCGTGTCGGGTGACCACGACGTGCTCGACGATGGGCAGGCCGTAAGCCTGGAACACCGCCTTCATCGTGACCTTGTCCATCCCGACGGCGGAGGCGAGAACGCCCGCGCCGACGTACGGAACGTCGGCGAGCTCGAACAGGCCCTGGATCGTGCCGTCCTCGCCGTACGGACCGTGCAGCATGATCACGACCACGTCGAGTCCCTGGCGGAGCTCGGGTGGGAGACTGCCGGCGGGCTCGGTGCGTGCGAGGCTCTCGACGGAGGCGCTCTCGACGGCTTCGGCGCGGTTCGCGAGGGCCTTCTTCACGGCCCCGTCGGCGTCGTCCGACGGGAGCGCGCCGCGCGCCTCGGCCGCGAGCGCCCGTAGGGGATCGCCGCCGACGACCCAGCGCCCGTTGCGAGCGATGCCGATCGGGACGACGGCGTGACCGCGCTCCTCGAGCGCGGCGATCACCGACGCCGCCGAGGCGAGCGACACCTCGTGCTCCCCGGAGCGGCCGCCGAAGACGACGCCCACGCGCAGGCGAGACATGCAAATCATTCTAGCAGGACACGACGCACGACCCGCCCGATCGAGTCCGACCGGGCGCCTACTGAGTCGCGATGAGGAGGGCCTTGGCGATGAGACCCACGAACTCCCACGCCGGCTGCATCCACAGGTCGCGCAGGAGCCATACGGTGATGGCGATTCCGAGATACGCCACGCCTAAGAACATCGACTGCGGCAGGTCACGAAAAGGAATGATCATGCGGAGGATGCCGGCCCCGATCGCCCCGAGGAACGCGACGACCCCGCCGGCGGCGGCCAGCGCCAGCGGTGTCAGCAGGAAGAACATGAACGAGGTGACGATCGCCTCGCCCCGACCGATGGGGGTCGCGAACCGCTGGCGGACCGCCGGCTGATCCGCGAGCTGCTCGAGCGCCTGAGCGACCTTGGCCCAGCTCACGAAGCCGCTGTACGTGGCGAGGAAGAGAAAACAGAGCGCCAGGAGGATCCAGTGGCGCTTCTTGAGCAGGTTGAGCGGCCACATGGCTATACCCTAGGCGCTTACCGCTCCGAGCGCCAGCGTCTCCACTCGGCGAGGCGGCGCCCCAGCTCAGCCTCGAGCCCACGGTCGGTCGGGCGATAGTACTGGCGCCCGCGGAGCGACTCGGGCAAGTCCTCCTGATCGACTCGCGCGCCGGGGGCGTCGTGGGCGTACTGATATCCCGCGCCGTAGCCCAGATCCTTCATGAGGCGCGTTGGAGCGTTGCGGATGTGCAGCGGCACAGGCTCCGCCGGCCGCTGGCTCACGTCCTCCTTCGCCTCGTTGTAGGCGACATACACGGCGTTGGACTTCGGCGCGAGCGCCAGGTAGAGCGTCGCCTGGGCCAGGGCCAACTCCCCTTCGGGATCCCCGAGGAAGTCGTATGCCTCCTTCGCCGCGAGCGTGAGCGAGAGCGCGCCGGGGTCGGCGTTACCGACATCCTCGGAGGCGAAGCGCACCAGGCGGCGGGCGATGTAGAGCCGGTCCTCGCCGGCATCGAGCATGCGTGTGAGCCAGTAAAGCGCCGCGTCGGGATCCGAGTCGCGCAGCGACTTGTGGAGCGCCGAGATCAGGTTGTAGTGCTCCTCGCCGGACTTGTCGTAGAGGAGCGTCCGCCGCTGCGCCGCCTCCCGGATCGAGGCCTCGGTGACGCGCCGCCGGCCACCCGCGACGGGCGCCAGCAGCACGGCCAGCTCGAGCACGTTCAGCGCGACCCGCGCGTCACCGTTCGCCACGCCCGCGATCGAGCGGAGCGCCTCGGCGGTCACCTCGGGGTGGAGCTGGGCGAGGCCGCGCTCGCCGTCCGCGAGCGCCCGCCGCATGATCGCGAGCAAATCGTCCTCCTCGAGTCCGCGAAGGACATAGACCCGGCAGCGCGAAAGCAGCGCGGAATTCACCTCGAAGGACGGGTTCTCGGTCGTGGCGCCGACAAGGACGACCGTGCCCTTCTCAACGTGGGGGAGAAAGGCGTCCTGCTGGGCGCGGTTGAACCGGTGGATCTCGTCGACGAAGAGGATGGTGTGCATCCCCTGGCGGGCGCGCTGGCGCTCCGCCTCGCCGATCACCTCGCGGATCTCCTTGACTCCCGACAGGACCGCCGAGAAAGCGACGAAGCGGGCCCCCGTCACGTGCGCCATCAACGACGCGAGGGTCGTCTTGCCGGAGCCCGGGGGACCCCAGAGAATCATCGAGTGCAGCTCGCCCGTCTCGATCGCGGCTCGCAGCACCCGGCCGGTCCCCAGCAGATGCCCCTGCCCTACGATCTCGTCGAGCGAGCGCGGTCGCACCCGGTCGGCCAAGGGCGCCGGCGTCCGCGGGGCGGCCGCGGCTCGCTCGGGCTCTCCGAAGAGATCCACGCTAGGGCCGCCCGTTGCCTCGGGCCTCGAGCCAGGCGGGTAGGAGCGCCAGATTCGCGAGCTGCGCGATCGGCGTCACCTTCCAGCGGTCGAGATCTGCCTGCCGGGCGCGGTAGGCGATGAACGGAACGCCCGCCGCGGCCGCAGCCACCCCGTCGACCCACGAGTCGCCGACGACGACCGCCTGGGTGCCCCCGGCGAGGCGACCGCTGAAATGTGGGGCAGTGGGAGCTGAGCCGGTGCCCCCGGCGAGGCGACCGCTGAAATGTTCTGAAATCACGCGCCACCCGTCAGGGTCCGGCTTGAGCGCGCGCATGTCGTCGCGCGTGACGACCAGGTCGAGGTCGCCGGCCAGGCCGAGGCGCTCGAGCGCGGGCAGGGTGAGTGCCCGCGCGTTGTTCGTCCAGAGCGCCGTCGCGAACCCGGCGCGGCGCGCACCCCGGAGCGCCGCGAGCGCGCCCGACTCGAGCGTGGCCACCTCCATCGCGCGCCGCTCGTGCTCGAGTGCCAGGTCCCACGCCGCGGACTCCAGCGTCGGCGCCTGCGACCGGCAGTACGCGATCAGCTCGCCCACGCGATAGCGCTCGTGCCGGGCGGGAAGGGGGCCGCTCGCCGCCTCGATGAGCGCCCGCATATCGACCGCCATGGCCGCGAGATCGAGGGGCGTCTGGATGAGAGTGTGGTCGAGGTCGAACACGCACAGAGCCACGCTGAGACCGTACCACAAGCGTGCTACCATGGGTTGTCATCATGACGCGCACGCTGCTTTCCGTGTTGGCGTTGGCGTCGCTCCTTCTAGTTGCCCTCTCCGCGCCGTTCGCGCTCGCGCTCGACGAAGCCGAACGGCTCTGGCTCGTCGGCGAGCAGGCCTCCGCGGACGGGCTTCACCCGCTCGCCCGCCGGGTCCTCGAGCGCTTCATCGCCGAATACCCGAACGACCCGCGGCTGCCATCGGCCGTGCTGCTCGTGGGGCGGGCGCGGCTCGCGCTGGGCGACGCGGATCTGGCGCTCGAGGCCTTCCGCCGGTTTCGTACGCTGGCGCCGCCCGCTCGGCGGCTCGAGGGGCGCTTCTGGGAAGCCGAGGCGCTCTACCGCGTCAAGCGCTTTGCCGAAGCTCGCGCGGCCTATGACGAGGTGATGCGACAGGATGCGGCCTCGCCGCTTGCGCCCGACGCTGCCTACGGTCTCGCCCTGAGCGAGCTCGAGCTGCGCAGGCCGGAGGCCGCGGCCAAGGCCTTGCGTGACCTCGTCACGACCTGGCCCGAACACCCGCAGGCGCCGTCCGCGAGCTTCTATCTCGCGCAAACACTCTTCGAGCTCAAGCGCTATGCCGACGCCCTGCCACTGCTTACGGGCTTCGCGACGAAGTACCCGAAACACCGGCTTGTTCCTGACGCGCAGTACCTGCTCGGCTCGACACGCCTGGCCATGGGCGACCGGGAGGTGGGCGTCAACGACCTCAAAGCGTTCGTCGCGGCGTATCCGTCGCACCAGCTGGCACCGGCCGCGCGTCAGACGATCACCGCGACACTCGCCAAGCACGGAAACCGGACCCAGCAGCAGGGCGCCTACGCGCAGCTGATGCAGCAGTCACCACCGACCCCCGAGGCGTTCTATGATGCCGGATTGATCGCGGGCCGGATCGGGCAGCTCCAGAACCAGGAGACCGCATGGCGGCGACTCCGCAAGGAGTTCCCGAGTCACCCGCTGGCCCACCAGGCCGCTCTCGAGCTGGCCCGCGCGGCGTTCAAGCGGAAGAGCTGGCAGGATGCCGCGGCCCAGGCGAAGGCGGCCACCGCGAGCAACGATGATGCGGTCCGTGCCGAGGCGCTCCTGCTGGAGGGCGAGTCGGAGCTGAAGCTCAACCGCCCCCGGGACGCGGCGAAGTCGTTCGAAGCCGTCGGCGCCGTGAAGAACCTCGAAGCCGGTGACCGCTATCGTGCGCTCGCCGGCCTCGGCCTCGCGCGCGAGCAGCTTGGAGAGCTGCGCGCCGCGCTCACCGCGTACGAGTCCGTCGCCAGCAAGAGCCCCGACGTGACACTGCGGGACTGGGCGCGCGACCGGGCAGCGGCGGTCAAGGCCCGGCTCAGCAAGTCGTCCACGAGCGGCGAGAAGCGCTCGTGACGCCACGCCGGCTCGCGCTCGTCCTGCTCGCCGCGCTCGTCGCGCTGCCGGGCCCGGCGCCGGCGGCGACCGTGCTACCGCTGGCTCCGCCGCCGCCGGATCTGACCGGGCTCGTGCCCTTCGCCGAGGCACCGATCGAGAAACCGCCGGTCGCCGCCGCGGATTTGCCGCTGCCGCCTTCACCCTCGGAGCTCCCGACGATGCCGCTGGCGCCCGTCGTGGCGCCGACGGCCGACAAGCTGACTGCCCCCCTCGGTCCGCCGGGCACCCTCGCATGCGTCGGTGCGGCGCTCGGCATCGTGTCGAAGGCCCTTGAGTGCGGGCGCGCGCACTATGCCAAGGGCGAGTACTCCGACGCGGCCCAGGATCTCGAAGCGGCGGTCCGCCGCGGCTCGGATCGCGACTTCGTGGCGGAAGCGCGCTACTGGCTCGCCGAGACCTACTATCGGCTCGACCGATTCCAGCAGGCGGACGCGCTCTTCCGTCAGGTTGCCAGTGGCCCGAGGACCTCGGAGTTCGCAGTCTGGAGCCTGCATTCGAGCGGCTGGACCGCGCTTCGGCTCAACCAGATGGCGCGCGCGCGCGACACCTTCACCCAGTTCCAGACGGCGACGCCGTCCGTGCTGGAGGCCTGGGCGCTGCACGGCCTCGGGCTCGCCAACTACGCGCTCGGTCGGCACGACGAGGCGGTGGCGGCATGGACAGCACTCGCGTCTCGCGGCGCTCCGGCCCGGCTCGCGCGCGACGTTTCGTTCTGGCTCGGCGAGGCGCTCGGGCGCGCCGGCCAGTACGAGCGATCGGTTCGCGAGCTCACCCTGTTCGTCCGGGGGGGGCCGCACCCGCTGCTGGAGGCGGGTTGGGCGCGGCTCGGTTGGTGGAACCTGGCGGGCGAGCGCTATCTTGATAGCGCGACCGCTTTTCGCGCGTACCTGGCGTCGACGAGGAGCGGGGGCCCCGACCGCCAGTGGGTCGAGGCGGGGCTCGCGCTCGCGCTGTTCCCCTCCGATCCCGACGGCGCGAAGAACATGGTCCGCGGGCTGGAGGCGCGTCGCTCGCTGCTGGTCGTGCCGCTCCAGATCCGCCTCGCGCGTGTGCTGATCGATGCGAAAAAGCCGGCGGAGGTACCGGCGCTCGTCCAGGAGTTGCTGGGCGCGACGCTCACGACCGGTGTGCGCGCGCATGCCCTCCTGTTGAAGGGGGAAGCGTACCGGCTCGGCGGGAACCGGGATGACGCGCGCACTCAGTATGAGTGGCGCAGAAAATGGACCCCGCGAGCGCGACGGGCTGGTACGCGGCGTACCGGCTGGCCCAGGCCAACTTCGAGCTGCGCGAGTTCGCCCAGGCGGCTCGCGACCTTCCCGGCGTCGTCTCTGCCGCGACCTCGCCCGGCGCGCGCGTCGCCGTGCTGTTGCTGCGCGCCGAGGCCGCGTATCACGCGGGCGAGCACCTGACGGCCGCGGCGGCCTTCCGCCGCGTCCTCGTCGAGTTTCCGACCCACGCCCAGGCGCCCGCCGCGCGGCTCGGGCTCGCGTGGTCACTGCTGCGTCACGATCGCCTCGAGGACGCGCGCCGGGAGTTCCTGGAGTTCGCGCAGGCGCTCCCCGGCGATCCAAGCGCGCCTGATGCGCTCGAGCTCGCCTCGGAGCTGGCGCTGCGCAGCGACGCCGACCGCGAGGAGGCGCGACAGCTCCTCGAGCGCGTCATTTCGAGCTTCCCCCGAGCGCCGCGGACGGAGTTCGCCCGACTCAATCGCGCGATGCTCATGGCGCGCACCGGGGACGTGGGCGCCGCGCAGCCCGCGCTCCGCGACTGGATCCGACGCGCGCCATTCCCGCCGCTCCTCGGTCGGGCCCAGTCCGCGCTCGGCGCGGCCCTCCTCGCTGCCGGGCGTCCGGGCGAGGCGGCCAGCGCGTTCACGCAGGCGCAGCGTGAGGGGGTCGGCCCTCTCGCCACGCTCGGCCTCGGTGTCGCCGCGCTCGCCCAGGGGCAGTTGGAGCCCGCGACGAGCAAGCTCACCGAGGCCCGCGACGCCGGCACGGCGGAGGTCGCGGCCGTCGCCGCATACGGGCTGGCGGTGGTCGCCTTCCAGCGAGGCGGGGTGAAGGAATTCAAACAGCCGGCGCTCGCGGCGCTCGGACTCGCGCCGAAGGGACTCGCGGCGCCGCGGCTGCTCTACGTCCTGACCGGGATCGCCGTCGAGGAGAAGGATTGGCCCGGGGCGCTCTCGACGGCCAAGCGGCTCGCCGAGGAGTTCCCATCCGACGAGACGGCGGACGACGCGTTGGAGCGTGTCGGCGCCGGCGCCGCGGCGGTGTCGGCGTGGCCCGTCGTGACCGAAGCGTACACGCTGTTGGAGAGACGTTACCCGAAGAGCCCGTTTCTCGATCCCGCCCGGGTCACGTTGGCCGAGGCGCAGGTGGAGACGGGCCGGCCCGAGGCGGCGCGCCCGGCGCTCGAGCAGTTCGTGGCGACCTCGCCGAACGACCCGCGCGCGCCCCGCGCCTGGGCCGCGCTGGCGCGGGCCCGTGAGGTGACCGGCGACCGCGCCGGCGCGCTCGACGCCTACGCGCGTACCGTGAAGGACGGGGGTGCCACCGACCTTCGCCCCGAGGCGGCGTTCGGCTACGCGCGGCTGCTCACGCAGGAAAAGCGCTGGGGCGCGGCGCGCGGCGTGCTCGAGCGGCTGGTGCGGACCGACGACAAGGCCGTGGTCGCGGCCGCCGCCGGCGCGATCGGCGAGACCTACCAGGGGGAGGGCGACAATCTCACCGCCGCCGAGTACTTCATGACGGCGGCGTACGTCCTGCCCGACTCGCCGGCCGGTCGTCGCGGTCTGCTCGGTGCCGGTGCAAGCTTCGCGGCGCTAAAGCAGAACGACGCGGCGGAGGTGGTGTACAGGAAGCTCCTGGCGCAGACGGGCGTCCCGGCTGAGCTGGCCGACACGGCCCGCAAGGGACTGAAGGACATCGGGCGTTGAAGGGTTACGGCGGTCGCGTCCTATTCGTCGATCTGACGACTGGGACGACGCGCAACCAGACGCTCGACGAGGGCACGGCCCGGGGGCTGCTCGGCGGTAACGGCCTCGCCGCGCGCTTGCTCTACGACCGTCTCCCGCCGCGGACCGACCCGTTCGCGCCCGACAACGCGGTCGTGTTCAGCGTGGGGCCCATCACCGACACGACGGTGCCGGGCAACAGCCGTGCCTGCGTCGCCAGCAAGTCGCCCCTGACCGGTCTTTTCTTCGACTCGACCTTCGGCGGGCGCTTCCCCGCGACGCTCAAGCGCACGGGCTTCGACGCCGTGTTGATCACCGGCCGCGCGGCGGCGCCGTCTTACCTGCTGGTGACCGAGGCGGGCGCCGAGGTGAAGCCGGCACCCGAGCTCTGGGGCACGACGACGCGCAAGGCGGTGAACGCGCTGGCCGCCGCCGAGGGCGCCGACGCCGATGCGATCGCGATCGGCCCGGCGGGCGAGCACCGCGTGCGCTTCGCGGCGATGGCCCACTACTGGAAGAACCGCGAGGGTGTGTCGGGACGCGGTGGCATCGGCGCCGTGCTGGGCTCGAAGAATCTCAAGGCCGTCGTGGTGCGGGGCGCGCGCAAGACCGAGATCGCCGACGCCGCGGCGCTCAAGGCGCTCATCGAGGAAACGCGCGAGCCGCTCAAGACCGGAACCAAGGCGCTCACGTCCTTCGGCACGCCCTTTCTCGTCGGCCCGATCAACGCCCTCGGCGGTCTCGGTGCCTACAACCTGCGCCAGGAAACGTTCGCGGAGGCGCGGGCGGTCAGCGGCGAGGAGATGAAGCTCCACTACCACGACCGCGACACGACCTGCCTCAAGTGCCCGATCGCCTGCGGCAAGCAGTACGCGATCGCCGACGGCGAGTTCGCCGGCACGAAGGCGAAGATGCCCGAGTACGAGACGATCTTCGCGCTGGGCCCGATGCTCGGCATCTCGAACCCCGAGGCGCTCATCCTCGCCAACGACCTCTGTGACCTGCTCGGGATGGACACCATCTCGCTCGGCGTCACGCTCGCGTTCGTGGCGGAGGCGCTCGAGCGCGGCTGGCTCGACAAGAACGAGATCGGCGTGCCCTTCGGCTGGGGCGATTGGCGCGGCATGGTCCGACTCGTCGAGATGACCGCCCGCCGCGAGGGCTTCGGGGCGCGCCTGGCCGAGGGCGCCTGGCGGCTCGCCGCGTCGGTCCATCCCGAGGCCACGAAGCTCGTCTACGCGGTCAAAGGCCTCGAGCTACCGGCCCACTCCGCGCGCGCGCTCAAGGGGCTCTCGATCGGCTACGCCACGGCGACCCGCGGTGGAAGCCACCACGACACGCGCCCCACGCCCCAGTACGCCCAGGGCTTCGACCGGCGGGGCACGAATGACAAGCCCGCGTTCGCCGTGCGGAGCCAGCATTTCACGGCGCTCGGCGACTCGCTGGTCCTGTGTCGCTTCACCTCGGAGCGGGGCTTCGGCCTGTTCATCGGCGAGCCGTACGCGACGATGGTCCGCGCGGTCACCGGCTGGGACGTGACGGTCGAGGAGCTCGAGCGCGTCGGCGAGCGCATCATCAACCTGGAGCGCTTGTTCAACGTGCGCGAGGGCGTGCGCCGTGCCCAGGACGTGCTGCCATGGAGGGTGATGCACGAGCCGATCCCCGACGGGCCCTCGGCCGGGATGCACTGCCCGCCGGCGGAGCTCGGCGCGATGCTCGACGAATACTACGCGCTGCGCGGCTGGGACGCCGACGGCGTGCCGACCGCCGGGCGCCTGGCTAAGCTCGGACTCCGCGCCTGACAGGGCGCGGTCCTGGCAAGGGCGGGCTCGAGGGGCCCAGCGCGCGCTGCACCTCGAGGAGAAGACCGGATGAGCGAGTGCTCGCTGCTCGGTTGGCTCACCTTGATCGTCTTGACCGTCACCGGTGGCGTGATCGCCTGGTACACCGTCGAAACCCAGCGCATGCGCAAGGAGATGACCAGACAGAACGCCCTGCACGTTCAGCCCTTCGTATTCGTGACCGAGATTGTGTCCCAGCCGGATGCCCTCGTGCTGCGCAACATGGGGCGGGGGGCCGCACTACACATACAGATTGACGATATCGAATTCGACGTTGATGGCGCCTCAACTCCAGGACTATGTGGCGAAGTTCTCGACGGTGGACGTGATTGAAGCAGGAAACGAAGTGCGTGCGACGACTGAGCTGACCCACGTCCGAAAAGGGCAAGCCAAAACACTGTTCAGTTTCGTCTCCGGTCTTGACCCCAACGTTCAGAAGCTTCACGATCTTCCCATCAGTATTTCCTATCAAGACATTCATGGCACGCAGCACAAGACCGAGCTCACGATGGGGAAGAGTGGCACGCGCCTGGTTGGCTACGAATGAGGAACGCCAAGACTGTCGGCGCCATCTACGCCTGCTTGACGCGGGCGGTGCTACGATAGGCCGGCGTCCCGCAACTTGTGGGAGAGCGCGGCCCTTACAATCCTTCCCGCGAACTCGGGCCCCTCGGTAAGTCGCGAACTTGCCCGGGGTTTTATTTCCGTCGCGCTGCCACCTCCGTCGACAAGATTCTTCGTGGTGCCAAGCCGGGTGACTTGCCCGTCGAGCAGCCGACGAAGTTCGAGCTGGTGATCAACCTCAAGACCGCGAAAGCGCTCGGGCTCACGATCCCGCAGACGATATTGCTGCGGGCAAAGCTGGAGGGAAGACGATGACTCGGAGATCAATCGCGCTGGCGCGGCTCCTCGGCGGCCTCCTTACCAGCTGCAGCCAGATGTACTGGCAGAACGGCGATGCGACGCGTGCGAAGTTCGCTGCCGATCATCGCGGGTGCCTGGCGAGTGGCGTGGCCGTCGTGCCAGAGCAAACTTTTCGCGCCTGCATGAGCACACGCGGATGGTCCCGAGAGGAATGGAGAAGCTGGGAAGTTCCGGCGCGTCGCTATCGCGGGTTAGAGGATTTCCCCTTGCGGCCGATCGCGGTTGATTACCTCCCCGAGCAACCATCGCGCGTGGGCCGAGACGAGAAGGACGCCGCCGAGTTCCGTCTCAGATATGGAGGGCCGCAGAGCACGCCGAGGATCCTGAATCAGTCGCAGCCACCGGACCCGACGAAGCCCTAGATTCTTTGGAGGGCTTGACTTCATGTTAGCCGGGAGCTAACCTTGTCGCCTTCGAGATTGGCAACGATGCTCAAAATGAAGCGACGCGAGAAGGGGCTCACTCAGGACGAGCTTGCGAAACGCGCCAAGCTCACCAAGCCCTATCTGTCGCAGCTCGAGAACGGTGTGAGGAAGAATCCATCGCTGCCGGCGCTGAAGCGGATCGCGAAGGCCCTCGGCGTGCCGGTGACGGAGCTGCTGGAATGACTGACGACGAAACAGCGCGCCTGGCGGCTGATGTCGAACTGTTCAGGTTGGAATTCCCCGCCTGGAAGTTGTGGAGCACCACGCGGAGGCTCGACTGGTTTTCCCTGTGGCTGCGGGCGCAGTATGCGGCCCGCTCGCTGGACCGTGAAGCGGCAGCGCAGAGGCTGTCGGAGGAACTGACGGACTAAAAGGCGCCCCCGCGCGTCCTGCCAGACGCCGGAGCGTGGCTTAGCGCTATGCGTATAGCGATAGCGATTTCACGTGAAATCTGAGGCAGGAGATTTTCACGTTAGGGGAAATCCTCCCGTTGAGCGGGAATCGTGAGGGCAAACCGTGACCGCCTGGCTCCGCCGGCAGCTCGAGGGGCTGGGGAAGGAGGGAGGGTGATGGCAGAGCACCAGGAGATCATCGAATACCTTGAGGCCGCATTCCCCACCGGCCAGGTGCTCCCACCCCGGAGTTATGCAACCGCCGTCGCGCCCGTGTTCCCCGTGATCGAGGGGTATGTAGAGCGCCAGATCGAAATCGCCCAACCCATATTGGACGACTGGAAGGGGCACACCGTCGTTCACATGCTGAGAACGAACCGCGTCGCCGAGACCATGCGTGATCAGCCCGGCAAGCGGGTCGTGCTTACCCAAGATCGTTGCGGCGAGCTGCTCGTCGAGATCGAGCCGCTCAGGAATGCATGATCGGCCTCGGCCCGCCCGGGCGGATTCGCCCGTGGCGCCTCAGCAGCACCGTGACGCCGCTCCGTGCGGCGTTCCCCGGCGCGAAGGTCCATATCCGGCATTGCGACCCTCGAGCCGGCTTCGCGGACTTCGCCGTCAGCGAGCCCGTCACGATCACCGAAGAAAGCCGCGAGCTACTCAGCATGACGACGAGCTGGGGACCACGGCGGTTGCGCGTCGCGGCTGAGATCCTCAACGCCTGCGAGCACGAAGAGGCTATCGCGGCACTGATCGCGGGCGTGGCGCCGAGGATGCAGCGAGGCGCCAGAGTGGACGTGGGAGAGATCCGGCAGGCGGAGGCGAAAAAGGAGTCGGGATTACCGTCAGTTCCAGGAGATCCAGATTTGGACCTCTTGGTTGTCGCTCAGCCCGACCCCGCCACTATTCAGCGCGGCCCTCGGCTGGGTCGGCGCGTGCCTCCCAAAGAACTCCGGCAGCGGCTCCGCGGGGCCGTGATCCGATGAGAGCCTTCGCGTGGCTCCTCGTCGTCGCAGGCCTAGTGCTCGCGATCGGCTGGGGTAGCTACGCCTACTTCGAGAGCGAGCACCGGTATGCGACCTGGTCGAAGCGAGAGGGCCTGAGCGTCGACTTCCGGACTGGGACTCGTGCCGCCGCGATCCGCGATGCCGGCGAGCGGCCGGCGTGGACGGTGGTCGATCCGTGGCCCGGCGTGATCGCGGGCGCTGGTGTCACGGCTCTGGGGATCATCGTCCTCGCGATTCGGAGGCCGGAGCGGGCCCATGACTGACCGCTGGCTTCGCCGCGCCCTATCCACGCAGCGCGGCCTTCACGTCGAGCGGCAGATCATCGTAGCGCTGTCGCGCGAGCACGATTGGCCGGGCGGACTGTCCGACCTCCCGCTGGGCGCACTAGGCCGTAAGCGCGCGCCAGGCCTCGAGGTGAAACTTCTCGGGGAAATGTATCGCCAGCAGGCCGATAGCCTTCAACAAGGCCGCTGTCGTGACGGTCAGCTCGACGGACGCCAGTTCATTCATCGCGGTCAGCCCGGCCCGAGTATCTTGCATAGGCGCCTGTCGCGCGCAATTACCGCCCACCGATAGCCAGAGCCGATGGCTAGGCCACGGCCGGAGAAGCGAGACGGAGGGCACGTGATGGCGAGCCTTGAAATCAGGACAGCCGAAGAACTGAGTGACCCCGCGTTTGAGGCAAGATGGGCTGCGCGCAGGGCGGCCCGTGAGACCGATGTGCTCCGAGGCATCTTGCTGACGTTCGTGGAGCGCGGCGGGCCGATCCACGTCGAAGAGATCGTTAGCGCCTTCCCCGACCGCCCGAGCGTCCTTGACGCGCTTGCGGCGCTCGACGCCGATGACCTGATTCGGGTTCAGGGCGCTCACGTGGACGTTGCGTACCCGTTCGCGGCGGTTCCCACGGCCTTTGTCGTCCGCCTACGGGATGGTGTGGAGCGGTACACCTGCTGCGCCACGGACGCGCTCGGCGTCGCTCCAATGCTCGGGCATCGCGTCCACATAGGGACGAGCTGTCACCACTGCAAGGCGGCGCTGAGCTTCGCGGTCTCCCCGGATGGACCTGCGCCGGAGGCTGACGGCGTGATGGTGTGGTTCGGAAAGTACGCTGAGAACTGCGGCAGGGCGCTGGACTCGCTGTGAAGGACGATCAACTTCTTCCGGTCGGAAGACCATCTGCGGTTGTGGCGAGAGGCGAATCCGGCAGCGCCAGGAGCCGGAGCGACGGTGGCTGAAGCGTTCAAGATTGCGCGTCGTGTCTTCGGCGGGCTTCTGAGCGGCAAGCCCAGCTGAGACACATGGCGACACCGTCGAGGATCGAAGCTTGGGGCGCCCGCGAGCGGATCGCGGTGAGGCGGGGATGAGCGACCAGCAACACTGCCCTTATTTGACGCCCAACACGGATCGGCATGCTGATTGCGCAGCTCCAATCGTTGGAATTCAGCGCCAGGATAGCTATCGCAACGATGACCGGGACACGGTCCGGCGCGGATCTACGCGCCCTGCAACCCGGTCAGTGGGTGTCTGAGGATCCGATTACGAATTACGACGGGTTGGTCTCGGCTAGGCAGCAGCTCAACGTGGCGGAAATTGTGAATCTGCGAGACCAGCTAGCGCATGGCCGCGTCGCCTCAGGCGATCCAACGTTTCCGTTGATACTCCTGAAATCCGGGAGATCTCTTGACGGCAAAGTCCCAGTGTTGACGCGGATCGAGATGACCGAAACCTGGTTCGCTAACCAGTGGGGACTTGTCTATGAGGCACTTCAGACGGTCTATCTCGCGGCACGTTAAAGAAGAAAGGAGGTACTCGAGACGCGCTACGAGGCGACGGGGACGCGCGACCTGAAGGAGTACGCCCGCCGCGTGCAGCATCTGGATCGCTTCTTCACTGGCCGGCGCATCGCAGCAATCGGGCAGCCCGTCGTCGACGCCTACATTGTCCGACGCCAGGAGGAGACACCGGTCGGCGCTACCATCCGGCGCGAGCTCAGGACGCTGACCAAGATGCTGCGCCTGGCCTACGAGAACGGGAAGCTCGTGCGGCCCGATCCTCCACAAGCCGAAGGAGGGTCCGCCACGAGAGGGATTCTTCGAGCGTCGCCAGCTCGACCTCGAGGCGGGAACCCTGCCTCTCGAGCCCGGGACCACGAAGAACGACGAAGGGCGCTTGGTCTACCTCACGCCCGAGCTCAAGGCGCTCCTGGCCGCCCCAACTCGAGCGGATCCGCGGCCGTCGAACGGAAGACCGGCCGGATCATTCCCTTCCTTCCGTTCCTCGGTGGCAAGACTCGGCTCGGTCAACGCCGGCGCGACTTCAGGAAGGCGTGGGTCAACGCCGGCGTCCCGGAGCGCGTCGCGATGAAGGTCACCGGCCACAAGACGCGCGCAGTGTTCGATCGCTACCAGGGAGTGCTACGATAGGCGAGCGTCCCGCAACTCGCTGATCTTTCACGGACGGGCGGATAGCTCAGCTGGGAGAGCGCGGCCCTTACAAGGCCGAGGTCACAGGTTCGATCCCTGTTCCGCCCACCACTGAAATCCTGCACCTTTCGCTACTTCCTGCGCAGTTGGCCCTCTAGTCGCTCAGCCCAGAAAACCCCACAATCCCCCCGGAATCACCCCACGAATGGCAACGAAGTGGCAGCGATCTGGGGGCGGAGTTTCCGACGGCGCGCACGCGAGTCGCGGCATGCCGTCAGAATTGCGCGCTGGAATTTTTGGCGCCCCCCCTCTTCCGGACCCGCCTCGCGGCGATCTCCGCGCTTTCATCCCGTCCTCGACAAGTTCCGCTGCGGCTCCGTGCGCTCTCGGCTGGCCCGATGCTTCCCCGGCGGTTCCACGTGGCAGTAATCGACGCAAGGTCAAGGTGAGATCGGGCCATGAGACCGGGGCCAGGCGACGCCAGACCTCGAGACAGGGGAACGTGGCGGCGCTGGCGCGGGCTCAGGCAGCCTGTCGAGCGGCCCTGGGCGTGGCGCAGAATGTGACTACAGGCGCGAGTCGCGGCATGCCGTCAGAACCGCGCGCTGGAATTTTTGGCGCCATGTAACTACAGGCAGCCACCCATGACACGGAAAGCGACGTCGACGAGCTTCAAGTCGGGAAAATCCGGCAACCCGAAAGGGCGTCCGCCCGGCATCAAGGAGGCACGCCCGCGTGGCTACGTGAAGGCGGCCATCGACGCCGTCATGGCCGCCGCCGCCAGACTTCTGAAGACTGCCATCCTCAGCGGCCTATCGGAGTCACATGGTTCTTCGCCTGGCTCATCAGTGACACCATCGGGCCTCATTGGCTGCACACCCTGTCGCTGCCGGCAGCCGTTATATTCATCGCTGTTGCCTCCCTCGTGGCCGGATACGCCGGTTGGGTCGGGGGTCCTTAGCCTTGCGGGATTGGAGAACGAGCGCCGAGGCGAGGACAAGCCGAACGGCGCGACGCTCGAGAGCCCGCGGCATAGCCCGAGGCTACTTGAGCCTGAGGTCCTCGAACGGCGCCGAGTAAGGAAAGCCTGGAACCAGGCCCACGCCCGCCTCCGCGACGCGTGGACCGATCCCGGCGAGTGGGCCCAGCTCGTACAGAGGCGCGTGCATGACGCGTTCGTGCAGGATGCGCTGGATCTGATGCAACAGCGCCTCACGCTTCGCCCGATCGATTTCCCGGGCCTGGCGCTGGAACAGGTCCTCGACCTCGGGGAGCACGCCGTAGGCGAGAATCCCGGTGCGCGTCACGTAGGCCTCGAGGCGCGTGGCCGCGTTCCCGGCAGTCCCGCTGATGCCGACAACGACGCCTCTGAGCTTCTTCTCACGCCAAGTGGTGAGGAACGCCGCGCGCTCCATCGTCCGGATGCGGCTGCGAATACCGACGGCCTGCAGATAACTCGCCACCGCTTCGCCCATCGAGATGTAGGGGGGATACGGATAGAAGTCGCCGGCGTCGAACCCGCTCGGGTGGCCGGCCGCGGCCAGGAGCTGCTTGGCCCTTGCGGGATCGTATGGCGGAGGGTCGAACGGGAGCGCGAACTCGAAGATCCTGGGAATGATCGAGCCCGTCGGACGCGAGAAGCCGAGCGTCTCTGCCTGATTCAGGGCCTGGCGATCGATCGCCAGGCTGGCCGCGAGGCGGACGCGCTGGTCGTGCCACGGTGATTTCGGATTCCACTGGTCGGGGAAGTCCACCCAGAAGACGCCAAAGGTCCGCGGCGCCGCGACTCGAAGATTGGGTGTGTGTCTGATGTCCTCGGCAACGGGCCCGCCGAGCTGGAAGATGACGTCGACCTCACCCTTCTTGAGAGCGGCGGCGCGCGTCGTCTCCTCGGGGATCGACTTGATGACGAGCCGCTTGACTGACGGCGTCTTCCGCCAGTAGCCGTCGAACGCCTCGGCCACGAGATCGACGCCAGGCGTGAAGGAGACGAGGCGGAACGGTCCCGCACCGACCGGGGCCTTCTTGAACGCTTCCTCACCGACTCGCTCGATGTACTTCTTGGGGACGATCCACCCGGCGGCCGAGGCTGACGTGCCGTAGAACGTCATGAAGTCGGGCCACGGCTCCTTGAGATGGAAGCGCACACGCCCGGGGTCGGCGACCTGCACCTCGCGGACTTTCTCCTTCAGCAGCTTGGCGGCCCCGCCCTGGTATCGCTCGAAAGAAAACTTCACGTCCTCGCCCGTCACCGGATCGCCGTTGTGGAATCGGATGCCCTTACGGAGGACGAACTCGCAGGTGAGACCATCCTTCGACATCGTCCACGACTCGGCCAGGCTCGGCGTGGTGAGACCGCCTGGCATGGGTTTCACCAGAGCGTCGTGGAGGGCGTAGAGCACCATGAACGGCGTGATCACCCCTTCCGTTTCCCCGGGATCGAGCCACCGGGCCGCGAGCGTGACGTGCACCCCCCAGGTCATGGTGCCTTCGGGCGCGGCGTGGAGCGGACCGGCCCACGCGAGAAGGAGGAGCGCGGGCGCGAATATCGTCTTCACGGGAGTCTGCCGAGACTAGCTGCGTTTGAGGCCCCGGTCAACGACCGCCGTGGCAACTGCTGGTGCTCTATGAAAATGTCACCCCCTAACTGTTCCGTGAAAATGTCATCCCCTCATGGAGACTTTCACGATGAGCAGGAAGGAAGTACCGCGCGCTGGGCTCGTCAAGGCAGCCCTGGCCGGCAAGATCACGAACCAGGAGGGCGCCCGGGCGTGACAATGAGTTCAACTGCCTGAGCCGCTACAGTGACGCTCGGCCAGAGGATTGCCCTAAGCTCAGGTTCATGATCGCGACCGGCGCGGAACTCGAGGGCGCGTTCAAGCCATCGTTGTTGCGCAATATCGCTAAGACCAGCCCCTACATGCACGCCGGGCACTTCGCCAGCCTGCAAGAGGTACTGGAGCACTACAACAGGGCGCCCGCGGCACCGGTCGGCGACACCGAGCTGAAGCCGCTCAATCTATCGGTGACCGAGCTGGCGCACTTGGAAGCCTTTCTGCGCGGCCTCAGCCGGGCCCCTCAAGACGCCGCCGGAGTTGCGGTGAACAACACGGTGATAATGGGCACCCTGCCAACCGGTGCACAGATCGCACCCGCCTTCCGATGAACTAGATCGTCCAGTCCGGAGGCGCTCCGCGGAGCGATCGGGCTCGTCAGCCGGCGGCGGTCGGGATGGGCGACGTCAGGGCGTACTGCGTCTCGTAGAGCTCCTGGTAAAGGCCGCCGGCCGCCAGCAGCGCATCGTGGCGGCCCCGCTCGACGATGCGGCCGGCGTCGAGCACGAGGATCTGGTCGGCGGCGGCGATGGTCGAGAGGCGGTGGGCGATCACGATCGAGGTCCGGCCGGCGAGGGCGGTGGCAAGCGCCTCCTGGATGTGGGCCTCGCTCTCGGAGTCGAGGTGCGCTGTCGCCTCGTCGAGCACGACGATGGCGGGCCGCTTGAGGAGCACCCGGGCGATGGCGAGGCGCTGCTTCTCGCCCCCCGACATTCGGTATCCCCGCTCCCCCACCAGCGTCTCGTACCCGTCGGGCAGCGCGGCGATCACGTCGTGGATGCGGGCCGCCTTGCACGCCGCGACCACCTCGGCGTCGGTGGCGTTGGACCGGACATAGCGCAGATTGGCGCCGACGGTGTCGTGGAACAGGTGGGGGTCCTGGCTCACCACGCCGATGGCGTCGGCAATCGACTGGAGCGTCACGTCCCGCACGTCATGGCCGTCGATGCGCACCGACCCTGTGGTCACGTCGTAGAGGCGGGGGATCAGGGAGGTGAGCGTCGTCTTGCCCGCCCCGCTCGGTCCGACGAGGGCGACGATCTGGCCGGGCTCGGCCACGAACGAGACGCCGCGCAGGATCGGATCGGACGGCTCGGTCGACAGGCCTTCGGCCGGCCCGCCGCTCGCCTCGAGCGAGGCGATCGACACCTCCGACGGCGCCGGGTACCGGAACCAGACGTCGTCGACCTCGATGCGGCCCTTGACCGGGCCAGCGGCGTCGAGGGGGGCGGCCCTCGGCTTGTCGGCGATCGCGCGGGGGGCGTCGAGGACCTCGAAGACCCGGTCAAACGACACCAGGGCGGTGAGTAGATCGACCCGGGCC
>Ga0099827_10000107_pt1 | contig 28621 bp, 21 predicted proteins | sample CZO8metaG_FD_79339 | JGI IMG/M metagenome (GOLD analysis project Ga0099827, IMG submission 79339) | Vadose zone soil microbial communities from the Eel River Critical Zone Observatory, Northern California, USA - CZOApr15con1.8 metaG | ecosystem: Environmental > Terrestrial > Soil > Vadose zone ...
AGTTCGTAGACCGAGCGTTCCTGGCCGGCCTGCCTCGGGTACGTGTGGTGCACGGCAGCGGCATGGGGATATTGAGGAAGGCGCTGCGGCAATATTTGCAAGGGCACCCGCATGTGGAATCAGTGACCGAGCCCCCGCAGAATGAAGGTGGGGGTGGAGCGACGGTGGTCGAGCTGAGAGTCTAAGCTTCGTTGAGGGGATAAGGACAATTCGACTGCGCTGAGGATGACCGAGGAAATTCGGTCATGCGACGAAATCTTCACTGGGCGGCGGGAGGACGTGCTGAGGTAAGCGGTCAGTTACAGCAGCCAGGGCCGCGAGTTTCTCGGCCAGAGCGCGGGTTAGCGATCCCGACTGGTAGCGCCAGCGGAAGTTCCCTTCTGAGACGCTGGGCGTGTTCAAGCGGGCTTCGCTGCCCAGCCCAAGCACATCTTGCAGCGGAACTACGGACAGGCTCGCAACCGACTCTTGCGCCAGGCGGATGAAAGCCCAGTGGATGCCGTCATCGCTCTCTCCAACGTAGGCCTGAATGGCGCGGCGTTCACTTTCCGATACGCCAGAGCTCCACCAGCCCGACGTGGTGTCGTTGTCGTGGGTGCCGGTGTAGACTACGCGGTCCGGGGTTAGACGGTGCGGTAAATAGATGTGGGCGCCGGCGTCGCCGAAGCCAAATTGTAGTACCGCGCATCCCGGAATCTGGTTGCGCTCGCGCAAGGCGTGTACGGCGGGGGTGATGTGGCCTAGGTCTTCGGCGAAGAATGGAAGCCCGCCCAGGGCTTCGCGAAGCTTGTTGAACAGCTCATCTTTGGGGCCATCCACCCAGCGGCCGTGTACAGCGGTTGGCTCGCTGGCGGGAATCTCCCAGAACTGCTCGAATCCGCGGAAGTGATCGAGGCGAATGTAGTCGCAAGTCTGCGTTGCCCAGCGCAGGCGATCGATCCACCAATCGTAGCCTCGCGCTTTCATTGCGCCCCAATCGTAGAGAGGACTGCCCCAACGCTGGCCGGTGGCGCTGAAAGCGTCAGGCGGAACACCAGCAACTGCTTCCGGTTCGAGATTGTCTTTTCTTAGGCGAAACAGATCGCGGTGCGACCACACGTCGGCACTGTCGTGGTCCACGAAAATCGCGACATCCCCCACCACGCGAATCGAGCGCTGCGCGCAGTAAAGGCGCAGGGCGTGCCACTGCTCGTAAAAGAAAAACTGAATGACGCGGCGCAGGTTTATCTCCGAGGCCAGTTCCTTGCGCGCGCCCTCCAGAGCCGCAGCCTGGCGGCAGGCAAGTTCGCGCGGCCATTGCTTCCAGCATTGCCTGGCATAGCGCTCGCGCAGGGCATCGAAAAGGACGAAGTCTTCCAGCCACCAGGAGTTTGCGCTGGAGAAACGCTCGAAGCGATTGTGGGCCGCGGGCGGGGCTTTCTGAAGAAAGGTGCGAGCGGATTCGACAATCAGAGGGAGCTTGCGCTGGTAGACATCTTCGTGGTCGATGTCGCCGGCCTTCTGGGTGAGGCGGGCCAGACTCGAGGGCTCCGATTTTATCCAGCCGCGCTCTGCCAGGCGCTCCAGGCTGATCAGCAGCGGATTCCCCGCGAACGCGGAAGTGGACGAATAGGGAGAGTTCCCGTTGGCTGGCGGACCGAGGGGCAGCACCTGCCACAGGCCCTGGCGCGCGGCGGCAAGAAAATCTACAAACTCATACGCGGCAGGACCGAAATCCCCAATGCCACCACGCGACGGGAGGGAGGTCGGGTGGAGCAGGATGCCGGTAGCGCGAGGAAATAACATCGTTCTGAACTACACCGATGCTACCAGCAAATTTTGAATCGGGGATGCTCCCGGCTTTACTCTCCCTGTTCCTGAGCCTGCGCCCGGGTCAGGTTTTTCATCTCGTCCTGATTGATCTTGATCTTTCCCGCCTTTTCCAATTGGGCGCGCAGATTAGTGACGAACAGGCCAAACATTTCCTGCTGCTTGTTCAGAAGCAGGGTATCCCGGATCTGGTCTTTCTTGGCCTCAAAATCCTGTTGAGACGGCTCCTGCCTTTCCAGGATCGAGAGCACTACGCCCGTGGTGCCGTTGCTGATCGGACCGCTGATCTCGCCCGGTTTCATGCTGAAGGCCACCACGGCGCTACCGGCCATGGAGCCGATGTCAGGAACCTGACCATCGGGCTGCACCAAGTCGCTCGTTTTGACGGTAGCGCCAGCTTCTTTGGTGGCTTTCTTCAGGTCATGCTCGGCCTTAGCGCGATCAGAGAGCTCCTGGGTTTTCTGCGAGAGCAGGGCGGCGACCCGCTCGTTTTTGAATTCGCTTTCAACCCGACCGCGAATTTCGTCGAAGCTCGGCGTGGCCGGGGGCTTGATCGCTTCTACCTCGAACACGGCGTAGCCTTGCGGCAACTGTACCTGGTCAGGCGGAGCCTTTTCGGCCTGGCCGAACACGGCGCCCATGAATTGGGGTGAGTTGCCGATACCAGGCAGAGTATCGGTGCGGCTGACGAAGTCGGTGCTCACGACCTGAAGGCCTTTGGCGGCGGCCGCCTTTTCCAGTCCGGCACTACGGGCCTGCCCGAGCAATGCGTTGACCTGGTTGGTCACCGCCTGGGCAGCCTTCTGCTGCTTAATACTCTCCTCGATCTGATCCTTGACTTCGTCCAGAGTCTTCACATGGGCGGCCTGCTTGTCGTCCACACGGATGATATGGAAACCGTAACTGCTCTGCACCAGATCGCTGGTGGAGCTTTTGGCGAGTGAGAAAGCCGCTTTTTCGAACTCAGGAACGGTACGGCCCCTGCCGATAAATCCGAGCGAACCGCCGTTCTTGCCACTGCCCGGGTCTTCAGAATATTTTTTGGCCAGTTCAGCGAAATTTCCGCCGGCCTTCACCTGTTTCAATACGTCATCAGCCTTCTTACGAGCCTCCTCCACGCCCTTGCCGTCGACTTTCCCATCCGCGCCGGGGAGCGGGGTCTTGATCAGAATATGGCTCACGCTGACCTGCTCCGGAACCCGGTAATCGTCCTTATGCTGATCGTAATACACCTGCAGATCCTCACGGGAAACGGCAGTTTCGGCCTGGATCTTCGCCATGTCCAGCACCACATAACGGAGCTTGCGCTTTTCGGGAATCGAATTGTTGTAGGTCGCCTTATTGCGCTCGTAGAACGCCTTCAACTCGGCCTCATTGGGCTGAATCTGTTTCAGCAAATCGTCCTTGCGGAGCACAGCGTACTCGAATTTGACTTTGACGTTTTGCTTCACAAATTCCTGCTGGACTTCAGCATCCGAAACCAGGGCGCTGCCCGTGATCAGGTTATGAAGCTTGTCCAGCAAGATGTCTTTCTTGATGGTCTGTTCGAACAACGGCACGCTGAGGTCGGCACCCTGCAGAATGGCCTCATATTTCTGCTGCCCCACGAAATTGCCACCGGGGAAGAACGTGGCCGAATAGCGACCGTGTTGTAATTCGTCGCGCACTTCGTCGTCGGTAACGCGCAGTCCGACCCGCTGCGCTTCGGCAATGATGGCTTGCCGGCTAATCAGGTTCTGAGCGGCGCGCTCGGCAAAATAGGGAAGCAGCATCGTCGCCTGTTCGCCACCGCGCGGGAACTGCTGGCGAAGCATCTGCCTGGCCTCGCGCTGCACCTCAACCGTGGTGACGGGCTCACCTGCCACGCTGGCCACGACACCTTGCCCCGGCCCCCCGAGGCCAACCACATCCGAGCCCAGGCCGCCCGGAATGAGCGTAATCGCCATGGCGGCGCAAATAATGGTCAACAGGCCGCCAAGAACCACTTTCTTGATGGGGCCAGGGGTTTGCAGAAATCGGATCATTTTTCTTGTCACTCCAGAATTTGAGGCAAAGTCTTTGAGATTATAAACTACAACCCGTGGCCAATTTGGCGCGAGCGTCCGGCGCGTGCTCGCAACCAGCATGCCCCAGGCGGACCGAATACGCAGACAATGCTGCGTTCGGACGGGACGCCCACAACCTGCATTGAAAAATTCAGCCATTGAAACGTATTAATAAGACGTGTTATTAAACTTGAGCCGTCTTTGACCCGTCCATCTTTCGCGCGGAACAAGGGACGAATGCGGCGTAACCGAGCAGCCTTGAAAAACTTTCCCTCGGCAAAGGATCTCTTGATGAACAAGAGCACCCTGTTGTGCGCACTGTTGCTGTCTTTCTCCGGCCTCATTTTTTCGCAGGAACCAAAACCCAGCCGTCTCCATGCGGAAGCCCAACTCTCCCTCCGGGAGAGTTGGGCTCTGCAGTCTTCGGGCAAAGTTGATGAGAAGGGTGAGACTCTCTCCAGCCCCGGGTTCCAGCCAAAGAATTGGTATACCGTGACCATCCCCACGACCGTGGTCGCGGCGTTAGTCGAGCACAAGGTGTATCCCGATCCATTTTTTGGGACCAATCTGCGGTCTTTTCCGGGCGTCACTTATCCCGTTGGCGCAAACTTTTCCAACATCCCGATGCAGCAGGACAGCCCTTTTATTGTGCCCTGGTGGTATCGCAAGGAATTTGTCCTGCCGGCCAGCTTTAAGGGAAAGAGCATCTGGCTGAATTTTCGCGGGATCAACTACCGTGCCAACATCTGGCTGAATGGCAAGCAGATCGCAAAGTCCGACGATGTTGCAGGCGCGTGGCGCACCTACGAGTTCAACATCACCGATGCCTCCATCCTCGGAAAGACAAATGTGCTCGCGGTGCAAGTCTTCTCGCCGACCGACACTGACTTGGCGATCACTTTCGTGGACTGGAACCCCGCGCCTCCCGACAAGAACATGGGTTTGTTCCGCGAGGTTGATATCTCCACCAGCGGTCCCGTGGCGCTTCGCTATCCCGCTGTGACATCGACCGTGGATTCACCGGCCAATGCCAAAGCTCATCTTACGGTCACCGCGCTGCTGAAGAACGCGGCCAACCATCCGGTGAAGGGAACGCTCAAAGGCCGGATCGAGAAAATCGAACTCTCCCAGGAGGTTGAAGTCGGACCCGGCGAATCGAAGGATGTGACTTTCACTCCGGAACAATTTCCCCAACTCAACGTCGACAATCCTCGTCTGTGGTGGCCGGCACAGATGGGCAAACCGGAACTCTACAACCTCAGCCTGGAATTCGATGTAGACGGCAAGATTTCCGACCAGTCGGAAACCAGGTTTGGCATTCGCGAGGTCAAGTCTGAAGTGCTGGCGCCCAACCGGCGGCTATTTTCCATCAATGGCAAGAACATTCTGATCCGCGGTGGCGGCTGGTCTCCCGACATGATGCTGCGAGAGAACTCGCAACGCCTGCGCGACGAACTCCGTTATGTGCAGGATATGGGGCTGAATACGGTCCGACTGGAAGGCAAGCTGGAGGCGAAAGAATTTTTCGACCTGGCCGACGAGCGCGGCGTTCTGCTCATCGCCGGCTGGTGCTGCTGCGATCATTGGGAACACTGGCCAAACTGGAAGCCGCAGGACTTCACCATTGCGGAACAGTCGTTGCGTGACCAGATTTACCGTCTGCGCGGCCATCCCAGCCTGGTGGCGTGGCTGAACGGCAGCGACAATCCGCCGCCGCCGGACGTGGAACAAACTTATCTCAGGGTGGAAAAGGAGCTGCTGTGGCCGAATCCGGTCATCTCCTCCGCCACCGCCAAACTCGCAGGCTACTCCGGCCAGAGCGGGGTGAAGATGACCGGACCATACGAGTACGTCGCGCCCTCATATTGGCAAACCGACAAAACCGACTCCGCACGCCAGTGCAACCAGGGCGGATGCGGCGGAGCTTACGGCTTCAACACCGAGACCAGCATGGGGCCAGCGGTGCCGCCGATTGAGAGTATTCGCGCCATGGTGGGTAAAGATCATCTCTGGCCGATTAACGACTCGTGGAACTATCACGCCGGTGGCGGCGCGTTCAAAGATGTCCACGTTTTTAGCGACGCGATAAACGCCCGCTTCGGTCCGGCAACCAGCGCCGACGACTACGCTCTAAAGGCACAGCTTCAAACCTACGAAGGCGTGCGGGCCATGTATGAGGCTTACAGCCGGAACAAATACGTTTCGACCGGCGTGATCCAGTGGATGCTGAACAACGCCTGGCCTTCGATGATTTGGCACCTGTATGACTTCTATCTGCGCCCGGGAGGCGGCTACTTCGGCGCCAAGAAGTCCATGGAGCCGTTGCATCCGGTGTACGGCTACGACGACCGTTCGATCTGGATGGTGAGCAGTCAGTACGTCGACGCCCCGGGACTGAAGCTTACAACCAAAATCTTGAACCTCGACATGAGCGAGAAGTATTCGCAACAGACCCCGCTCGATGCCGCAGCCGACAGCACGAATAAAGTTCTGACGCTGCCCGAGATCGACGGCCTTAGCCCAACTTATTTCCTGGTCTTGCGACTGGAAGACGCCAGCGGAAGACTGGTGGGATCGAATTTCTACTGGCTTTCAAGCCAACCGGAGACGTTAGATTGGGAAAAGTCGAATTGGTACACGACTCCAACTGCTTCCTATGCGGACTACACTGCTCTTGCCCAATTGCCCAAGGTCAAACTGAACGTGGCGCACCACACCGAGCGCAAGGGTGAGGCGGCTATCACTCACGTCACGGTGGAAAATCCCAGCCAGAGTCTGGCATTCTTCGTGCGCCTCAAGGTAGACAAGGGTAAGGGCGGAGAGGAAGTTTTGCCCGTCCTCTGGCAGGACAACTATTTCTCCCTGCTGCCCGGCGAAAGGCGCGAAGCAACCGCGACTTATAGGGCGCAAGAGTTGGGAACGGCTCAGCCCGCAGTAGAAATCAGCGGGTGGAACGTAGCTGCCCAATAGGCGGCACGGCCGGCATTATTTCTTTCCGCCCGGCCGCTGGAGTTCGCGTATGGTTCGCTCTTGCTCGGAGTCTTCGATAAGCCGGGCGAGCCGTTTTAGTCGCGTTTCTTCCTTCTTCGCGCTGATGACCCACCAGCTTGCGGTCCTCTGATACCACGGCGGCTGGGCCTGGAAGAATTTCCAGGCCTTGTTGTGTAGGCGAAACGTCTTTTCGTACCTGCCGCTGAGCTTCGCGCCATTCCGCTGCTCGTAGGCATAAATCTCGGATCGGTTGCCGGTGCGCCGTTCGAAGGCCTGGACGCCCGCAGGCCGCATCAGGCCCAGCTTGGTCAATCCAGCGACGCGCTTGATGTTGACTGTGCTCCAAATGCTCCGCGGGCGTCGCGGCGTAAAGCGAATCACATAGCTCGTTTCATCCAAAGACTTTCGGACACCGTCAATCCAGCCGAAGCAAAGAGCGCCATCCACGGCTTCCGGCCAGGTGATGCTGGGCTTGCCCGAGCCCCGCTTATGGAACCCGACCCACAGCTCCTCGTGTTTTTCCTGGTGCTCTTCAAGCCAGGCGCGCCACTCGGATGGCGACAGGAAGAATTTAGGCTTCATGGCCAAGGATCAGATTTTATCAACCTTCTTCCGGCGGGAGTTCGAAGTCCACCAACTCGCCGCGAAAGCCTCGCGTCTTCCAAGCGCCGAAGGCGATGCCGATGGCCATCCAGATTGCTCCTACGATTCTCGCTTTGGTGCTGAGGTTCCACCATAAGATCAGGCAGATGAAGAAGCCTAGAACCGGCGGGAGAAAATTCGATATCTTCTTTTTCTCTTCGCGGACGAAGTAGCGAACAAAAGCAGCCGCATTCACGCCCATGAAAGCAATTAGAGCGCCGAAATTCAGCAAGTTCGCCCCTAGTTCGTAGCCCGTCGCCGCCCCGGCTATCGCGGGCAGAAGGAAGGCTCCCGCTAACGCCAGGGCGCCTACGAACATCACGTTGTTGCGAGGCACGCGCCGCTTGGGATCGACCGCGCCGAAAAATTTCTTGGGGAGCGCGTTGCTGCGTCCCATGCCGTAGAGCAGGCGAGCGGCGCCCAGCTGCGCTCCCATGCCGGAGCCAAAGTTAGCTACCACCAGAGTGAAACCCACAATCGCGAACAAGGGCTGCCAGGCACGGCCGGCAACGAACGTGAACGCAGTGTCCACATTTGGAAAAGCTTCTGAAGCCGGCCATACCAACTGGGCGGCATAGACTTCCAAAGCGGAAAGAAAACCAATCACCACGCAGGTGAGCACCGTGGCCAGCAGGATGTTGCGCCGGGGATTTTCGGCTTCCTCGGAGAGCGTCGAAATACCATCGAAACCGATATACGTAAGCACCGCCAGAGAAGTGCCACCCAGGACCAGTTTGGTATTCCAGGTTTGGGGGTCGTAGAACGGTCGGCTCAAAAATCCGGGGTCTTGCGGATGTCCGAAAATGTAACGCGCAGCAGCCACGAAGAACAGGGCGATCACCACTCCCATGCCGGCCGCCAACCCGGCGTTCACCCGTGCGGAGGTCTTCACTCCCTGCATGTTCAGCAACGTAAATACGACCGCAAAAAAGATCGCCCAGGCCCAGTACGAGACGCCCGGGGCAAACACATGGGCTTGCTGGCTGATCCAGATGATGCAAATCATCGGGTTCAGCATGTAATCCATCACCATGCTCCAACCGGTCACATAGCCCAGCGCAGGATTGATTTCCTGGCCGACATAAGTGAAGGCCGACCCGGCGCTGGGATAGGCCCGCGCCATGCGCCCATAACTGATCGCCGTGAACAGCATCGCGACCATCGCGATCAGGATGGTGGTTACGACGTGCCCGTGGCCGCGTTGGCTCAGCACGCCAAAGACCGACATGGGCGCCACGGGTTGGATTACGATGACGCCGTAAAGAATCAGATCCCAAAGAGTGAGCGATCGGCGAAGCCGCGGTCCGGAGGAGGAAGTAGTACCGGCAGGAGTGGTTGCCATTCCCGCGTATTGGATTATGCCGCCTGAGGCGCTGTCAACGATTAAAACGATTTGGTACTGATTTTTTGGCCGACTCTATCCTCGTACCTTGAGCGTGCGGCTCGCAAACGCCCGCCACCTCAATTCGATGGACGATAGTCGAACCGGTATCCCGTCGGTTCGTTCCCGGAGAGATGGCGCGTGTTGTAGTTCAAGAAATAGTCGACGTGCGCATCATCCAGCGGAAACGACCTGCCCTTCGGATACGGATAGGTGCCCATGCTGCGGAAAGGCAGCGGGTGCACTGTGCTGGCCTCGGCGGCGTAAAAGTCCATGTCTTTTTCGTAGCCGTTCGCCACGAAAAAGTAATCCCGCACCCAACCTTGGGGCAATGCCGGAAGCTTTGCGGGATCAAAGTCCAAAACCACTTCGTCCCCTGATCCAAAGACCGCGAGCCGGTCATCGTAACCAGTCAACAGTGGACGCACGTCGCCGTAACGCGTGTAGGTGCCGGCGGGGCGCGTGTAAGGGCCGGTTGGACTGGTCTTTTCGTATACGTATAAGACATTACCTGGCGGTTGGTTTTCGATCTTCAGCGGGAAGCCGTGGTAGCGCAGGTCGGCGCGCGCCAGAGGAACCGCCGTGAGCCGGGAGTTCTGATCCTGCGCGGTGCGATTCACCAGAATGTTGTCCCAGTAAATCTGCAGGTTGGTCGTGATGCGGATGCGCCTCGTTCCCTGCGGCAGTTTGTCCGTCAGGTCGGCGGTCATGGTGCGAGGGCCGCCAGCCGGAAAGCCCATGTCGTCCACCACCCGAACCCATTTGCCGTTTGCGTCCTGCACTTCGACATACGGCGCGACCGCTTCGATGCCGGCCTGATAAGCAGCAAACATGCTGGTTGCGGAGAAGTACTCAATCTCGCCGTGCATGAGCAACCAAAGCGGCCCACCACCATACCGTTCGCCGAGATCAAGCTCCAGGCTGTGCGTTTTGACAAAGCCTTGGAAGCGCTGTAACTCGAAATCGCCGAAATAGCGATGTGCCAGCAAATCCGGCAAGACGTTGTGTCCATGTTCGTCCCACGCTTCTGCGGGCGGACGGGCATCACGACTGAAGACAACTTTGAACGGCGGATACGGCGGGTTGCTGGCGAAATACTCGTTGGGGAATACGTCGACAGGGCCGGGATGGTCCACGGCCAGCAGCTTCACCTGGTCGAGGTAGACTGCTTCCTCGAGCGGTTCCATGAAACGGAAACTGAGCTTGCCGTCTTTCTCGCGAACCGAGTTGCGGGGCACTTTGATGTATTCCGTAGGCCGCGGAATGTCACGCTGGTTGGGCCCAACCCAGTGGCCGACCACGCCCGCACCCAGCATGTCCCCAATCAGTTGGTAGTGGGTGCCATCCCAGGTGAAAAGCGTGGGGCAGGAACTGCCGCGGCGATCCATTTCGAGGAAACTGTGGTCCTTCAGCCCGGCAACCTGAATTTCGTCCTGTATTACTCCGGAAGGCCAGAGCATGCGCACAACATCAGCTTGCTTCTCTCGCCCCAACCCGACAACAATGTCCGTCGAGCTCTGTCCCAGATAGCCGGACGATCCCGCAATTTCAAACTTCTGGCGATTCACCCCAGCGAAGACCTCGACCTTCGTTCCAATCGCGCTTTTGTTGTCAGCCAGACCCTTGAACGAAAAACGCAACCAATTGTTCTTGTTGCCACCTTCGTTGCGCAGCAACACGGCCGGTCCACGGTTCTGGGTGATGAGCAAATCGGTAGCACCGTCACCGTCAAAGTCGGCCGTGATGATCGCTCGCGGGTTTTTCAGTTGAATCTTATCCAGACCAACATCGGCCGTGACATCTTTGAAACCGTCAGGACCGAGATTACGAAAGAGCCGGACTTCACCCTTGCCATCGGCAGTTTCACCTACGGCGACCAGGTCAATCCAGCCGTCGTTGTCGTAATCGAAGGCCGCTATGCCCCAGCCGCGAATCCAGTTCGGAGTGGGAAGAGTAACGGGATCGAAGCTCTTTCCTTGATGGTTACGCCAGAGCGTCACTCCTGGTGCGGCTAGCTGTGTGAAGCCCACATCCATCCAGCTGTCGTGGTCGAAATCCAGAGCGGCGATACCTACGGTCGGAACTCCGGGTCCCCAACCTGAACGAACGATGAATTTCCCCTCCCGCGGATTCTCGAAGACGGTTGACGTCTTGTACCAACCGGAAGCAACGATGTCGACGGCGCGATCATTGTTGTAATCGCTTCCAACCACGCCAAAGGTTGGCACGGGGGCGGCTATCCCGATCTCTTGGCTCTGGTCGGAAAAAATTCCATTTCCGTTGTTGCGCCACATGCGGTCCAGTTGGGGAGGCTGGAACTCCCCGCCGGTCCAAGGATCGTTTCGCCGCAGATCGAAATAGGGATGCGTGCTGTACTGCGCCACGAAAAGGTCCAAATCCCCGTCGTGGTCGTAGTCGATGAAGGTCAGTCCCAGGTTGAACACGTCTGGTGCATCGCCCACAGCAAGACCTGCGGCCGAGGTTGCATCTTTGAACGTGCCATTCTTCTCGTTGTGCAGGAGCAGGACTCGGTCCTTGAGACTCACAGCGAGGTCGGTTGCGCCATCGTTATCGAAGTCGCCGGCCGTGCATCCGATGGCGTGGACCGTCAGATCCAATCCGGCTTTCTTGGTCACATCTTCAAACTTGCCCCCGCCCGCGTTGTGATACAAGGCCATCCCACCCTGCGGACCGTTGTCGGGCAAAAAAATGTCGGGCTTGCCATCGCCGTCATAGTCAAGAAAACAGGCGCCCGGTCCGAGGAACGATGCCAGGTCGTTCGCAGGGCCCGCTGCGGGCTTCGACATCAGCCCAGCAACATCCGTCATCGGCACAAAACGGACCGCAATTTGCGGCAACGGCTTCTCCATTGCTGAAGGCGATTCCTCCACCAGCGAATATTTTCCCTGGTCTCCGTAAGCCAGCCCGATGGGCGAGCCGAGTTTGTTTTGCGTGATGTGCTGGAAGCGAAGCAGATGTTCGCGGGCCTGCGCCGCATCACCCGACTGCTGGTAGGCTCGCGCGATGCCGAATTCGGCTGAAGCGTGCAGCGGGTTCAGCTTGAGCGCACGCTGGAAGGCGTCGATGGCCTGCGGATATTGCTTGAGCTGCGCCGAGGCGGCGCCCAGAAAATACCAGCTATCGGCGTCGTTGGGGTCAATTTCAGTGACGTGGCGAAACGCGTCCACTGAACCCTGGGGATTATCGGAATTCTTGTAGAGCAATCCGAGGCTGAACCAGGCGTGGGGATCGCCGGGGTTTTTCTTCACGGCTGCTTCGAGAAGCGCCTTGGCGGGCTCGATGCGCGTCAGGTTAAGCAGGGCCACGCCCTGGTTCAAGGCGGCAACCTGCAACTCCGGGTCGAGAGCGGCGGCCTCCTGGAAGGACTTGAGTCCCTTTTCGAAAAGCTGCTGGTTCATGTAGGCAGCGCCCAGATTGTTGAGGCGCGCCGCCTCCCTGGGATTGGCCGGCGAGGTTGCCGCCTTTTGCGTGGTCGCGGCAAAAATACCGAAGGCCGCCAAACTGATGGCCGCGATGAGAGTTAGTCGAAGCATAAGGAATTTAACCACAGAGGGCACGGAGGACACAGGGGAACGTCAAACTTGCTCTGCGTCCTCTGTCCTCCGTGGTTCATCTCCTTCCCGCTCGTCTCAGTCCGCTCGCGGCAAATCTCACTAGAGGGGGGGCGACTCCCAGCCACCGCATTGCTCCTCCAAAGCTGCCGCCACCGAAAGAACAATTTCTTCTTCCCATGGTCGCGCCACAATCTGCACTCCGATCGGCAAACCTTCCGGCGACTTCCCCACCGGCACTACCGCCGCCGGAGTGCCCAGCAGATTGAACCACTCGGTATAGCTCCATGCGTCAAGATACTGCACAATCTTTCCCTCAACTTCCCAGCTGCACTCGCCGTGGCGGAACGCGGGAATGGCAGCCACAGGACAAAGCAAGACAGGATATTTCCGCATCTGGGCAAATATCTTCATGCGCACCAGATCGCGCTGCACCCAGGTATCGAGCAACGATTCGCCGGTATGAGACGGCGCGGCGGCCGTCCAACTGGAAAACCGCCTCAGCAGAGGACTGATCTCAGCCTCATGGCCCTGCATCATCGGACCGAGCACCATCCCGCCGGCGACACCAAATATTTTCCACCATAGTTGGCGGGCGAGTTCGAGTTCTTCCGGGCGGAAGGGTTGCACTTGAAATCCAGCGCGTCGAAGGCCCTCAGCCGCGGTCCGCACTGCCGCGCGAGTTTCCGGAGTCACAGGCGTGCGGCCATCGTCTTCGAAATAACCGATTCGGAGTCCCTTCAGATCATCGTTCTCCGGCCAGCGCACCGGCACCGGCGCCGCCGAGGGGTCGCCATCGTCGGGGCCCTGCATGACTTCGAACAACACTTTCAGGTCACCTACAGTCCGAGCCATCGGTCCGACTACACCCAACAAAGCGAAAGGCCCGGCTGAGACGGGGAAGTGTCCCGTTGCCGGTATCCGGCCGGGAGTGGGCTTCAGGCCGCAAATTCCGCTGAAGTGTGCCGGCACGCGAATCGATCCCCCTCCATCGCTGCCGACTCCACCGACTGACATGCCGGCCGCGATCGCGGCGGCTTCCCCGCCACTCGATCCACCGGGCGTGCGCGAAACATCCCATGGGCTATTGGTTCGACCGTAAAGAAGATTGTCCGTCTCCCACGCCATGAGCAGTTCCGGGGTATTGGTCACGCCCAGAATGATCGCGCCGGCCTGACGCAAACGGCTCACCAGCGGAGCATCCTGCGCAGCCACAAAGCCCGCGCGCAGTTTCGATCCCGATTCGCAACGCAGGCCGGCGACTTCGATCGAACTCTTGATACTTAGCGGAACGCCATGCAGAGGCCCTAGCTTTTCACCGTTACCGGCGGCTTCCTCTGCCACTCGCGCCTGCCGGCGCGCCGCTTCGGCATCGACCTGCACAAAGGCGTTTAACCTTGGATTCAATTCTTCAATTCGGGTGAGATGGGACTCGACCAGCTCGACCGGAGACAGTCTCTTTCGCCGGATTTGTTCAGCCATGGAAACAGCAGAAAGGAAATTCAGTTCGCGCATGCCATCTCAATCAGGCGATCTAAATCAAGCATCTCGATCAAGCGATTTCAATCAAGAAAGAAGCTTGAGTCTAGCATGCGGCGGAAAAGGTGTTCGCCCAACGAACCCTCGAGGAGAACAAAGAACCTAGCGGGAACCGGCCGCTGCGCGACTAGCCTTCTGGCTTCGAGCAGAACGCACAACGGTTTTCTTCTTGGCTTCTCGCTTCACGAACCACTGTTTCAGATACTTTCGCGAAGCTGGGGTCAACTGGGAAAAGAGCATGCCGGCGCGGCCGCCATCGTCGGCCCAGATTACCTCGCCCATACCTTCCACCATGTGGCCGGTGCCGGGCAAAATGAAACGCAGCGGAACTTGCTGAACTGGTGGCAGCGGTTCAGGCGCCTGCAGCGCCAGGCCGTCCCGATTGAGATCCAGCACCATGGCCGGCAGCGCGGCGATGCCGAACTGCAGATAAACTAGCGATTCCAGCGGCTGGCGTTCTGATTTTCGGCGGTCCGGGCGCATGAAACCGCGGCCCGCACGCAGGCAACGGACGATCTGCCCGAAGACCAGCGGCTTATAAATGATAAAGTTGACTCCAGCCTGGAAGGTCTCCGCGATTTCAGTGAACGCGCTGATCATCCCGAAGATCACCGGCCTGCGCCTTGAAGGCGCCAGTCGCGCCATGCGAGCTACGGTCGCCGCACCAGGCAGGTCGAAGTCCAGGACAAGTGCCGAGTAGTGGCGCAGCACCGTTAGATCCAAGGCCTCGGGCGCCGACAGGCACACTTCCGGCTCCATTTCAACCTGATCCAGTGCTGTCCCGAGAACGCGGAGGGTTTGTTCCTCGCCGCACATCAGCAGGGCATTGAGCGCCATAAGGTCGCAGCTTACGACTGCACCGGACCTGGGTAAAGTAACCCCGGTAATCGGCTGCCCCTTACCAAGAAAGAATGAATCTCAAATAGGGACAGAGACTTGCGCTAATTTCGCTGTTTCTAAACGCGATTTCCTGGCGCTTGCGCCGGCGCTCTTTTGTTGCCAGTTCACTCGCGCGATCAGTTTTGGGGCCGAAACGAAAGGCTAGCAGCGAATATAAAGCGAACATCGTTTGGGAAAATGGGGCCAAGTTCTTTCGTAACCTGCCCTCTCGAGGCCGCCAGTGTCATAGTGGGAAATCATGCCTCGATCAAGACGAGCTGACAAGGCCCGGCGCGCCCCCCGGGTCAAACTCGCTGGGACCATTCTGGCTCTGCTCCGGCTGGACAGCGGCCGGGAGATCCGCGCGCGACTGCACCAGCTCTCCTTTACTGGCGGTCTGCTCCACCTGGAAAAGCCGCTGGATGAAGGAATCAAGGTAGACGTGATGTTTCACGTCGTTGATAGCACCATTCGAAGCAAAGCCGTCATGCTGTTTCCCATGTGGGCTACCCAGGGTTGTCTCCAGCCTTTTGAATTCGCAAACCTCGAGGAAGAAGACCGTCAAAAACTGGAATCCGATCTGCAGAAATTCTTGAGTTCTAGCGCGAGCGGTTCACCCTCTTTCGAGGGTGCGGCCGCGGCAGGTTCCGAGTAACAGGGACGGCCGTTGGCCCCTAGGACTTGGTATATAGCCAATGCGAGGCTGGCCCTGGGGTCAGTAGGTGCTCTAGCGAGACATGTGAATGCCGAACGGCTCCTACAACTGTCGCCCCCAGCATCCCGGTTCACTCGCACAGCGTGATCTTAGGTAAAATAATTCTTCCAACGTGTTGAGTGAATCTCATGGCACACCAGCATTCCGCTCGTTTTCTGAAAATCGTCGAAGACGCCAGAAAGCGCGTCCGGGAAGTGAGCACTGATGACGTCAAAGCTCGGCTCGACCGCAGTGAGAACTTCTTGTTGCTCGACGTAAGGGAAGAGAGCGAGTACGCCAACGACCATCTGCCGGGGGCCATTCACCTGGGCAAGGGCATCATCGAGCGTGATATTGAGGAGCGAGCGCCGGATCTGGACACGCCGCTAGTTCTCTATTGCGGCGGGGGATACCGCTCCGCCTTGGCCGCCGACAACCTTCAGAGAATGGGTTACACCAACGTGCTCTCCATGGACGGCGGCATTCGCGGCTGGCGCGAAAAGCATTTCCCGCTGACCAGGGGATAGCAAATCTCCCGCCGAACGATCCCGCAGTACCTCGGTAACTTGATCGGATCTCTCCCTAGCGTCAGCATGGAGTCACCCGCATATTCTTCTGCGCTCGGGTCCTTGGCCTCGGAAAGACTAGGTCTCGGAAGACGGGATCGAAAGATGGGGCTCGGAAGCAGGGGCTCGGACAAATGGGGCACGACAAGCAAATTTCGAGTGAAGGCACTTCAGCGGCCGGGGCAGCGCCCGCGCTCGATCGCGGGGCATTGGAAAGCCAGCTCGTAAATGCTGGCGGTCCCGAGCAATGCTGCACCGAGCTGTCCAGGATTTTCCGTGTGCGACCCAACGAAGTCGCCCTCTTGCGCCTCGAAAATGGACTGCTGAGGTTTCTTTTCCCCAGCGAGCTTACCACCGCGGGATCAATCCCGATTTCCAGTTCATCCGCGGTCGCTGCTCACACCGCGGTCACCAGGAAAGTTGAGTTGTTCAACAACTTCACCAGAGTCAAGCACGCCAGCATTTTTGAGAGCGTCAGGCCGAGCGGGGAAGCGAGCGAAGAGCTTCACCCTGCGACCATTCATAAGCTGATGTCAGCGCCCGTGCTCGACAAAGGGGACAAAGTTCTAGGAGTAGTCCAGATCTGCCACAAAGGTTTTGATCTGGCTTCCGCTGGGCCGGACTTTACCCTCGACGACCTCCAGAAACTTGAGCTTGCCGCCAAGGCTCTCGCTCAGGTTGAGTTCATGCACGAGAGCTGTTAACTGCAATTGCGTTCATGAGTAAAAACCTCCGGCTCGCACCGGACGCGCCAGGCGCAAACGGCGGCTCACCCGATTTTGCATTGCCTGATCGATCGCCTGTTTCTCCTGCACTGTCAGTGAGCGAACGCCGCCTTTGCGAAGCTGGCCAAGCACTAGCGGCCCGATGGCAACCCGCACCAACCGCAGCACTTCGACGTCAAGCTGTTCCAGCATCCGTCGTATGTGGCGATTCCTGCCCTCGTCCAGCACCATCTCAAGCCAACTGTTGCGATCACCACGCGCAGAATGAGAACCCTCCTGGGGCGAAGAAGACCTCCATCCTTGGTCTTGACTCCGGAGGCCAGCGATTCCAGCAGGGCTGCGTCCGCCACCTTGTTGATTTGCACATGGTAGGTTTTGTCCAGGCACGTTGCCGGCGCCAGCACTCGAGCCGCCCACTCGGAATCGTTGGTCAACAGGAGCAGGCCTTCGCTGGCCTTGTCCAGGCGGCCGACTGGCGCCACCCAGGGCAGGTCACCTTTCACAACTTCGGAACCCAAAAATGCATACACCGTTTGCCGTCCCTTTTCGTCGGAGGTTGTAGTAACCGTTCCACGCGGCTTGTTGAGTATGAGATAGACCTTGGTGGCAGTTGGCACCGGCCGGCCATCGACCTCAATGCGATCCTTCTCCAGGCGGACCGGCGCTTCGTGATCGCGCCTGGTAGCGCCGTTCAGCCGTACTCGCCCCTCGTGGATCAAATCAAACGCGTCGGACCGGGAGCAGTAACCGAGTTTCGAAAGCGCGCGCGCCAAACCCACTCGCCGGGAAAGCTTCTGGCTGGTCACGCTTCCATGTTTATCATGGAAGCCAAACGAGGAAACACGTCTCTTCACAAGGCCGCATCTTCTACAATCACGTACACGGGGAACGCTCATGAACATAGAACCTTTCTCCCTTCCCTACTCCGACGCCGCCGTGGAAGATCTGGGCCTCCGTCTCTCCCAAACGCGCTGGCTCGATGAAATTCCCGGCTCAGGCTGGGAATATGGCGTCGATCTCGACTTCATCCGGCAGCTCTGTGCCTACTGGAAAGACCATTTCGACTGGAAAGCGCAGGTAGAGACGCTATCCGCTTTCCATCACTACCGCTGCACCCTGGATGGCATCGGCATTCACTTCATTCACGAGCGCGGCAAGGGACCAGCGCCCATCCCGCTGGTCCTTACCCATGGCTGGCCCGGGTCATTTCTCGAGATGCTCAAGATCATTCCGCTGCTCACCGATCCGGCAAGTCACGGAGGCGACCCCGCGGTTTCATTCGATGTGGTGGTTCCCTCACTTCCAGGCTTTGGCTTTTCAGACCGGCCCACAAAGCGCGGGATGAACACATTCCGCATGGGCGAGCTTTGGGTCGCGCTGATGGCAGGGCTGGGTTATGAACGTTTTGCCGCGCAGGGAGGCGACTTCGGCGCAGCGGTGAGCACCATTCTAGGATTGCGCCATCCCCAGCACGTAGTCGGCGTCCATCTTAACTACATTCCCGGATCCTACCGGCCTTACCTCGAGCCAGGCACGAAACTCGACCACATCGAGCGGCAGTTTCTGGACGACGCGGACCGCTGGTACGTCGATAGCGGCGCCTATGCCCACCTGCAACGAAACACCCCCCAGACCGGTGCCTACGGCCTGAATGATTCGCCGGCCGGGCTGGCTGCCTGGATTGTGGAAAAATTTCGGGATTGGGCGGACTGTGATGGCGAGGTGGAACGCAGGTTCAGCAAGGACGAGTTGCTTGGCAACATAACCCTCTATTGGATGACCCAGACCATCCACTCCTCCTGCCGCCTTTACTACGAATCGAAGAATATGCCCCTTCAATTCAAGCCAGGCGATCACGTGCGCGTACCCTGCGCGATCGCACGTTTCCCCAAGGAAGCGCCTTTCCCTCCACGGGCCTGGGTTGAACGCGGATACAACATTCAGCGCTGGACCGAAATGCCGCGCGGAGGCCACTTTGCCGCGGCCGAAGAGCCTGAACTATTAGCCAAGGACATCGCTGATTTCTTCGGTCCTTTGCGGTCGACCGCCTGACATGGGCTTTCGCCGTCATCATAAGTGGCAACAGGGATTGGCCCAGATTGGTGTTAGTCTGTCTGAGAAAATGCTGTGATGGTTGCGAACGCCCGATTGACCGCGCCTTATGGCTGAGAAGAACATCGGCGAAGAGAAAAACGCCGGCGAAAGCCCGCACGTGACCAAGAAGCCTTATCTCAGGCCGGAATTCCGCTACGAACGGGCCTTTGAGACCATGGCTCTTTCTTGTGGCAAGATCCGCGGCAGTCAGGCACTTTGCCGCTTCAACCGCAAGAATTCGTAACCACTCGCCTCTGATTTAAAAACCCAAGGACAACTCAGGCTGACTTTGTTGCCCGCCACCAACGGCGCACAGCCACCAGCGACCAGATGCCTTCGACGACTCCAAACGGCCAGGCTCCCTGCAGAAAGCCGTAAACCGAGCCCAGCATGCACGCCACACTGAACGCCAGGATGAACCATCGGCTGCGATTCTCTAGGGCATAGCACACCAGCATCGCGGTCACCGCAAACAGTCCGAAGAGCGTGAGGTGGCTCACGCTCCAACTCTTTGGCTAGATTGCTTCACTTGGGCGTCGCCGCTTTTAGGATACAGTTTTGCTCGTAGTCTTTACAGGATCGAGCAGGGAGTAGTGCGGCTCCATCTTTTGACAGCGATCGGCTCTGCGCTCTTTGTGTCCGCTTCGCGACCTTCGCGGTTAAAATAGCCGCAAACGGCAGTCATCCCTATTTCAAGAGCGAATCAAGCGCCAGGTTTAGCTCCAGCACACTCACGCGCGGCTCCCCGAAGAAGCCCCATTGCCGTCCCTGAGTGTTGCGGGCAACGAGGTCCCGCACCTCTTTCTCGCTCCTGCCCCGTGCTTTGGCGATTCTCGGGACCTGGAAGACCGCGGCGGCAGGCGTGATGTGGGGATCGAAGCCCGAGGCGGAAGTCGTGACCAGATCGACGGGGACGGGTTCGCCCGGATTCTCCGCCTGCGCGCTGGCGACGTCGGCATTCACACGATCAATGAGCTTTTGATTTGTCGGGCCCAGGTTGGATCCGCCGGAATTGCTGGCGTCATAGCCATTCGCGCCTGCCGCGGACGGGCGCGGGTGGAAATAACTCGCCCCCACAAACGGCTGGGCAATAATGTGTGAGCCGACCACGCTTCCGTTACGCCGCACAAGTTGCCCGTTGGCTTTCTCCGGAAAAAGGACCTGCGCCAGTCCAGTGACCACCAGAGGATAAACCAACCCCAGCAGCACAGTTGTGACAAGCGTCATAAGCACGGAAATTAGAAGATTTTTTTTCATAGTGATCCTCTTCAGGCCATCCCAATGCGGGTGATGGCCATGTCGATCAACTTGATGCCGATAAACGGGATAATGATTCCGCCCACACCATAGATGAAAAGGTTATTGCGCAGGAGCGCAGCGGCGCCCATGGCGCGGTACTTAACGCCCCGCAGTGCCAGCGGAATCAACGCGATGATGATCAGCGCGTTGAAAATGACCGCCGACAATATCGCTGACTGTGGTGTCTGCAAATGCATGATGTTGAGCGCGGCAAGCACTGGGAAAGTGCCGGCAAACATCGCCGGGATGATGGCAAAATACTTGGCCACGTCGTTGGCGATGGAGAACGTCGTCAACGCGCCGCGAGTCATCAGCAGTTGCTTGCCGATTTCGACAATCTCAATCAGCTTAGTGGGATTCGAATCCAGATCCACCATGTTTCCCGCTTCCTTCGCAGCTTGCGTGCCCGTGTTCATGGCCACGCCGACATCGGCTTGAGCCAGGGCGGGAGCGTCGTTGGTGCCGTCACCAGTCATGGCCACCAGTTTCCCGTCACCCTGTTCCCGGCGGATAAGATCCATCTTCTCTTTGGGAGTGGCCTGCGCCAGGAAGTCATCTACGCCGGCCTCGCGGGCGATGGCTGCCGCGGTGAGCGGGTTGTCGCCCGTGATCATCACCGTACGAATGCCCATGGCACGAAGCTGGCTGAAGCGCTCGCGAATTCCTCCCTTTACGATGTCTTTGAGGTAGATCACACCTAACGCGCGGCGATTCTCGGAGACAATCAGCGGCGTGCCGCCGGAGTGCGCGATTTGCTCAACCGTCGCCTGCACTTCTTTCGGAAGTCCATTGCCGCTGACCACAGAAATATATTTTGCGATCGCATCCGATGCGCCTTTGCGGATCTCGCGGCCATCGAGGTTGACCCCTGACATTCTGGTCTGCGCGGTAAAGGGCACAAATCGCGCCTCGTGCGAAGCCAGGTCGCGTCCACGCAGGCCGTAGCGTTCTTTTGCCAGAACCACAATGGAGCGGCCCTCCGGCGTCTCATCGGGAAGCGATGACAACTGGGCCGCGTCGGCCAGTTGGGCCTCGGAAACTCCCGGTGCGCAAACAAACTCCGCGGCCTGGCGATTTCCTAGAGTGATGGTGCCAGTCTTGTCCAGAAGGAGGGTGTTGACATCGCCCGCAGCCTCCACCGCCCGCCCGGACATAGCCAGCACGTTGTGCTGTACCAGTCGGTCCATGCCGGCGATGCCAATCGCGGAAAGCAATCCTCCGATCGTGGTCGGAATCAAGCAGACCAGCAGCGACACTAGTACGAACACCGTCTGCGGCGCCCCGGAGTAGATTGCGAACGGCTGCAGCGTGACCACTGCCAACAGAAAGATAATGGTCAGACCGGCCAGCAGAATGTTCAATGCAATTTCGTTCGGCGTCTTCTGGCGCTCGGCACCCTCCACCAACGCGATCATGCGATCCAGGAATGTTTCTCCGGGGTTGGACGTAATCTTGATCTTGATGCAGTCGGAGAGCACGCGTGTGCCGCCAGTCACCGCCGAGCGGTCCCCTCCCGCCTCGCGGATCACGGGCGCAGATTCGCCCGTGATCGCCGATTCGTCTACTGACGCCACACCTTCCACGATCTCGCCGTCACCCGGAATAAATTCACCCGCGGTAACCGTTACCACGTCACCGGAGCGCAGCTTCGAACTCGCGATCTTTTCGATCTTGCCGTCCTGCAGAACCCGACTCGCAACAGTTTCCGATCTCGCTTTTCGCAAACTTTCCGCCTGCGCCTTGCCGCGCCCTTCCGCCATGGCTTCGGCAAAATTTGCGAAGAGCACCGTAAACCACAGCCAGAGCGTAATCTGCAGATTAAAGCCGAACGCGCCCTGGTGGCGAAGTACGTCTCGCAACAGCAGCACCGTTGTGACCACGCTGCCGACTTCCACCACAAACATGACGGGATTGCCCATCATTTTGCGTGGGTGCAGCTTGACGAATGAATCCCAGATCGCGCCCTGCACGATCTTCATGTCCCAAATCGCTTTACCTTTTTTCTCTGCCATAGTTCCTCAGAAAGTCTTGCCGGCTTGCATCAGCAGGTGCTCAAGAATTGGTCCCAGGCTCAACGCGGGGAAGAACGTCAATGCACCCACGATCACGATCACACCTACCAGCAGCATGCTGAACAGCGGCGTGGTCACCGGAAATGTGCCCACCGATGGCGGAACATATTTCTTCTTCGCCAGGTTCCCGGCAATCGCCAGCATGGGAAGAATCATGAAAAAGCGTCCCATCAGCATCGTCATCGCGCCCGCGGTGTTGTACCAGAGCGTGTTCCCGCTCAATCCGCCGAAAGCGGACCCGTTGTTGCCCGCCATTGATGTAAAGGCGTAGAGAATCTGGGTAAGGCCGTGCGGGCCCGCATTGCTGATGCTCGATGTCCCGAATCCCTCCACCGAGGAAATGCCCGCCAGGACCAAGATGACGAACGGGAAGACCAACGTCACCAGCATCGCCATCTTCACGTCGTAGGCCTCGATCTTCTTGCCCAGATACTCTGGCGTGCGCCCGACCATGAGTCCGGCGATGAACACCGCTAGCACCACGTAGATAAGGATTCCGTAAAGCCCCGCGCCTACTCCTCCGAATACGGTTTCACTGAGCATGATGTTGGCCAGCGGCACCATCCCGCCCAGCGGAGTGTAAGAATCATGCCAGCCATTGATGGCGCCGCAGCTCGCGTCGGTCGTGATGGTGGCGAACAGCGTGGAATCCGCAATGCCAAAGCGGACTTCCTTGCCCTCCATGTTGCCGCCAGACTGCATGAGGCTGGCATGCTGATCCACTCCCTTAAGCAGCGGATTGCCCTTGGACTCAGCCCAATAGGCGGTGGTCACGCCGGCCAGAAACAGAGCCGCCATTGCCGCCCAAACCGCCCAGCCATGGCGCTGCGATCCAGTCATGCGGCCCAGCGTGTACGTCAGCCCGGCAGGAATCACAAAAATCGAAAGCATTTGCAAATAGTTGCTTAGCGGTGTGGGATTCTCGAAAGGATGGGCGCTATTGGCGTTAAAAAAACCTCCGCCGTTGGTCCCCAACATCTTGATCGCTTCCTGCGAAGCTACCGGACCCTGGGCGATCACCTGATCGGTTACCGTATCCATCACCGGCTTGCCATTCTGGCCCACCACCGGTTTCCCGTCTGTTCCCACCCGCTGCACCTGCTGTGGCTCGACCAGCTTTGCCGTGTCGTACGGCCTGAAGTTCTGTACCACTCCTTGCGAAACCAGGATCAATGCGTAAACGATGCACGTCGGCAGCAGCACCCAGAGCGTTGTGCGGGTTAGATCAACCCAGAAATTGCCGATGGTCTCCTTTTCCCGCCGCGCGATGCCGCGAATGAACGCAATCGCCAACGCAATGCCCACAGCGGCCGAGGCAAAGTTGTGATACGCGAGCCCAGCCATCTGCGTGAGATAGCTCATCGTGGCCTCGCCACCGTAGTTCTGCCAGTTGGTATTGGTGGTGAACGAAGCAGCGGTGTTGAAAGCCAGGTCAGGAGCTATGCCTGCGAACTTCTGTGGATTCAGAGGCAGGATCTGCTGCACCCGCTCGATCACGTACAGCACCAGCATAGAGACGCCGCTGAACAGCAACATGGAGAATGCATATTCCGTCCACCGCATGTCATGGTCTTCGTCCACCAGAGTCAGGCGGTACAACAGGCGCTCAATGGGTCGCAATACGGGATCGAGAAACGTGCGCTCCCGCTTGAACACCCGCGCCATGAATATCCCCACCGGCTTGGTCACGGCGAATATCAGGGCGAGGTATACGATGATCTGCAACCAGCCATTCACTGTCATTTCTAGAACCCCTCCGGCCGCAATAACGCATACAGCAGGTAAACCATCAATCCCGCGCACACGACCAGCATGATGATCGATTCAGCATTCATAAAGCGTTTCACCTCAGCGGATGCGATCGCAGAACTTCACATACGCGATAGAAGCCAGGAAGAAGGCAATCGTAACTGCCACGAAAATGATGTCTCGCATATCCGTCTCTCCAGTGGTGCAACCCATAGCCCGCAGCACCAGTTCCCCCCGCAGCGCTATCTCCGACCATAACTGCGTTTGGTCGAGGATTCGCGTGGCCGCGCTCGGGCGGCGAAAGCGACGAGATGGGGCCGGTCAACCGCTACCTGTTGATTCCCGCGGCTGGAATTCAAGGCGAGAGCGGTAGAGATTCTCAGCACTCCCATGGCAAGGTGGCCTGATGGATTCACCGCAGTTTCGCTGCGCAACAACTCTTTGCAGGGTGCATCTGCCGCGGAGCGTACTCCCCTTGGGCGAGCCCGGTACCCGCTCCGCATCTTGTTTCCATCACCGGCCAGCGCGATAAAAAAGCGGACCATGAACCCTATCCCCAGAGCGCACGCCGCCACCATCGTGAAGGTCGCGAGACTCGCAGCTGTGTTGGCCGGAAGCATTGTCGCCTCGGATTACATTGGATAATCCGGGGCGTAATTTTTGTATAAGAAGTGCATAAAAACTTCATAAAAGATCCTGCAGGCTTGAACTGATACGGGAACCAACAACTGAGCTGGTCTCTGATTTTCCCACCCTCACATGCTGACCAAAGCCCAAGATGACGCCAGAGATGGCCCGAGAAATGTCGCGACAAGAATAATGAGGGGGTTATTGAGCCGAAACCGAACTGCTACTTTTCGCCGGCGGGTTCGAAGCGATATCCCACCCAAGGCTCCGTGATGATGTAACGCGGCGTACCTTCGACGTCTATTTTCTTGCGCAGTTGCGCCACTAGCACACGCAGATGTTCCGGCTGCTCAACACTGTTGGGACCCCAGATGGCGAGAAGGAGGCTTCGATGTGTCATCACCCGGCCCGCATGCCTCGCTAGGTAGAGCAACAGTTCGAATTCTTTGGGAGTAAGGCGGACCTCGCCGTTCTTCACCGTCACCCGGAACGCATCCGCGTCGATCTTGAAATCCCCAATGGTGATGGTTCGCTTCGAGCTGTCCTCGGTGGGTCGCGTTCGCGCCAGGTTCCGTCGCACCCGTGCCAGCAGTTCATCCATGCCCACCGGCTTGGTAACGTAGTCGTCCGCCCCGGCGTCGAGCGCCTCAACCTTGGTCTTCTCCTCGCCTTTCACGGACAGCACGATGATAGGCAAGGCAGACTCAGCGCGAAGTTGGCGACACAATTCAATTCCATTCATGTTCGGCATTGAAATATCGGTGATAACCAGATCCGGCTGCCATTCCCGCGCCGACCTGAGGCCGGCATGACCGTCATCGGCAGTGCGGACTTCGTAGCCGCTGCCGGCGAGAGAAGTCCGCAAGACCCGCGTGATCTGCGGTTCATCATCCACCACCAGAATACGTTTCTTTTCAGCCATGTCGGTTTACTGGACTGCTTAGCTGGAGCTGCTCAAGAGGACTGCTGCGTGACAATATGGACATCCACGGGCGGCGCGTCTCTGAGAAACTTGTGGATGGCGTTCAAGTATAGGTATCGCTTCCAGCCCTTCACCGCGGAATGGCCGAACACAACCTGGGTAATGTGTTTCTCTCTGACAAATCCAGCCACGGCCTTAGCCACGGTCGGAGACTTCAACTTAACCACCTGGGCACCCACGGCTTCGGCAAAGCGGACGTTCGACGCCAGCGTCCGCTGGTCGGCCTCGTTGTGGTCCACTCCGATGTCCACGTAAACCACGTACAATTCACCGTCCAATCTCTTGGCCATTCGCGCGGCACGAGCGATAAGTTGCTGCGCCGCCGGGTTGGAGCTGATGGCTACCGCAAATCTTTCACGTACTCCGAGCTTTCGTTCACCGCCTTCCTGATCGAGGTAAGTTTCAAGACTGCGGTCTACCTCCTGCGCGACTTCCTGTAGAGCCAGCTCGCGCAGCGCAATCAGGTTCCCGGGGCGAAAGAAGTTTGAGAGCGCCTTCTCCACCCGGTCCAGCGGATAAATATCGCCACGCCGCATGCGGGTCTGAAGCGCTTCCGGAGTGAGGTCGGCCATAACTACCTCCCTCACCCGCTTCATCACCCAGTCAGGAACGGTCTCGCGCACGGTGACGCCACTGATTCTTTGCACGCTCGGAGCAACGCTCTCCAGGTGCTGCACGTTCATTGTCGTTAATACGTCGATGTCAGCATCCACCAATGCCAGAACGTCCTCATAGCGCTTGCTGTGCTTGCTGCCTTCGATGTTGGTGTGCGCTAACTCGTCTACCACCACAACGGCCGGCTTGCGGGCCAGGATTCCATCCAGATCCATTTCGTCAAACACCGTGCCCTTGTATTCGATCTTCCTTCTGGGGACGGTTTCGAGTTTTTCCGCAAGTTCAATCACTCCCTTGCGCCCGTGCGTCTCCACCACGCCGATGACCACGTCTTCGCCACGGCTCTTGCGCCGGATGGCTTCGCTCAACATGTTGTAGGTCTTCCCCACGCCGGGCGCATACCCAAGAAACAGCTTTAGCGTGCCGCCCTTCTTCGCGGGTGCAGCCTCTTCGAGCCATTGCTCCGGCGTCTTGCTCATCGCCGACCATTGTCATAGAGCGCATTCGATTTGTCGAATATCGGCTACAATCGTTGATCGTGAGCCAGCCGGTGATCAGGGTCTTTTCCCGTTTCGCAGCCTGCGCCGCGGTCCTCGTCATTGTCGTACACTTCTATACCGCCGTCATTCGAGTGAACCCCACCACGGTAGCCCTGACTTTCCTGGTCTTCGTCCTGATCGTCTCCGCCCTGTGGGGTTTGCGGTATGCGCTGTTCACCGCCTTCGTCGCAACGGCGGCGTTCAACTACTATTTTCTTCCTCCCATTGGCACGTTCACGATCGCGGGCACGCAAAACTGGATCGCTCTGGTCGCTTTTCTCACCACCGCGGTGATTGCCAGTCAATTGTCTGACCGCGCGCGAAAGCAGACGGAGGAGGCCGTCAGCCGCCGCCGCGAACTGGAACGCCTCTACAGCTTCAGCCAGCAATTGCTGACCGCGGATAACGTTCTGCAACTGCTGAACACCGTCCCCCACCACGTCATCGAGTCTTTCGACGTTTCTGCCGCGGCAGTCTATGTCCCGGAAAAGGGGAACATCTATCGTGCGGGGATCGAAGCCCCCGATCTGGACTCCGACCAACTCAAGTCCATTATCGCGCGCGGCGAACCCATGATGGACCGCGAGCGCAATCTGAGTTTCACCCCGCTCAAAATGGGCGTGAGGACAGTGGGCGCAATCGGGGTTGCCGGCAATCTGTCCCGCCAGACGCTCGACGCCATGGGAGGTCTGATCGCGATCGCGGTCGAGCGCGCCAATGCAGTCGAAACCCTCGCTCGTTCAGAGGCCACGCGCGAGGGCGAAAGACTGCGTTCCGCCATCCTGGATTCGGTAACTCACGAGTTTCGAACCCCTCTCACTTCGATCAAAGCCTCGATCACCAGCCTGATGTCCAACCTGAGCCTGAGCGTGGACGATCGCCGCGAGCTGATGACCGTCATCAATGAAGAAAGCGATCGTCTGAACCGCCTGGTCGGCGAAGCAGCGGAGGTCGCCCAACTTGAGTCCCACGAATTTCAACTCGATCTCCAGACCTGTCGCGTCATTGACCTTGTGCAAGCCGCCGTCGAAGACGTGAAACAGGTCATGGGCAAGCATCCGGTCGAAATCCGCGTGCCCCAAGACATCACTGTGCGCCTTGACGCAGACCGCATGAAGCAAGTTCTGGTCCAGTTACTGGAAAATGCCGGCAAATATTCACCGCCCGAATCCCCCATCCGCATTACCGCCGAAATGCAAAAGGCCGAATTGCAAAAAGAAGACACGAACTTCGAACTAAGCGTGGCCGACCGAGGTGTCGGCATTGACGATATGGAGCAAGGCCTGATCTTCGACAAGTTCTATCGCGGCAAGAATCAGCGCTACCGCGTGCAAGGCACCGGAATGGGACTGGCGATCGTAAAGGCAATCGTCGAGGCTCACGGCGGCAAGATAGCCGTCACCAGCCAGCTTGGATGCGGCTCGGTCTTCCGTATTGTGTTGCCGATGAAGACCTGATCCTGGTTTCTGGTCACTTTCGCGAGCTATGCATGGTGAGCACGGAAGGAATCGAATCCCCGCTCTAACGTAGTTCCAACAACTTACAACGCAGCAGATGGCATGTATACGATTCCGAGAAAAGGTGTCGGGGATTTCTTTAAGCCCCCGTCTCAAGCTCATTCTGGAGCGGGGTTTTTTTGACCGAGAACTGAGCGGGGCGGATTGTTGTTGTAACATCGCGATTTCACCAGCAATCCGGGGTTGTTGGTGTAAATGGGTCCGAGCGATGGAATTTGCCGGAGCTTGGCGGTGATGGCATGTTTCCGACTCTCCGCCAACAGTTCTCGTCGCGCTTGTTGTCG
>Ga0099827_10000109_pt1 | contig 28389 bp, 23 predicted proteins | sample CZO8metaG_FD_79339 | JGI IMG/M metagenome (GOLD analysis project Ga0099827, IMG submission 79339) | Vadose zone soil microbial communities from the Eel River Critical Zone Observatory, Northern California, USA - CZOApr15con1.8 metaG | ecosystem: Environmental > Terrestrial > Soil > Vadose zone ...
TGCGGCGGGCTACAGCTTCTGCGTCGTGCCGCTGCCGATGACGAACTTTGGCCTGGGGAACAACGGGCAGCAGGGCGCGGCCGACACCGGGCTGCCCTGGTACTTCGCCGGCGTCCAGATCCGCACCGACCGCTGGCCGGGGCCGTAAAGGGGGGCGGGATTGCACGGGGCTTGCAGGCAGACCGGTGATGCAGCCGCACCGGCGGGGGGTGTCGCGCTGCCGCAACGGTCCGAACCCCGACAGTCACCTCCCGACACGAGCTTGGTTCATGGGCACGCGTGTGCTGACGAAGAAGAACGCAGGCTTTTCGTTGAGACGGCGCAGGGTGTTGCTGCTCGGTGCGGCGGCCGGTCTCGGTGTGGCCGCCGTGGTCCGCGCGACTGGGTGTCTCGCGCCGAGCGACGCGTACGGTGGCGGCGTCGTCTTTGAGAGCAACTGGACCACCGACACCGGCATATCCCGCCGTGCCGTGACGGACGGCGGCCGCTGGAAGAAGTACTGGGAATTCAACCGCGGTACCGGCGTCCAGTTGTTGTCGGTGGTTCCCGGGGGGCCCGGCGGCCGCAATGCCCTGAAGGTGCTGCAGCGGGGGCCGACCTTCGCCGCAAATCTGCAACAGAACAACGTCGTCCCACGCTCGAGGGGCTTCTACGTCCGGTTTTACATGCGGAACGACGACACTTCAACCGCGGGCGATCACGTGGCCACGGTGGACACGTGGCAATACGCGAACCTCACATTCCTGCGGAAGTGGAGCACGGGTGACGGCTGGCGGTTCGTCATCAGTCTCTACGGCTGTGGGTTCACCTACCCCATCGGGCACTGGGGCCCGAACGTGACCTTGCGTCGCGAGGCGTGGTACCGCTTCGAGTACTTCGTGGACTTCGTCGATGCGACGCATGTGCAGGTGCACCCGCGGGTGTACGTCGCAAGCGGCACCCAGATCCTGGCCGACTCGGATTTCCGGCAGTCGGACTGGGGCAACGCAGTCTGGGGCGGGCGCAATGACTGGACGCTGGCGTCATACTACGCATCAGGCCACAGCTTTTGCGTCGATCCGTCCGCTATCAGCAACTTCGGCCTGGGCAACAACGGACAGCAGGGGGCCGCCGACACGGGCCTGCCATGGTACTTCGCCGGGGTGCAGATCCGCACCGACTGGTGGGCGGGCCCGTGACAGCCTAGAGTGCGGCGCCCGGCGCCACGGCCCGGGCGAGCAGCGCGTCGTAGGCTGAGCGGATCTGGTGGCCAACAACGTGCCAGCTGTAGGTCTCGGTGGCGGTGCGCCGCCCATTGCGCTCGAGACGCGAGCGAACGGTGGCGTCGCTCAGCACCTGGAGTACGGCGTCTGCTATGGCGTCCGCTGTGTCCCGGATGAGAATGTTTTCTCCGTCCACGGCGTTGAGGCCCTCGCAGCCGATCGAGGTCGACACCACGGCTTTTCCCATAGCCCAGGCGTCGAGGATCTTGAGGCGCGTGCCGCCACCGACGCGGATCGGGACGACGCAGCAGGCCGCTTCGGAAAGCGGAGGCCGGACGTCCGGGACATGACCTAGCGGGGTCACGCCGGATTCGGCAGCGTAGCGCGACTGGTCAGCCGGGGCGTTGCGCCCGATTAACCGTAACGACGTCGTGCGGTCCGCCGCGCGGATCCGGGGCCAGATTTCCTCCAGCAGGAACTCCACCGCATCCCTGTTGGGAAAGTTGTACGTTGGCCCCACGAACACCACGCGTCCGGCGACGGACTTCGGGCCGTTCGGCCGGAAGTACTCCGTGTCCGTGCCATTCGGCACGACTAGGGTGGCGGCGCCCGGCGCGAGAGTCCGGAGTCGCCCGGCGTCCATCTCGGACATCATGACGTTCAGGGCAAACCCCGGACACAGCTGACGTGTCAGGCGCTCGCTGCGATCTGCCTGGAGCCGCAGATAGTTCCGTAGGACTGCCTGGTCAAGGCGCAGCGCCCGCGACCGTAGGAGTTCAGAATCGATATCGTGGTGCGTACAGGCGATCGGCACCTGTGGCAACTCGGGCAACCATCGATGGAGATCGAGGCTGTCCACGTGCACCAGGTCCGGCGCGCACGCGCGCAGCACGGGCCGGAGGCGCTGCGCGAAGACGCGGCTGTCATATTCGTAATAGGTGTAAACCCGTCCGCTGATAATGCTGCGCACGTGGTCCCAGAGTTTGCGCAGTGCCGAATGCTCATTGGGAATCGGCGTCGGTTCGGCGACGAAGCCGGCGACGCGCCCCAGCGCCTCCCGCGCCGCGTCGAGCCCACTGCGATCTGGCTGATGGTTGATGCGATAGAAGGCTACGAGATCGATGTCGTACGCCTCCTGTAGCTGCTTCAGGACGTTGAAGGTGCGGGCGGCAACTCCAGTGTGGGGTGGGTAAGGGAGACACTGCGCGAGGAAGAGCAGGCGTGGTCGAGCGGCCATCGCCGGCTACCTAGATTCGGACGCGATGCGGAAGCGGCACACGCTGGCCATCGGCGTTTCGCGCGACCTTTGCCAGGGCGAGTGTGAAGGCCACGAGCGTGTACAGTATGTCCATGTAGGCCAGCGATAGGAAGAACGATCCCACCACGAAGCCGATGAGCGCCGCCGTAAGCGCGTGGGAAAGCCGGGAGAGATCTGCGGCAATGGCGCCCGCGCGGGCGGACTGTCGCGCCACGCGACGCAGGGACCTGAATGCCGTCGCGATCAGTCCGATGAACAGGAGCAACCCCGGCACGCCGAGTTCGGCGCCCACCTGGATGAACGTGTTGTGGGCGGCACCCCAGCGTACGCCGATGCCACGCTCCTGGCGCCTGGCCAGGGGAGAAATCGTGCCCTCCGCCACTGCGAAGTTCTGGCCGCCGACGCCCATGAGAGGGTGAGCGGCCATGTAGCCAAGACCGCGTTCCCAGATTTTCAAGCGTCCTGCGTCGGAGGTGAGATTGTAGTCCTCATGCGGATTGAGCATCGTCTGCATCTGCGTCCAGTACCGGTCGCTCGCGGCGCCGAAGACGACGGCGAGGATTGCGACGAACCCTGCCAGCCGGGCCCGCGCCGGAACGGTCGTGAAGCCCAGCAGCACGAACCCCACGACCGCGAGCAGCGCGATGAAGCCTCCCCGAGAACCCGAGCGGATCATGCCCACCAACAGCACGGCGAGCCCGGCGATCGCGAGGATCCGCATGGCGAGGCGCCGATGTCCCAGGACAAAGTACAGGCCGAGGGGCATCGCGCTGGCGATCAAGGTCGCGAGATCGTTCGCATCGTAGTTGTATAGCCGGCCGAGCCGCCAGCTGTCGGCGCCGAGCTGGAACCGGGACAGCACGACCGCCGTGTACACAACGGTCACGGTGAAATAGACGAGGATCAGGCGCTTCAGATCGAGCGTGCCACGCACGCTGCCGGCGATGACGAGCGCCATCAGAATGGTTCGCGCGTAGTCCGTCCAGAACTGGAAGGCGGTCCCCTGGTGCAGGGCGAACGGGACCGACAGGCCGCCCCACACCAGCAGGCCGAGCATGCACGTGGTCATGGGCGAGCGGAGCAAGCCGATGCGCCGCCGCCCGGACTGCTGAAGCAGGTACAGGCCGGCGGCCAGCAGCGTGGCCAGCAGCGCCGGCTTGAGGAGACCGAGGATCGGGAACAACTGGTGGAGCCGGCCGATGGACGTGGCGAGGTACACGGATACGCACACGAGCAACAGATCCCACGCAGGCGTCCTCACCGGGGCCGGCGCGGGAGCCGGAGGCGGCGTCGGCACGGGAACGGGAGGTGCCTCGCGCGTGGGGCGGGGGCGTACGACCTCAGCCATACGCGCCGCTCACGCTGGGCGCGCCGATCGCCCGGCCCGCGGGCTCCGGAGCTGGCGTGTGCTCGCGCATCGCAGCGAGGACGGTGCCTGCCACAGACGCGTCATAACGGCGGGGCCGCAGGATGGACCACACGGCCAGTGGCCGCGCCCGTTCGCGCCGGACGAGCGCCGCCACGAAGCGCGCCGCGATGACCGCGCCGGCCAGCAAGCTGATCGGTGCCCACACGACGCGCCCGCGCCAGCCGCGCCCTCGAAACCGGCTCAGGAGCTGGCTGCGCGTGCGGATGGCCGGGTCGATGAGGTTGACGACGGGTGGGGCGTCGTCGAAGCGATCCGCGCACCAGGCGACTGCGGCGCCAGCCGTCGACACGTCGCAGATCGCGAAGGGCAAGTGGGGGCGACCGAGGCCCAGATGCCACCGACCGAACAGGCGGCGCCCGAGCAAGCCCGGGAACTCGATGTGGTCCCAATCAATCAGCGCCGCGGGCCGAATGATCCGGGCTTGAACCTCTCCCCGCCGCTGCGCGGCGGTGACGAGTTCCTCGGCCGCACACTTGCCCCACGTGTACGGACCCAGTCGCTCGGGGCTTGCAGCGAGCGGCGTCTCCTCCGCCTGCCGCTCCCAAAACGGCCGCGGGGGGCGCAGCACCGAAATACTGCTGATGTACACGAGCCGGCGGACGTTGGCGACTGCCATCGCCCGCAGCACCTCGTGGGTCGCGCCCACCGTATTGCGCGCGTGCGCGTCGAATCCTCCCGCCGTTTCGGCTGCGGCGTGCACGATGACCTCCGCGCCGGTGAAAGCGCTGGGGGCGATCTCCTCCGCCAGATCGACACGGACCCATTCGTGCAGATGCGGATCATCGGGTCGCGCCGACCGGCCGATTCCCCGCACGCGAAAGCCGCGGCGCGCGAGTTCCCGGCTGATCGCGCGGCCAAAGAACCCGGCAGCGCCCGTGAGCGCGGCGAGAGGAGCGGACCGCGACAGCGCGGGGACGGCCGATGCCGGTGCAGTGGGTGGAGCGGCGGCGTTCCGCACAGTGGCCGCGAGCTGCTCGTACACCGTGGTGACGTGGCGCAGGTGGTCGACGCTGACGGGCGAGCGATCACCAGTTGCGGCGGCGGCATAGAAATCACCGAGCAGTTCCACCAGGCCCGGGTAGTCGGCGCCGCGGAGCAGCCGGCGGGTGAGGCTGATGGCGCTCCGGCCCGCGAGCTGCGCCGCCTCCACGAACGGATTGGCGATTTTTTCGAGTGGGCTGGTGCCTTCGTTGGCGGCGCCGAGCAGGATCGCGCGGACGAAATCGGCCGTCAGCGACCCATGCGCCCCCGCAACCGTGAGCGTCGAGGCGACGGGGCGGGCGCGCAGGCTGACGGCGAGACGACCGGTCACCTCGCCCGTCCGGAGCTCCGCGTGCAGGTCGGTCGACGTCGCCGTCACGTGCATGATCTCGATCGGTGCGCCCTCCTTTCCGCCGAAGCGCTCGAGCGCTGCCACGAGCGTGTACAGCGGATGTGGGAGGACGTCCAGCAGTTGCTGGCCGAGCGCCGGGCTTGATGGCCGGTAGGGGTCCAGCCGCGGAGGCCGAAACGCGAAGTAGCTGTCGACGAGCGTGACGGGCCGCAGGTCCGACGCGTCGCGCATGAGCCGTTGGAAGGCGGGATCGCGGACGAGCTGGTGCCCCGCGCAAATGATTAGGCCGCGCTCGTGCGCGAGCCTGAAGAGCGTTTCGGCTTCCTCGGGCGTCTCGACGAACGGCTTCTCGACGTACACGTGCGCCCCGCCCTGGAGGGCCAGGCGCGCGGGTTCGAAGTGTTCCCCTGCCGGCGTGCAGATATGCACGAGGTCCGGCTGCGTCTGTTCGAACAGGGCGGAGAGAGTGGTGAAGGCTTGAGTTCTGGCCCGCTGAGCGAACGCGTGAGCGGTCGCTCCCCGCACATCGTACACGCCGACGACGGTGTGGGGCGTCGGGACACACCCCAGCGCCTGGAGGTGATGGCCAGCCATGTTGCCGGCGCCGATGAACGCGATGCGCAGCGTGCGAGAGTCGCGCATACCCGTCAGCGTGCCCGGGTCGGTTGCGCCACCGCGCTGACGATGAACTCGCTGATGCCGAGCAGGCCCTTGATGCGGGCTCGCCGCTCGGGCGCGGCGAGATCTTCTTTCCGCGCATCGGCGTAGGAGCCCACTTCGAAATGGAGCGTCGTGAAGCCGTGATCGCGCAACAGCGTCTGAACGCGACGCGGCGTGAATGTGTGCGGATGGCCGGCGTCGATACGCAGGCGTGACAAGGCGCGATGCGCCACGAAGCCCCACGGCGTCCGGCAGTTGACGGTGAGGTACAGCGTCCCGTTGGTTCCGAGCACGCGCGTCAACTCGCGCATGCCGGCCCGGACGTCGCGGACATGGTCGATGCAGTTCTCCATGATGGCGAGGTTATAGCGGCCACTCTCGCAGGGGAGCGCTTCCACCGATCCCTGGCGGTATTCCACCGCCCGGTTGCGGAGCGCCGCGAGCGTGATGTTGGAGCCGTAGTAGGACTCGAGGGGATCGACCGCCACGCGTTCGGCGGCTGGGAAGAACCCCACGACGCCAACGGGACCGCTCCCGACCTCGATCACGCGAGCGCGACCGCCGGTCAGCACCTCGAGGCCGAGCGCGCGCAACCGGCTCACGAGTTGTTCGGCCCGCCACCGATACCAGTCTAGTTGGGACACCGAACCGTCGGCGATGCGGGTCGCCAGCGCCTCCCAATAGCCGCGTTCGTATTGCTGAGCGGTGTGCCACCGAGCGGGACTCACCATGCGCTTTCCCTATTGCAAAACCGGAGCCACGGCTATAGCCGGAGCGATCGGCGCCAAAGCGCGCCGACTGTTGCGTTGACGCCACGCCCTCCTCCCAAACCCACGGATCTTGGTGCCAGCCCGCGCTCGGCCCGCATGTTGCGTTGGAGTAGGTGTGGCATGCGCGTCTTGATCACTGATGGCAACGAACGCGCCTCGCTCGCCGCTGCGCGATCACTGGTCCGGGCGGGCAATACCGTCTGCGTGACGGCCCCTACCCGGGTGTCGCTCGCGGGCGTCTCACGCGGTGTGCAGCCCCATCTGCTCGCGACCGACCCCCTAACGGACCCCGCCGATTACGCGGCGGAGTTGGGCCGCGTCACGCGTCAACAGGGTGCGACCGTTCTGTTGCCGATGACCGACGCCTCCGTTGAGGCGGTGCTCGAGCACCGGAGCGCGCTGCCGGCGGGCGTCGTCTTGCCGCTTCCCGATCTCGCCACCTACCGCGCGGCCTCCGACAAGGCGCGCGTCCTGACACTGGCGCGCGACTGCGGATTCGGGGTGCCGGAGACGCGCATGATCGCGACGCCCGGTGAGTGCGACGTCCCCGTGCCGGACGACTTCTTTCCAGCCGTCGTCAAACCCCACCGCTCAGTGGTGACCGCTGCCGGTGTCCGGCGCAAGTTGACGGTGACACCGGTTTCCGGTGCCGCCGAGTGCCGCCGCGTACTGGCCGCCCTTCCCGCGGCGGCGTTCCCCGTGCTGTTACAGCGGCGGGTCGCAGGTGTCGGGGAGGGGTTCTTCGCGCTGCGGTGGGGCGGTCGCACGATCGCCATGTTCGCCCATCGCCGCCTGCGGGAGAAGCCACCCAGCGGCGGTATCAGCGTCTATCGGGAAAGCATCCCGCTCGACGAGCGGCTGGCCGGTCCCGGACTGCGGCTGCTCGAGGCGCTGGACTGGCAAGGCGTGGCGATGATCGAGTGCAAGCGGGAGGACGTGACGGGTCGCCAGGTCGTGATGGAGGTGAACGGTCGCTTCTGGGGCTCCCTGCAGCTGGCGATCGACGCCGGTGTCGACTTCCCGTCGCTGCTCGTTCGCTGCGCCACGGGCGAAACGGTACGCGAGCGCCGTGACTACCGTGTGGGTGTCCGGAGCCGCTGGTTTTGGGGGGACGTGGACCAGCTGTATCTGAGTCTCCGGGCGGGCGGGTCGCGCCTCCGCTCGCTCGTCGCCTTTCTGCGGATGTCTCCCGGTCGCGACCGCACGGAGGTCTGGCGCTGGCGCGACCCCGCGCCGTTCGTCGTCGAGACACTCCAATGGCTCGGTTTCTTCACTCCACGTAGAGACGATGCCAGGTCGAGAAGCACAGCAGTGCCCATAGCATCCGTTCCCAGTTCTGGCGTCCGGTAAGGTGGTCCTCGAGCATCGTCTGCACCTTCGCTGGCTCGAAATAGCCCAAGCGGCGCTGGCGTTCAGGCGACAATTCGTCTGCCAGCATCTGGCGCAGCTCGTGTCGGAGCCAGGCCGCCGTGGGACCGACAAAGCCGCGTTTGGGCGCCCGGAGGTGGTCGGGGGAGAGACGTGGGCCGAGCGCCCGGCGCAGGAGACGCTTGGCGCGCCACCATGAGCCGATTTTCACGCGCTGGGGGAGTGGAAAGACCGCCTCGACCAGGACGTGGTCGACGAACGGGACTCGCACCTCGAGCGAATGGGCCATCGCCAGTCGATCGCTGAGCGCGAGGATGTCGTCTGGGAGAAACGTGGTGTAGTCGAGAAATAGTCCGGCGGCGAGGCCGGATACGGTGCCCTGGGCGCTGAACACGTCGCGGAAGCGGGCAGTTGCGGCCGAACCGGTGATGCGGGCCTGTTGCCGGAGGCCGGGTGTGTACAGCGCCAAGCGCTCGTCGTTCGAGAGCCGGGTCATGAGGCTCAGGAACCGGTCGGGCACGGCACCGTTGCCGGTCCGGAGGAAACGCTTCAGGCGGTCGACGCCGAGCGTCCCGTCCCGTGGCTCGGGGATCAACCGGCTGATAGTGCCGGCGATGCGCCGCACGCCCGCGGGCAGTCTGGCGTAGTGCTCGGCGGCGAGTAGGCCGATGTGGCGACGGTATCCGGCGAACAGCTCGTCGCCCCCAATGCCCGTCAAGGCCACCTTGTAGCGACTCCCCACCGCTTGCGACAGGAGCCACGTGGGAATCGCCGAGTCGTCAGCGTGGGGCTCGTCGAGCGCGCGGACGATCGGCTCGAAGATGTTGAGGAGCTCCGGGCGGATGTCGATCACCGTGAGCTCTGCGCCGTAGCGAGTGGACAAGGTCCGCGCGAGCCCCGTCTCGTCAGCCGCTGTCGCACCGGAGCCCGAGTATCGGGCGGTGAAGGCGTGCGGCGTATTTCCCGCGAGCGCCATGCTCGCCGTAACAGCGGAGGAGTCGAGACCGCCGCTCAGGAAGGTGGCTACGGGCACGTCACTGACCAGATGCGCCGCCACCGAGCCATCGAGCCACTCGCGAACCCGCTCCTCGGGGTCGGCGGGGCAGGGGCGCTCGTGGAGCGGGAACTGCCAGTAGCGGCGGGTGGACACCTCTCCGTCCCGTCGCCACTCGAGTGTGTGCCCGGGCTCGAGCTTGCGCACGTCCACGAACGGGGACGCGGGAGCGGGGATGTAGCCGAGTTGAAAGAACGTGTCGAGCGCTTCCCAGTCGAGTGCGCGCGACGTCAGGCTGGCGGCATGCAACGCCTTGAGCTCGGACGCGAACGCGATCCCCCAGGGGGCGGTGATCACGTAGAGGGGCTTGATTCCGAACCTGTCGCGCGCGAGTAAGAGCGTCTCGCTGGACGCGTCCCAGACGGCAAAGGCGAACATCCCGCGGAGGGGTGTAACGCAGTCCGGACCCCGCTCCTCGTAGAGGTGCAGCACGGTCTCGGTGTCGCCAGCTGAGCGGAGTGTATGCCCGCGGGCGACGAGGCCGGCGCGCAACTCCTGGTAGTTGTAGATCTCCCCGTTGAAGACGATCACCTTCGAATCGTCTTCGTTGTAGATCGGCTGACGGCTGCCGCTCAGGTCGATGATGCTGAGGCGTCGCATCCCGAGACCGGCGGCCCCCTGCACGTGCAGTCCCTCGTCATCTGGCCCACGATGCTCGAGCGCGCCGCACATCCGACGCACCAACGACTCCGCCACCGGGCGCTCCCGGTCCCGGTACACGATGCCTGCAATGCCGCACATGTCGGGTGGCTCCAGAGCAAGAGTGGCGCCACGGGCGGAGTGTGCGTGGGGTGTGGCCTCGACGCAACAGGATCGGAAGGCGTGGGCACGACTTCATATGGCACAGCACGTGCGTTCCCATGATTCGTGCTGAAGAACATCGGAAGCAACTGGATCGTCACTCTGGTGACGGTAGTCGCACTCTACCTGCTCACCCCGTTCACCCTCAATACGCTCGGCGTCGCCAGTTACGGGACCTGGGTTCTCATGACATCGATCACCGGGTATTTGGGACTGCTCGTGTTGGGGGTCCCAATGGCATCGGTGCGTTACTTCGCCCAGCACGTCGCCAGCGGGGACGTGCGCAAACTCAATGAGGCGATCGGCAGCTGCACGGGGCTGTACCTGCTCTTGGGGGGTGTGGCGCTGATCGTCGGGTTGGGCTTGTACGCGTTCTTCACTCTCTATGGCATCCCGGCGCGGATCCATGGCGACGCTCACACGGCGTTCGCCGTGATCGTGCTGGTCGTGAGCTTCGGCTTCGTCGCGCTCCTCCCAGAAGGCATCCTGTCCGCCCACGGCGACTTTGTGCCGCGCAATCTCGTTCGCCTGGCGAGCCTGCTCCTCCGTGTTGGGCTTACCGTCGGGCTGCTGACGCTCAGGGCGTCACTGACCGTGCTGGCACTCGTCCAGCTGGCCTGCCTGGCGTTCGACTTCGCGCTGTGCTTGCTGGTCATTCGGCGTCGCCATCCCGACATCCGCATTCGCGTCGCGGACTTCGACTGGGCGGTGGTGCGCAGGATCCTCTCGTTCAGTGTCTACGTGCTGGTACTGAACGCCGGCGCCCGCCTCTCCTTCGAAACGGACTCCCTGGTCATCGGGGGGTTCATGAACGTGGATGCGATCCCCTACTTCAGCGTTGCCAACAGCCTGATCATCTACCTGATGGAGTTCGTCGTCGCGATCGCGGCGGTCGTGATGCCGATGGCCACGCAACTGCATACCCAGGGGAAGAGCGCGGAGTTGCGAGAAGTCTTTTTCAAGTGGTCCAAGATCGCGTTGTCATTGACAATGATGGCGGGACTCTTTCTCATTGTCCTGGGGCCGAGATTTATCGCGTGGTGGATCGAACCGGGGTTCGAGAGACCGTCGGGCCAGGTCCTCCAGATACTCATGGTCTCCTACCTGATCTTCCTGCCGGTACGTGGTGTGGCGCTCCCTGTGCTTCTAGGACTCGGCAAGACGGGTGTACCGACGATCGGAGCGCTGTCCGCCGGTCTCTTGAACCTCGGACTGAGCATCCTGCTCGCGCGACCGCTCGGGCTAGCCGGGGTTGCGCTCGGCACCGCTATTCCGAACGCGCTGTTCGCGGTTCTCGTGTTGCTCTACGCGTGCAGGGAGTTGGAGACACCTGTGGCGGAGTACCTTCGGTACGTTGTTCCGCGGGCGGCCCTGGGAGCCCTCCCGGTGCTAGGGTTGCTGCTGTGGTTCAAGCTCGGCCTGGACGTGCGCGGCCTGGCTGGACTGGCCGTCGCCGGGATAACCACGATGGTACTGTTCGGCCTGATCTGGGTGTTGTTCGTGTTTCGGAAGGACCCATACGTCGAGCTGCGCGCTCCGCTTCCGCTGCGGCGGGTCTGGGGCAGAGCATGACGTACTGGCTCCTGCTACCCGGGCTCGCTGTGGCCGCGTTCGTCTGCGCCGAGATGGCGTGTCGCTGGTGGCTCCGCCGGTGGTCCGGCTACTACGTGTGGGCTCCCGGCACGAGGCTCGACCTCCGGCTGGACCCTCAGATCTTCCCCGCGGGCGAGCGCCCGGTGCGATTTATCGTCAACGCGGACGGCGAGCGCGGGGGTGACCTTCGAGGCGACGAGGAGGGACTCTACCGCGTTCTGGTTACGGGTGGGAGCGCCGTCGAGTGCGTTGCGCTTGACCAGGGCACGAGTTGGCCCGGGGCGCTCGAGCGTTTCCTGAACGCCCCGGACAACTTGCGCGTGCTGGGCGGGCGCCGAGTGCATGTGGGAAACATCGGCCGCTCGAACGTCGCGTCCGCCGATCTCGACCTCATCCTCGAGCGGGTGCTGCCGCGCTACAGCCGGCTCGCTGCGATCATCATCATGGTAGGCGCGGGCGACGTGGTGCAGTGGCTGGAGGCGGGAGCGCCGCCGTCTATTCCAGAGGCCCCCATCCCACCGGCGAAGCTCTTCACGTGCAACCCCGAGCGGCGGTTCGGCTGGAAGCTCAGGCAATTGGCGCTTGTCGAGATCGTAAAGCGAGTGCGCCGGACGTGGCTTCGTCCGTGGACCGTGCTCGAGGAGAGCGGTGGGAAGTGGTATGCGGCCGCGCGGAGAATGCGTGCTGAGGCGACAGAGATACGCACGTCTACCCCCGACCCGGCTGTCATGCTGGATCGTTACGAGCGCTATCTCCACCAGACCTTGCGGAGAGCCAAGGCCCACGCGGATCGCGTGATCGTGGTGCGACAGCCGTGGTTCGAGAAGGAGTACACGGCCGAGGAGCTATCGCACTTCTGGCACGGTGGTGTCGGGAAAGCCTGGAAGGAAAAGATCAGCGTCTACTACAGCCTCGAGGTCGTCAATCGGCTGATGGGCCTCCTCGACGCTCGCGCCGCCACGGTTGCTGAGTCGTGCGGCGTGCAACAGCTGCGACCGGCAGTGCCGCCGAGTCTCCGGCACTATTTCGACTACACGCACTTCACCCCCGCCGGCGCGGCGCTGATAGCGCAAGCGGTTGCGGACGCGGTCATCGCGCGTCCGTCATCGCCGGAGCGACCTCTTCGGCTGGTGCGCGCCGCATCGCCGGTCTAAGCCTTCATCGAGAGCTGCGCGCAGACACGTGCAGGATGTGCGTCGTGTACGGAATGCCGGCGTCTGTCTGCAGGCGTTCCAAGGCCTGACGAATCTCGCTGAAGAAGTCGCTGCGCGCCGCGCGATCGAGATCGGTGAAGTGCCCCTCGAGCCGCACCCACCACGCCATGTGCCCGTCGAGCGAGTCGAGGTGCGTCTCAACCAACTCGCGCACCTGGATGTGATGTCCCGGCAGGCCATTGCCAAAGACCTCGCGTGCCGTTTCGAGCGTGAGGTGCGCGCGCCGCCTTGCCGACTCGAGCCAGCGGGCGAGGCCGAGGTGGCGGCGGACGATGGGGGACGTGGTGGCGATGAACGCCTTCCCGGTCCCCGGGCCGACGAAATACAGGTCGAGGTCGGCATCCGGAGCCAGCACGCGGCGCAGCTCGGTGACCGCGCGGTCAACCTCGCGAACCCAGTGAAACGCGTGAATGCTGTAAAGATGGTCGACTGACGCGTTGGGCAAGGGTAGGTCTTCGAAGCGCCCGTCGAGCACACTCACATTCGGCAGCGCAGCGGTGCGTTGGGAGGCAATCGTGCGCATGCCCGGCGCCGGCTCGATGCCGATCAAGCGCGTCGACGGGCCCACGCGGGCAGCCAGCTGCACCAGGGCAGCCCCGGTACCGCATCCGACGTCCACGACGCACGTGCGGTCCGCACGGATCGATAGGGTATCGAGTTCACCCGTGGCGAGCTTGCCCCAGCAGGATTGCTGGTTTGCGTCCGTGTCGTACTCGGCGGCGTGCTCCGAGTACGCGTTCGCGATCGCGTCGGGTCTGGAATGGTCGCTCAACGCTCGTTCCTCGATCAGACGTCCTACACCAGTTGCGCTTGCGAGCGCGCGCACAGCGCGCGCAGCTCCGCACGGGCGATCTTCCCGAGCGCACCGCGTGGGATCTGCGCCACGGTCACGAAGCGGCGCGGCACCATCTTCGCCGCCAGGTGTTTGCGGCAGTGGTCGAGCAGCTCGTCGACGATCTGCTCCCGGTCCCCGCCCGTCTCGTTCCATGGCTGTCGCAGCACCACGGCCGCACACGTCACCTCGAGCTGACCGGCCTGCTCGCCGAACACGCCACAATCGGCTACGGCGGGATGTTGCTTGATGGCTTCTTCAATCTCGCTCGGGGCGATGCTGAGCCCCCCGGCGTTGATCATGTCCTTCAGGCGTCCGGTAATTGTTATGGCGCCGTCCCGTTCGAAATGCACGAGGTCGCCCGTGCGAAACAAGCCGTCGGGAGTGAAGGCATCGAGGTGCGCCTCGACGTATCCCTTCATGATGGTGCCACCGACGCAGAGCTCCCCGGTTTCACCCGGGCCAACTGCGAGCCCGCTCGTCGGGTCACGGGCTTCGCCCAACGCGCCAAATCGGAGGGGGCCGACGGACGCCACGTTGCTGCCGGCGAGCGACACCTCGTTGCAGGATATCGTCGAATACGTCTCGGCGAGACCATAAGATAGAAAGACTCGCGAGCGCGGCAGCGCTGCGACGATGCACTGGGCTTGCTCACGCGATGTTGCGGCGCCGCCCATGCTCAATACGCGGAGCCGATCGCGTACCCGCGGGTCGGCGCCGTGACGGCCGAATAGGAACGCGCCCACAATGGGTGGACAGATCACCACCGTCGCCGCGTGATCGACGAGACCCGCGGCGAGCGCCGCCGTGCTGGCCGACTCTCGATACGTGATGCAGTCGGCACCCAGCGCGAGTGCGCCCACGAGGCAGTAAAGCCCGTACACGTGCGACAGAGGGAGGATCGGCATCACACGATCGCCAGGCTTGACGTCGTAGAAGGAGAGCACGAGTCTCGCCTTCTCCAGGATTTGAGGCCAGAGGAGCGGCACTCCCTTGGCAGTCGACGTGCTGCCCGACGTGTAAAAGATGGCCGGTGGCAGGTGGGCGAGCCATTCCAGCCAGTCGCCCGTGACGGCGTCCGGCCGCTGCGGCGCGGATTGCCGCTGGGTCGGGCGACCGTGGCCCACGACGACGCGATTCTGCGAGCCGTCACCCAGATGAGAAAGCACGGTGGCCCAGTCCTGCACAGTCCCGCTCAGGCGCTCGTTGCCCGCGTCCACGACCACGGCGTGCGGCGACGCCGTCTTCAGGATGCCGGCAAAGGTGGGCCGCGATGTGGTCGGTGGAACGGCGATGAATTGCAGCCCGAGTCGCCACGCTGCCACGACGAGGTCGATGTGCTCAGTACCGTTCTCGAGTGCGACGACGATGCGATCGTGCGGCCGCAGTCCGATCTCCTGCTCGAGGCGTTCCGCGAGCGCGACGGACCGCTCCAGCACGCGCGCGAACGGCTCCGGCGTGCCGTTGACGACGAGCGACCCCGCGGCAGGACCGTTGCTCACGAAGCCCGCCCGTTGAGCTTGCGGCGAATGAAGCCGGTCGTCGACGTGGTGGTTGAGAAATTCGCCTCGTCGAGATCGCTCGCCTCCACGATGATCGAGAACTCACGCTCGATCAGCATGATGAACTCCAGAAACGCCATGGAATCCAACTCTCCCCGCTCGCCGTCTGGCGGTGGCTTCCCACCTGGTGACAGCGAGCAGTAGAGGCGCACGAGTTTTTCACGGATCTCGTCGGCAGCAATCACGCGAACGGTTCCGTATGGTGTCCCATCCACGATTCTCCATCCATGCGTCCGAGCAGACATTGACTGGACAACAGCGCCCCCAGGGCTACCGGAGACCGCGTGTAGATCAACGTCGAGCCGTCGAAACTGAAGACGCAGCGTCGCTCGGAGAGCGGCCCGAGCAGCTGCGGCTCGAGTCGCCCGCGCACGGCCGCCGAGCCGTTGACGTAGGCGTGGTGGAGAAGATCGTCGAGCACGTCTTCGATGGCGCCTCTCCGAGCGGCGACGTGCATGACCTGTGAGATGCCCTCGTGCAGGTAATACAGGTACCACCCGATCGGCTGTCCCGCGTTGTTGCGCACGAGCGAGCGGACCAGCGTTCCTCGACTCTTCATCTCGGCCATTTCCGCAAAGAGCCAGCTGAGGAATGGCTCGTCGTAGTCGGGATAGCAGCGGAGCGACTCCGTCACAAACGGAACGAGCTCGAGCAGCGCTCGAGGGGTGAGCGGCTCCGCGCTCGTTTGCGGCTGCGCCGGCCGCAGACGGTTCTTGACGGGGCCCGGAACCAACCGGTCCAAGCCTTTCCACAGCGGCCGCAATCGCTTTGCGAGCGCCGGGCGCTTGAGCCTCTCCAAGAGGTAGTCGCCACCGTACCGCATGGCCCGCAGTGTTCGGGTCCAGGCGATGGACTTCAAGGGAGCTGTTTCCCCACCCGAGGCCGCCCACATCCGGCGGAGATTCTCGGTGGCTCCGTCGGTGATCGTGGCATCCTGCGGGCCCCCGAGGTACGCGCGGAACAGAAAGGCTCCGACCGCCGACGTGCGCGCCTCTGGTTCCACGACCAGTTGACCGCCGCACGCGAGACGAATCCCATGACCGTCAAGGAGCAGGCGCCGCACATGTGAGCCGAGGAAGCCGACAATCCTTCCACCCCCGTCCTTGTAGACGAGGGGTGGGATCTCGGGGTCGGTCCAAGGGCAGTCAAAGAACGTCCGCTCGAAGTACTCGGCCAATCCGAGTGGCGGATTACGTGTTCCCGACCGCATGACGTACTCGTACAGGGACGCGACTTCAGAGAGGTCGGCCCTCTCGCAGGGCCGAATCCCTTTCACCAGCGCGTCTCCACGTCTGTGTATCGTATCGGTGAGTAGTGCCGACACTCCGTCTCCTTCGCTCCACGAATTGCCCACACGGCTTGCATGCTTGGTGCCAAGCTCGGCGTCGCGAGGCAGTCGCCATGATTGGTTCGCGGTCTGTTGCGCGCGCGCTACACTACCCCCCTTGGCTGTGAGCCCTCGGATACGGGGCATGACCGTTGCACCGGCGAGGGGGCGTGATCCTCGGGGTCGGTCTGGACGTCGTGGAGACGGCGCGCTTGGACCGTGCGCTGGCCAACGCCGGCGCACGTTTCGCAGAGCGGGTCTACACTGCGACCGAGCTCGCAGACTGTGCTGCACGGCCCGACCGGATCCAAGCCCTGGCGGGACGCTTCGCGGCCAAGGAAGCGTTCCTGAAGGCACTCGGGACGGAGTCGGTTCTCGCGCTGCTGCGGCAGGAGGTCGAGGTCGTGGCCGGGGACGGCGGTCGTCCGGAACTCCGGCTCGGTGGGTCAGCGGCGGCGCGGGTGAGCGAGCGCGGAGTACGGCGGTTGTATCTCAGTCTCACCCATGACGGAGGGGTGGCTGCCGCCGTGGTCATCCTCGAAGGCTGATCGTGTCGCGTCCTCGCAACATCTACGCGCGTACACTCCTTTCGCACCAATCGAGGTGAGCCGCGACACACTGTTTGAGTCCAAAACGCTCGACAGCGGCGCCTCGCGCCGCGTGGCCGAGCCGGGCTTGCAGCAGCGGTTCGCCGAGCAGGCGATCGAAGGCCGCTGCGAGCGCCACCGCGTCCCCGGGAGGTACGAGCAAACCGGTCTGGCCGTCGGTAACGATTTCCGGGAGGGCACCGACACGCGAGGCGACGACCGCACAGCCGCTTGCCATCGCTTCCAGCACCCCCAGCCCGCAGGCCTCCTGCCAGAGGCACGGATGCACGAAGACATGCGCCGTTCGCAGCAGATCTGGGACGTCGTCACGGAGTCCCAGGAATTCTGTTCTTGCCGTGATGCCGAGGCTGTCGCTCAACTGTCGAAGACGCGGCTCGTCGGGACCATCCCCCACAATCACCAGCCGTGCGTTGGGTACCGCCAACTGAGCGAACGCGCGCAGCAGGTACTCGACGCCCTTCTCACGAATCAGATAGGCGACGGTCATTATCCGAACATCCGGCGACCGGCCACGCAGCTCCGCGTCCGGACGGAAACGGTCCAGGTCCACCCCATTGTAGATCGTGCACGCCTTGGCGGGCGGATACCCGAAGCGTCGAACGCTCCGATCGCGCACGTAATTGGATACTCCGGCAAGACCGGCGACCCGTACGAGCGTGGCCCGGTCGAGGAGCGCATGACCCAGTCGTGGTCCGCCGTTCCCGCCATTCCCCTCGTCCGCAGGCCCGGAAAAATGGTCCACGAAGAGAACGCGAGCAGGCCATGCCGCATAGGCCATCAGGGCGGTGGGGTGGCGCGGCGCAAACAGGTTCAGGTGGAGAACGTCGAAGCGGCGGGCGAGGCGGACGAGGGATTGCAGAGGATGCTTGCTGAGCTGTTCCACGGGGGTCCACCGGACGCCGAAGCTGCTAAACCCGCGCGCAACGTCCGGATGCAGTGGTTCTCGCCCAAGGATCTCGAGCGTATGCCCGCGCCGCTGACTCTCGGCAGCAAGGCCGAGCAGCCACATCTCCAACGAGCCCAGCTTGCGAGCCGCGAGGTCTACGAGCAGACCGATGCGGAGAGTGCTCACATTTCCGAGCGGGGCAACTTCCATGCCCAGGAATTACCCCGGAGGGCGGAGATGTGGAACTGCTGAAGCCTGTGCAACGGGTGCTGCTCGGTGCGCTCACTGCGCCGGCGGTGACGCGCCTGTTCTCCCGGTTCATGCTGGGCCGGGCTACGATCTTCGTGCTGCACCGTCTTCAGGACGCGGACCGCGGAACGCCAGGGCACGATCCTCAAGCATTGCGGGGCTTCCTGTCGTTGCTGCGGCGGGAGCGGTACGCGCTCGTTGGCCTCGAGGAGCTGTTCCGCTGGATGGCCGAGTCCGATCGGCGCGTGAGTCGCGCCGTCGCATTCACGCTGGACGACGGGTATAGCGACCAGGGGGTGATCGCGAGTCGGGTGTTCGCGGCGTTCGACTGTCCCGCGACGGTGTTTGTCACGACGGGATTCCTGGACGGCCCGCTCTGGCTGTGGTGGGATCGCATCGAGTACATCCTGCGGCGCACGGCGCGGTCGACGCTGGAAATTGAGCTGGGCCGCACGGTGCTCCATTACCAGCGCGACGATGAGGTGGGATACCGCCGCGTGCAGTATGACTTCACAGAGCGGTGCAAGCACGTGTCGGAAGAAGAGAAAGAGACAGCGATCCTGCGCCTGGCAGCGGTCGCCGAGGTGGATCTGCCCGAGCGCCCACCCCCCGATTACGCACCGATGTCATGGGCGGACGTACGCGCGTGCGAAGAACGTGGACTGACCTTCGGTCCGCACAGTGTCACGCACCCCGTCCTGGCGCAGACCACCGACCTGCAAAGCCGGCGCGAGATCACGGAGTCGTGGGAGCGGCTCGCGGCTGAGGCGCGTGCGCCGGTCCCGATTTTCTGCTACCCGAGCGGGCAGCCGTACGAATACGGCCCCCGCGAGCTCGCCACCCTACGGCAGCTCGGCATGGTCGGGGCCGTGGGTAGTAGTCACGCATATGCCGACGCTCGCGCGTTCGAGCGCAGTCCGAATGCGCGGTTCGCCGTGCCGCGGTTCGGCTACCCACCCGACCTGCGGGCGGCGATGCAGTACGTGAGCGGCCTCGAGCGCTTGAAGGAACTGTGGCGCAAGCGCGACGCACGGTCTCAGGAGCCGGGGCAGGGCCCCCAGCACGGATCTTGATGCGAGGGGCCGTTATGTCTCTGCTCCACGTCGTCGCGCCGGGGGAAGTAGGCGGCCTGGAACGCGTCGTCCATCTGCTCACGCACGGGCAGGCGCGCGCCGGCAACGACGTCCACGTCGCTGCCGTGGTGGATCCGGCCGGCGCCGATCATCCACTCATCGGGACGTTGGCATCGGGGGGAGTTACGACGCATCCCATTCTGCTCCCCGGGCGCGCGTACCGCCGAGAGCGCGCCGCGATCAACGAGCTCTGTCGGCGCCTCCGACCCGACGTCGTACACACGCACGGTTATCGCGCGGACGTCGTCGACGCGGGCGCAGCACAGCAGCTGGGCATCCCCAGCGTCACCACAGTTCACGGTTTCACGGGGGGCGGTTGGAAAAACCGGCTCTACGAGCGGCTCCAGCGACGCGCCTACCGGCGGTTCGATGCGGTGGTCGTGGTCTCGCGCCCGCTCGTTGAGCGGCTGATCCAGGATGGCGTCCCGCCGGATCGGGTGCACTACGTCCAGAACGCGTGGCAGGAAACCACGCCGCCATTCGATCGCGCGCTGGCGCGCCGCGCCCTGGGGTTGAAAGACGACGAATTCGTCATCGGCTGGGTGGGGCGCTTGAGCGCCGAGAAAGGTCCAGACGTGCTGGTCGACGCGCTGGCGCACTTAACCGACCTACCCGTCACCGTCTCCGTGGTAGGGAACGGGCCGCAGCGCGACTCACTGGCATCTCGGGCGCAGCGCCTTGGGGTTGAGCGGCTGGTTCGGTGGCACGGGACGGTGCCCGAGGCGGCGCAGCGGTTCGCCGCCTTCGATGTGTTCGTCTTGAGCTCCCACACCGAGGGAACGCCGATCGTGCTGTTTGAGGCGATGGCCGCCGGGGTCCCGATTGTGGTGACGCGCGTGGGAGGCGTCCCTGACGTGGTGTCGCCGGCGGAAGCGGCGCTGGTCGCCTCCGCCGATCCCGCCGCGCTCGCGGCGGAAATTCGCGCGTTGTATCGTGATCCCGCCTCGGGGCGAGCGCGAGCGCAGCGTGCGAGCGCGCGCCTGCTCAGCGATTTCGCCGTAGCGCCCTGGGTGGAGCGGTACGCAGCGATCTACCGCCTCGTGCGCCGGACAAGCCCGGCCGCTGGCGCGGTCGCCGTCGCGCAATGATGCTCCTGCCCGTGGTCGTGCTCGGCGGCTCGCTGGCGCTCTGGGTGTACGCGTACCTCGGTTATCCCGCGATCCTCAAGGTGCTAAGCCTATTCCGGCGGTCCGCAGTGCCATCGGACCGGCCTGATCCGCAGCCGAGCATCAGCATCACGCTGCCCGTCTACAACGAGGCCGCGGTGATCGCCGGTACGCTCGAGCGGATTCTCGAGGTCGACTATCCCGCCGAGCGGCGCCAGATCCTCGTTGTCTCGGACGCCTCCACGGATGGAACCGACGACATCGTGCGTCGCTTCGCGACGCGCGGCGTTGACCTGCTGCGCATGCCGGAGCGGCGCGGCAAGACGGCGGCGGAGAACGCCGCTCGGCCCCATCTGACGGGCGACATCATCGTCAACACGGACGCCTCGGTCCGCATCCACCCCGACGCTGTGAGGAATCTCATGGCGGCCCTCGCCGATCCATCCATCGGCGTGGCGTCGGGACGGGACGTGAGTGTCGCGAGCCTGGACGCGCGCGCGAATCCGGGTGAGCACGCGTACGTGGGATACGAGATGTGGGTACGCGATCTTGAGACCCGGGTGCTCGGGATCGTCGGCGCATCGGGGTGTCTATACGCGATTCGCAGGGATCTTCATATGCACTTCATGCCGGAGGCGTTGAGCCGTGACTTCGGCGCGGCGCTCGTCGCGCGCGAACATGGGTTCCGCTCCGTGTCGGTCGCGCCCGCGATTTGCTACGTGCCGCGCAGCGACTCGCTACGTCGGGAGTACCGGCGCAAGGTGCGCACGATGGCACGCGGTCTCAGGACATTGTGGCACAAACGTGGCCTGCTCAACCCGATGCGTCACGGTCTCTTCGCGTGGATGCTGTGGAGCCACAAGCTGTGCCGCTGGCTCACGCCGTGGACGTTCCTTCTCATGGCGGCGGCGCTCGCCGCCCTCGCGCGGGGGCACTGGTGGGCCGCCACGACGCTGGGGCTTGGCGGGGCGGCAGCGCTCGTGACGGCGATCGGTTGGCTGTGGCCTGAGGGGCGACCGCTACCGCGCCTACTTGCGCTGCCCGCCTACGCGGTGAGTGGAACCATCGCCGCGCTGCATGCCTGGATCAGAGCGCTGGGGAGGCAGGGAACGGCGTTGTGGGAACCGACCCGCCGCCGGAGTAGCGCCACCGCCGGCCACGCATCACGCTGAAGAGGCTCAGCCTTCGAACGGCCGGATCCAGCCGAGGCGCGACTCCGCGTCGCCGTCATGCCTCGCCCGACGCGCCCGCACCAGCAGATCGCTCGCGTTGCCTGGGGCGTACGCGAAATTGCTCACCGCGTCGTAGCCCGCGCGCAGCTCGAACGAGGGAATGGCGCCGGCGGCGTCTTGCGAGCGCCGCCGCATGACGCTCGCGAGCCGCTGCGCGAGCCGGATCGCGCCGGTGTTGCCAGTCCGGGGCGCCACGACAGCGAACTCCGCGGCGGCGATCCGACCCGGCACGTCCGAATGTCGGACGACGTCCTTGATCGTCTGCGCGCAGAACGCCGTCACCGCGCGCAGCGTGTCGTCGTCGTCCACTTCGGGGGCCAGCACAACGCACGCGAGCGCGCCGTGCGCACGCACGCACAGCGCCCCCAACTCCTCGGCGCGCCGCGCGAGACCCTGGAGGTTGTAGAGGCCCGTCTCCCCGTCCACGAGACTGGCCGACTGTATCTGCTCGGCGAGGGTCTTGAGCTGCACGTATGAGTCGAGTTTGAGGTGCAGCTCGGCGACGTCGAGCGGCTGGCCGAAGATGTCGGACGCGCCCGCGCGCAGCGCGGCGAGCCGAGCGTCGCGCGACGCCAGATCGCCCGCGATAAAGATGGCCGTGTGGGGCTTGACGCGCGGTGCGCGCCGCAGCAGGCGGCACAGCTCGGCCGGCTCCCCGTCTGGAAGGTCGGCCGCGACGATGATCGCGTCGGGTGAGGTGCGGCGCACGGCCTCCAGCGTGGCCTGCGTCGATGTCGCGTGCAGAACGGTGTACTCGGCCTCGAGCTGCCCGGCAATCGGCTCGAGCAGCGGTCCATCCGCGCCAACGATCAACACTGAGGCCATGTCGTGACCAACGGACCGCAAGATTCAGTCCGACCATCCCTTTGGACTACAGGAATTCCCCCATGTTGGCATGGGAATTGTCCCTACAGCGGGCGGTGCCAGCGAAGTGGAGGAGCAGTGTCTGTGGCGCGGTTTCACCACCCGCCGCGCCGGCCGAGCATCACGGCGGGCGTGAGTAGCATGATCTTCAAGTCCTCGAGCGGTGAGCGATGGCGGATGTACTCAAGATCGTACGTGAGCTTTTCCCGCACGTCATCCACGCTGCTGTCGTAGGCCCGGTTGATCTGGGCCCAGCCGGTGATCCCAGGGAGGACACACTGGCGCCGCGAGTATTCTAGTATCTGTTCGCGCAGGGACGCGAAGATCGTGGGTTGCTCAGGGCGCGGGCCCACGATGTTCATATCGCCGACGAGCACGTTCCAGAGCTGCGGCAACTCGTCCAGCCGGAACTTGCGCAACACGCGGCCTACCGCGGTCACGCGCGGATCGTCGCGCTGCGCCCATACCTCCGGCGCGGCTTCGACGCTCACCTGCATCGTGCGGAACTTGTACATGGTGAACGTCAGGCCGCCGGAGTCGGCATGACGCCGAAAGTTGCCACCCGCGTTCCTCAGGTCGCGGCGATCGAGACCGACCCGCCGCTGCGTAAACAACACGGGGCCGCGGGACGTGATTTTGATAAGTACCGCGATGATGACCATCAACGGCAGGGCGAGCACCAAAACCACCGTTGCAATGACGACGTTGAGCAGGCGCCGACACGCGTCGCGTGGGATCTCCGGTACGAGTGTCTCAGTCCAGCTGAACGGACGCAGACGGGGCAATGTCATGCCGCTCCAACTCGCAAGCCCCGTGCCGTTTACAGGCGATGTGCGGTCTTCGTGCTACATGGCACTCACTGCGCATGTAGGACGCGTGCGACGACGCTCCGCAAGGCTCATTGAATACGTGCGCGGTATAGGTCTTGCTCCGTGAACCCCTGATGATACCAAGGCCTCTTCCCGCGATCCGCAGCCAACCCCCGTCAACCGTCGTGCAGCGGGGCAGTCTCCCCGAGAGCCCGAATCTCCACGACGAGGACGCGGGCCTTGACTGGCGGCGGATTGCGAGCGCGCTGGTGCGCTTCAAATGGGTCGTGATCCTGATGGTAGCGTTGGGCCTGGGCGCCGCAGTCGCCGCTACACGGGTGCTGCGTCCCGTCTACAGAGCGCAGGCCAACGTCTGGATCGATGTCCCGGACCGACGCGGCGAACGCGGCTCCGACGCGCGGGGGCCGATCCGGCAGGGCGCGTTACTCGACGCCGATGCTTGGGTGGAGCTACTGCGCTCGTACATCGTGTTGGACCAGGTCGTGAGGGATCTGCATCTGTACCTCGAGGTGAAACGGCCCGTCGACCGGTCGAGCTTCGCCGGCTTCGGCGTGAGCGACATTTTTCGCCGTGGGAAATACCGACTGAGCGTCAGCGCCGATGGCCGGGGATACACCCTGGCCTCGGCCGATGGTGTGGATCTCGAGCGGGGAACGGTCGGCGACTCGGTGGGGAGCCGGCTGGGCTTCCGCTGGGTCCCAGCGCCGGGGAGCTTGGCGCCCGGCCACACCGTCGAGTTCTCCCTGGTGTCGCCGCGCGACGCCGCCCTGTCGCTCGGCGAGCAGCTGGACGTCCGGATGGACTTGAACGGCAACTTCCTGGCGCTGGAGCTGCGGGGTACGAACCCGGTCCTGATTTCCAACATTCTGAACGCGGTGACCCAGCGTTACGTGGAGGTGGCGGCCGAACTGAAGCGCGAAAAGCTCACCGAGCTGACGAAGATCCTCGAAGACCAATTGACGAGCGCTCAGGGGAATCTCGACGCTGCCGAAACTGCGCTGGAGAGATTCCGCACACGCACCATCACGTTGCCATCGGAGCGAGCGGCCGGCCCGGGAGCCGCGGCCGAGACCCGCGACCCGATCCGTGCGAGTTTTTTCGATATGCAGGTTGAGCGCGACCAGCTGCGTCGAGACCGTGACGCGGTCGAACGCTTGCTGGCGCAAGGCGGGGGGAACTCGGGGTTGCCGACGGAGGCGTTGTCCGCCATCGGGTCGGTATCGCATGCGCCTGAATTGTCGAACGCCCTAAAGGAGCTGAGCGACAAGCAGGCGCAGCTGCGTGCCTACCGATACCACTACTCCGACGCCTATCCGCCACTACAGCACCTTGCTGCCGAGATCGCAGAGCTCCAGCAGCGGACTATCCCGACGCTCGCGCGGGATCTTGCGTCGCAGCTGGCTGCACGGGAGTCGGAACTGGGCAGGCAGCTGGACGCTGCGTCCCACGATCTACGTCAGATTCCCGGCCGGACCATTGAGGAGGCCCGACTGCATCGCAACGCCCAGCTGAAGGAGCAGACGTACACGGCGCTGCAGGAGCGCTACGATCAAGCCCGGCTCGCCGCGGAAGCCACCGTTCCCGATGTCCGCATTCTCGACCCGGCGATCGTGCCGCAGCGACCGGCCAAGAACACGGCGACACGCCTCCTCCTCATGGGACTCCTGGCCGGCCTCGGGCTCGGGATGGTGGGGGCGATCGTACTCGACCGCGCGGACCCCAAAGTGCGGTACCCGGAGCAGGTGTCGCGCGACCTCGGGGTACCGATCCTCGGCGCGGTGCCGCATCTGCGCACCAAAGACCCCGCTGAAGTCGTCGAAGCCCTGCGTGGCCTGCGCCTCAACCTCATCCACGCGTACGGTGCCCCGGGACCGATGCTTGTCACGGTCACGAGCCCCGGACCGAGCGACGGGAAGTCATTCCTGTCGGCGAATCTCGCGCTCACGTTCGCGGACGGCGGTCATCGCACGCTACTCGTGGATGGGGACATCCGGCGTGGCGTGCTGCACCGCCGGTTCAAGGCCAACCGACAGCCTGGCCTGGTCGATTTCCTCCTCGGGGAGACGGGGCCCGAGCAAATCGTGCAGGATACGCCGTATCCACGGCTTTCACTCATCGGCTGTGGAACGCGTACGCAGCGCGCTCCAGAGGTGCTGGGATCGCCGGCGATGGCGAAGCTCCTCGCCGAATTGCGGGGGCGCTATGACGTGATTCTGGTCGACAGCCCGCCGCTCACTGCGGGAGTCGATCCGTTCATTCTCGGAACCGTGACGGGTTCGCTGCTGCTCGTGTTGCGGACCGGGCACAGCCACCGCGACGTCACGGGGGCTAAGCTCGAAGTGTTGGACCGTCTGCCGATCCGCTTGCTCGGCGCCGTGTTGAACGACGTGCCACGCGGTGCCGCCTACGGTTACTACGCGTACTACTCCTACTATCTGCCCGGCTACGAGGCCGTGGAAGAGGGCCACGGCCACCACGCCTCGGGTCCGCGAGTCGTCTAGAGAACCGACTGAGGCGGCGGCGCAACATTCTTGAATTGGTGTATCAGGGACGCTCGGCGCGCACGCGCGACAGTGCGGGCCTCAAATTTGAAGTAGGGGAGGACGTGGGCCGACTCAACGGGTTGTGGTCACTGATCGTCGCAGCGGCGCTGCTCGCCACTGGCGAAGTCGGCGTGGCGCAGGTGGGGGCGCCAACACGCGCGACGGCGTTCCAGGTCGGGGATCGCATCCTGCTCCACGTGGAGGGGGACTCGGCCCTGTCGGACACGTTCACAGTGGTGGCGGGGCCCGCTCTGCGGCTTCCCGCGATTGGCGAAATCTCACTCGCCGGAGTGCGCCGCTCTGACCTCGAGGCCCATCTGACCCGCGAGCTGGGTCGCTTCATCAAGGATCCCGTGGTGCAGGCGCGGGCCCTGATCCGCGTCTCCGTCGTTGGCGAGGTGACCAAGCCGGGATACTACGCGGTTCCCACCGACTTGGTGCTGGCGGACGCGCTGATGCTCGCGGGTGGCGCCACCCAGGCTGCCCGAGTCGATCGGCTACGCATCCTGCGCGGCAACACCTCGTTGTGGGGCGGGAACGAGCTCCAAGCGCAGATCGCGCGGGGCGCGACGCTGGAAGACCTCGGCATCAGCGCCGGTGATCGCATTCAGGTGCCCGGGGGGGCGCGCGATCCGGAATCGAAGTGGCGGATCCTCGGCATCATCGTCGGAACCGTCGCGACTGCGGTCGGCGTCATCGCCTTAACACATCGGTGAGCGCCCGGCGGAATATGCGATCCCACACCGCCAGCGCCGGTTTGGCATGCAGCGCGCTATCCGCCAGCCCGAGATGCGTGAACAGCGGCAAGATCGAACCGGGCGGCTGCGAAGGGAAGCCGCTCAGATCGAGATCGTAGAAGGTGAGCTGAAACACGCCCCTGGCCCTGGCGCTGTCCAACAGCCGTTCCTGCCGAGTGATGTAGCGCGCCTCTTCCGCCGGTGAAGACACCACATTGCCAACCGAGACCGAGGGCCAGCCACCCTCCACAACCAACACGGGCAGCGTCGTGCCCTGCGGGATGCGGCTGTAATAGTTGAGTGGGATCGACTCAGGATCCGCAAATCCGCCAAGATAGGGATAGCTCGATAAGCCGAGAGCCTCGACGAATGGGAAATCGGCGAGATCCTGCGCGATCCCTTGATAGGCGCCAGGAGTGGGCGAAAGCCGGCCCCACGCGGTCTCCACCTGCACGCTGACGTACAGCTTGCTCGGCAAACTCGCAGCGTGGATTTGGGCGACGACGGCGTTGGCCATTGTCACCACCGCGCGATACACGGAATCCGGCGCCAACTGGCGGATGAGATTGGTCTCCGCAACCAGTCCCAGATAATCCGGTCGAATCCTGTTCGCGACAGCGAAAACCCACTCCCGATACAAACGCTGGATCATCGTGTCGGTAACGCTGCGGCCGGCGGCGACGAGCTCTGGCGCTTCGGCCGCGCGATTCAGCCCGTCGGTTGCGTCCACTGTGAACACGATCGCGAGCCCCTTGGCACGATAGTAGTTCGCGAGTGGTAGCTCGACCGTTCGCACCGCGGAATCGGGCGTCGCGCCGCCGAGCATGGCCGCCCAGGGCGGTGCCACGTGCATGATCGCGGCGTCGGCGTGGGGCACCCAGTTGTTGATGGCGATGATGACGTCGGCGGTCGAGTCGAGCCGTGGCGGAATGGCGGAGAAACCCATGAGGTACGTGCGCGGTGCCGGGCCAGGGCCGGCGCCGTCGCCGCACGCCAGGACTCCCACAACCGCGACTATGAAGGTTCGCGCTCGCATCCCAGCGAATCTAACCCCATCCCATTTTGCGACATGTGATGGCAGGCCACCGCTCTTGACGCCATCCGCCGCAACGCGTTAGAAACGGACCCATGATTAGCCCGGGGCGGTCGACGATCTACGCAGCGGCGTTGGCGTGCGTGGCGTTCCTGCCGCTGTACGGCCAGACCCCGGACACCACGAGGCCGTACACCCTGCCGCCGACGACGGTCTCCGTCACGCGCGCCGAGCTCCCGCTGACCAAGGTCCCGCTCTCGGTTCACCGTGTCGACCGCGCGCAGATCAGCCGCGCCCAGCCAACGTGGGGATTGGACGAAGCGCTCGCGAACGTGCCGGGGGTGTTCGTCGCGAACCGCTACAACTTCTCTCAGGATCAGCGCATTTCGATTCGCGGCTTTGGTGCCCGCTCGGCGTTTGCCGTGCGCGGCATCAAGATTCTGGTGGACGGCATCCCCCAGACGCTGCCCGACGGGCAGGGACAGCTCACCAATCTCGAGCTCGGCGAAGTCGATCACATCGAGGTGCTGCGCGGCTCGGCGTCGGCACTCTACGGCAACGCGTCAGGAGGTGTCATCAACATTTGGACCAAACCGCACGACGTCGCGCACGTGACCGAAGACGCCCGCTTCGTGACCGGCCGGTTCGATCCACGGTCGGGACGATCGTGGAATAAGTGGCAAACCACGACCAATCTGCGAATAGGCGGCGGCAGCGCGCTGCTGACCGTCTCTCGCCTCGATTACCAGGGAGAGCGTGACCACA
>Ga0099827_10000110_pt1 | contig 28356 bp, 19 predicted proteins | sample CZO8metaG_FD_79339 | JGI IMG/M metagenome (GOLD analysis project Ga0099827, IMG submission 79339) | Vadose zone soil microbial communities from the Eel River Critical Zone Observatory, Northern California, USA - CZOApr15con1.8 metaG | ecosystem: Environmental > Terrestrial > Soil > Vadose zone ...
GAAGACACATGCAACCACGAAGACACGAAGGTCCACGAAGATCACGAAGAACTTCAACCACCACAACACCACGAAAAGACAGAAACAGCCAACTCATCTCGCAACTCGCTCTGAAGGCTTCGCGCCACGCGTCGTCTCGCTCGCTCGCGTGAAGTCTTCGCAGTACGGGTGTCACTTCGTTCGCTCGCCTGAAGGGCGTCGCGCGACGTCCGCCGTAGCGCGAAGGCTTCAGCCGAGCGTCCTTGATCTAGACGGTCCGGCTTGGGGATTGTTTCAGCACGCGTTAGGATGCAACCGTGGTTGGAGTCGTCCTCGTGACCGGCGGCAGCCGCGGCATCGGTGCGGCTACGGCGCGTCTCGCGGCCGAACGCGGCTACGCAGTGTGTGTGAACTACCGGAGGAACAAGGCAGCGGCGGACTCCCTCGTCTCGTGCATTGAAGCGGCCGGCGGCGCGGCGCTGGCGGTCGGCGCCGACGTGGCGTCGGAGCCGGATGTCGTCCGGCTGTTCGAAACCGTGGACGCGCGGCTGGGTCCGGTGACCTCGCTCGTCAACAACGCCGGCATCCTCGAGGGGCAGACGCGCGTCGAGCACATCGACGCGGCGCGCATCGATCGCGTGTTCGCGACGAACGTCAGGGGGGCGTTTCTGTGCGCGCGTGAAGCGGTGCGGCGGATGTCCACGGCGCACGGCGGCGGCGGCGGGGCGATCGTCAACGTGTCATCGCGCGCGGCGCAGCTCGGCGCGCCGGGCGAGTACGTCGACTACGCGGCGTCCAAAGCGGCGCTCGACGCGCTGACCGTTGGCCTCGCGCGCGAGGTCGCCGGCGAGGGCATCCGCGTGAACGGTGTCCGCGCCGGCATCATCTACACTACGATTCATGCCGACGGCGGGGAGCCGGGCCGCGTCGATCGCCTCGGTCCGACGCTGCCGATGAAGCGCGGCGGCGACGCGATCGAAGTCGCGCGCGCGATTCTCTGGCTGCTCTCGGACGAAGCGTCCTACTCGACCGGTACGTTCATCGACGTTGCGGGAGGACGATAAGCCCCGCCATGGCCCTCGCGCCAGGCGCCCGGCTCGGCCCGTACGAAATCAAGAGCCTGATCGGCAGCGGCGGCATGGGCGAGGTCTATCGTGCCCACGACTCGCGCCTCGATCGCGACGTGGCGCTCAAGGTGCTGCCGTCCGCGTTTTCCTCCGACCGCGATCGCCTCCGCCGCTTCGAGCAGGAAGCGCGCGCCGCGGCCGCGCTGAACCATCCCAACATCCTGGCGGTGTATGACATCGGCACCGCCGACAACGAGCACTATGTCGTGTCCGAGCTGCTGCAGGGCCGCACGCTGCGCGATACGCTGTCGAGCGGCTGTCTACATCCCCGCAAGGCGATCGACTTCGCGATTCAGATCGCGCACGGCCTCGCCGTCGCCCACGACGCCGGCGTCGTGCACCGCGATCTCAAGCCCGAGAATCTGTTCGTCACCCACGATGGGCGCGTGAAGATTCTCGACTTCGGCCTCGCGAAGCTCGTCGAGCCGGTCTCCGCTCGAACGACGCACACGCTCCTCGCGACGCGACAGGTCGACACCGTTCCGGGGCTCGTCGTCGGCACCGTCGGCTATATGTCGCCGGAACAGGTTCGCGGCCGTGCCGTCGATCACCGCAGCGATATCTTCACGTTCGGCGCGATTCTGTACGAGATGCTCGGCGGCGAGCGCGCGTTCACGGGCGCGAGCCCTGCCGACGTCATCAGCGCCGTACTGAACGGCGAGCCCGCGGCGCTCATCGCGATCAGCCCGATGTTGCCGGCCGCGCTGGACCAGATCGTTCAGCACTGCCTCGAAAAGGATCCGGGCGCGCGCTTTCAGTCGACCGGCGATCTCGTTTTCGCGCTGGTCGCGCTTTCGGGCGCTGCGCCGGCGCAGCCGGCCCCGCGTCACGCTGCCGCGCCCAACACGCTCATCGATCGAGAATTTCGCCTGTCGGAGACGGTCTGCCGGAAGCTCGATCGCGCCTCCCTCGACGCGCGCATCATCGGCGACGAGCTGCACTATCTCGACAACGGCGTCCAGTCCGACATCGTCGTCTGCTACCTGCACGGCATGGGGCTCGACGCGCGGGACTTCGAGCCGATGCTGCGCTCGTCGCGTTACCGGGGGCTGGCCGTGACGATGTACGGCTTCGAGCCGCACGCGCGGCGCCGTCTGCGTCTGTCGCTCGTCGATCACGCGACGATCCTGCGCGAGTGGCTCCGAAGCGCCGTGCTGCCGCTGGGCGCGGCGCGCCTGGTCCTGGTCGGTTTCTCGGCGGGCGCGGACGTCTGGATGCAGCTCATCGCCGCAGGCCTCGACGCTGCCGTCCACGCCGACGGCCTGCTCACGCTCGACTGCAACCTCAGCTACGACACCAGCTTCGTGTCGCGGGTCATCGCGAAGCTGCCGAGCGACAATCCGGGCGAGCTCTTGGCCGGCCTGCGAACGTTCGGCGAGGATGCACGCTCGCTCGGCGAATGGCTCAACACGCACGACTATCTGGTGAAGGTGTTCAGGAAGTTTCAGTCCGACGTCGGCGCGCTCACCAGCGTGGCGCGCGAAGTCGTCCGCCCGTTCGACGGCACCGGTCTCGCGACGTTCATCGAGCGCTACAAGATCACGTCGGGCCTTGTGCCGAACGTGCGGTTCGTGTTCTCGGACCTCGACGCGAACCGGCGCGCGGTGGCCGAGGTGCACCTGCTCAATCTCGATACCGGCGCGTTAGGCGCCGCGTATCGCGAGGACTCGATCGTGATCGAACCCGATGCCGATCATTTCGACCTGCTCGACGTGGATCGGCTGACGCGGCACCTCGACGCCCTCCTTTCGGCGCGGTAAGCCGCGACGAATGACGGGTGAAGGTGTCAAGGGCCAGGAGCCAGGAGCTAGGGTTGGATCCGCTGTCCGGGCGGCTGCCGAACGGCACTCGAGAGAACATCACGCCAGCCAGGGTGGCGATTTCATCGGCAGCAACCAGCCGCGGCTCACGGAAGTGACGCCGGAAGATTTGAAGAAGGCGGCCGAGACTCTGCCGCAATAGCTACTCGTCGCGATGGACCGTCGCAGGGGAAAACGCCGGCAGGCAGACGGCGACGTATTCCGCGCCGTCCGCTTCCGGCGTGCTGTACCGCACCCACTCGCCGGGCGCGGTCACCACTGCCTGACCGGCCTGTACGTCGAGCACACCGCCGTCGTGTTCGACGCGCAGCATCCCGCGCAGCACAACGGTGATCTCCTCGAACTCCGGCCGCTGGCCGGGCTCCCGCCAGCCAGACGGCGACGTCATGCGCGCCACGCTCACGCCCGCGTGGCCGGAGTTCACACGGCCGGCGAACTCTTCGATCTTCTTCGGTTTGGTTCCGGCGGCCGCGACGACGGCGGGCGCGGCGATCAGACGAGGCATATGTGCACGTTCGAACGGCGCGCGCGGAGAACGCCGAGAAGGGTTTTTCTCTGCGCGCTCTGCGGTCTCCGCGGTTAGGCGTCGTGCAGTATAGACTTTATTCGTGAAGAAGATCCGCGACACCATCCTCGATGCGATCGGCGGGACCCCGATGGTCCGCATCAATCGGATTACCCAGGGCGTCATCAAAGGCACCGTGCTCGCCAAGCTCGAGACGTTCAATCCCGGCAACTCGATCAAGGACCGCATGGCGATTCAGATGATCGAGGATGCGGAGCGCGCCGGCCTGCTCAAGCCCGGCGGCACGATCATCGAGGGGACCTCCGGCAACACCGGCATGGGCCTCGCGATCGCCGCCGTCGTCAAGGGCTACAAGTGCATCTTCACGACCACCGACAAACAGTCGAAGGAAAAGGTCGATGCGCTGAAGGCGTTCGGCGCCGACGTCATCGTCTGCCCGACCAACGTGGATCCGGAGGATCCGCGTTCGTACTATTCGGTGTCGTCGCGGCTCGAGCGTGAAGTGCCGAATTCCTGGAAGGCCAATCAGTACGACAACCTCTCGAACACGAGAGCGCACTACGAGCGGACGGCCCCGGAGATCTGGGAGCAGACCGACGGGCGGATCACGCAGCTCGTGGTCGGCGTCGGCACCGGCGGCACCGTGTCCGGCGTCGGGCGGTACCTCAAGGAGCGCAACCCGAAGATCAAGGTGTGGGGCATCGACACCTACGGCTCGGTGTTCAAGAAGTACAAGGAGACCGGCATCTTCGACAAGCACGAGATCTATCCGTACATCACCGAAGGGATCGGCGAGGACTTTCTGCCGAAGAACGTCGACTTCAACGTCATCGATCACTTCGAGAAGGTCACCGACAAGGATGCGGCGATCATGACGCGGCGCATCGCGCGCGAGGAGGGCATCTTCGCCGGCAACTCGGCGGGATCCGCCATGGCGGGCCTGCTGCAGCTGCGCGAGCACTTCACCGACGAGGACGTCATCGTCGTGATCTTCCACGATCACGGGTCGCGCTATCTGGGCAAGATGTTCAACGACGACTGGATGCGCGAGCGGGGGTTCATCGAGAAGACCGGCATGGCCGCGCGCGACCTCGTCGCCATGCGGCTGTCCGGCGAGCTCTGCTCGCTCGAATCGAACGAGCCGGTGGAGCACGCCGTCCGCCTGATGAGCGAGCACGACTTCTCGCAGATCTCGGTCACGCGCAACAACCGGCTCGTCGGCTCGCTCAACGAGACGCACCTGTACGACGAGCTCGTGCGCAGCGCGGATGTGAAGGCGCAGCCGGTCGAGACGATCATGCAGCCGGCGTTTCCGTTCGTCGACGTGTCGACGCCGCTCGATCTGCTGTCGACGATGATCACGCTGCAGAACCCGGCGGTCCTCGTGCGGGATTTCAAGACCGACAAGACATTCATCATCACTCGGTCCGATCTGATACGCGTGCTGTGACGTGAGGACGTCTCATGCCGAACGAGAACGCGCTGCGGGCGCAACTGGTCAAGCTGCTCGACTGGGAGGACGCGCACGTGGGGTTCGATGCGGCGGTGAAAGGGATTCCGTCGAGGATGCGCGGCGTCGTGCCCGTCGGCTGGGAGTATTCGGCGTGGCAGCTCGTCGAGCACCTCCGGATCGCGCAGGCCGACATCCTCGAGTTCTGCGTGAGCGCCAGGTACAAAGAGAAGAAGTGGCCCGACGCCTATTGGCCGGCATCGCCGGCGCCTCGCAACGCCGACGCCTGGACCCGGGCGATCGCCGGCTACCACCGCGACCTGAAGGCGCTGCAGCGGCTTGCGGCGGATGCCCGCATCGATCTCCTTGCGGCGATTCCGCACGGCACGGGACAAACCTATCTGCGCGAAATCCTGCTCGTCGCCGACCACACCGCGTATCATGTCGGCCAGATCGTCGCGCTGCGGCGTCAGCTCGGCATCTGGAAATAAACGCGCTGCGGCGGGGATAAGCGCCCCGGCCCGCACGTCCACAGATTGTCTTTTCGTGCTTTCGTGGGTTTCGTGCTTTCGTGGGTTTCGTGCTTTTCGTGAGTTTCGTGCTTTCGTGGTTTTCGTGGGTGTGGTCTCGTGGTTTTCGTGAGCCGTGTTTTCGTGGTTGTCTTTCGTCTCGCCGAGTCCGGAAGGGCTTATCATGTCGGCCAGATCGCTCGCTTCGCCGTCAGCTTCGCTTCTGGAGGCAAGGAGGTCCCATGCGCGCGTTGATCGCGTCGTTGCTCGCTCTCGCGCTGTCCGCGGTGTTCGTCGTCGCGCAGACGCGCGCGCGCACCACGCTGGACATCTACGTCGTTGACGTCGAAGGGGGCAACGCGACGCTGTTCGTGGCGCCGTCCGGCGAATCGGTGTTGATCGACACCGGAAATGGCGGCGCGGCGGCCGCGCGAGATGTCGGGCGCATCATGGCGGCGGTGAACGACGCGGGGCTCTCGCAGATCGATCACCTGATCACCACGCACTGGCATGGCGATCACTTCGGCGGCATGGCCGACCTGGCGGCGCGCATTCCGATCCGGCATTTCATCGATCACGGAGCCACGGTCGAGCCGCAGCCCGCCTCCACCGAATTCCTGCAGAAGGTCTATCCGCCGCTCTTTGCGAAGGGGCGGCATACTGTGGCGAAGCCTGGCGACACGATTTCGCTCAACGGCGTGGACTGGCGGATCGTGACGTCGGCGGGTGAGGCGATCAAGACGCCGCTGGCAGGCGCCGGCGCGCCGAACCCGTATTGCGCGGCGTTCAAGCCCAAGGAGGCAGATCCCAGTGAGAACGCGCAATCGGTTGGCAGCATCGTCTCGTTCGGGAAATTCCGCGTCGCGCATCTGGGCGACCTGACGTGGCAAAAGGAATTCAACCTGATGTGCCCGAACAACCCGATCGGCACCGTCGATTTGTTCGTGGTGTCCCACCACGGGCAGCCGATCTCGAATGCCGAAGCGCTGGTGCACGCGCTGCGGCCGCGCGTCAGCATCCTGAACAACGGCACGCGCAAAGGCGGCCAGCCAGACGCGATGCGGGTCCTCTACTCATCACCGGGGATGGAGGACCTCTGGCAGGTGCACTTCTCGCAGCTCAGCGGCCAGGAGTACACCGTCCCGGGGCTGTTCATTTCGAATCTCGTCGACGATCAGCCCGCCACGATGCCGGTCGCGTCGATCCCACCGCCGCTGCCGGGCCCCGGCGCTCCGCCGCCGCCCGCGCACAACGGCACGGCGTACTGGATCAAGGTGTCCGCGCGCGCCGACGGATCGTTCACCGTCACGAACGCGCGGAACCAGTTCAGCAAGACGTACACCTCGGAGCCGAAGTGGAAGACGACGGCGCCGGTGAACGATCTGCCCAACCCGTACCGTCGTGACGCGGGCTGGGCGCAGCTCCCGGCGGGGCTGAAATGGGGCGCGGTGATCGGGGCCGAACAGGGCCCGGACGGCAACATCTACGTCGTGCATCGCTGCTTCGAGAACTCGTGCGCCGGCCGCAAGGAGCCGGCGATCCTCAAGTTCGATCGTTCGGGGAAGATCCTGAACAGCTGGGGCGCGGGCACTTTCGTATTCCCGCACGGGTTCTACGTCGATCCGCAGGGCAACGTGTGGGTGAGCGACGCGCAAGGGAAGGACGGGAAGGGCCATCAGGTCTTCAAGTACGACTCGAACGGGAAGCTCCTGATGACGATCGGGACCGCGGGCGTCGAGGGCGACGGCGCCGAGCGCAGGCTGCGCCAGCCGACCGATGTGGTGACGGCGCCGAACGGCGACATCTTCATCACCGAGGGGCACGTCATCGGCGGCAGCGTCAACCGCGTGAGCAAGTGGTCGAAGGACGGCGCGTTCATCAAGGCGTGGGGCGCGACCGGGTCGGGCCCGGGCGAATTCAACGTGCCGCACACCATCGCGCTCGATTCGCGCGGCCGGCTCTTCGTCGGCGACCGCGCGAACAACCGCATTCAGATCTTCGATCAGAACGGGACGTTCCTCGAGGAATGGACGCAGTTCGGCCGCCCGAGCGGCATCGCGATCACGAGGGACGACACGATCTATGTCGCGGACTCCGAATCGTGGGGCCCCGACGAGCCCGGATGGAAGAAAGGCATCCGCGTCGGCAGCGCGCGGGATGGCTCGGTCAAGCTTCTGATCGAAGATATCGAGTCGACCACCGAGGAGCACAGCGGCGCCGAAGGTGTCGGCGTCGATCGCGAGGGCAACGTCTATGGCGCGGTCGTGCGCCGGATGATGCTCGAGAAGCACACGCCCAGGAAGTAGACTGACAAGCGAACGGAGCACATATGACGCGCAACCTTTGCATCGGTGCGATGTTTCTCGCCCTGCTCGCGGGCCTTGGCGCGGGATCCACGCTGCTCGAGAAGCGATCGCTGGTGGCAGCCGCCACCGCGCAGGCCCCGCGGTTCGAAGTCGATCCGCTGTGGCCGAAGCCGCTGCCCAACAAATGGATTCTCGGCCAGACGATCGGCGTCTCGGTCGACGGGCAGGATCACGTGTGGATCATCCATCGCGCGGGGTCGCTCGAGCCGGGCGAGGTCCACGCGACGACGAACCCTCCGACGTCGCAGTGCTGTGCGCCGGCGCCGCCGATTCTCGAGTTCGACGCCGCGGGCAATCTGATCGGCCACTGGGGCGGACCGGGCCAGGGTTACGACTGGCCCGACTCGAATCATGGGATCACCGTCGACTATCGCGGCAACGTGTGGATCGGCGGCAACGGGCGCGGCGCGCCGCCGGGGGCGCGTGGACGCGGAGAACCCGCGGCGGGGCAGAACCGTCAGCAGAACGAAAGCCAGACGGGCGGCACGCAGTCGTTCAACGACAACATGGTCCTGAAGTTCACGCAGCAGGGAAAATTCCTGATGCAGATCGGCAAGGCGCGGTCGAGCAAGGGCAGCAACGACACTGCGAACCTGCGGCTCCCGGCCAAGACGTTCGTCGACAAAGAGACCAACGAGCTCTACGTCGCCGACGGCTACGGCAACCATCGAGTGATCGTCTTCGACGCCGACACCGGCGCGTACAAGCGCCACTGGGGCGCGTACGGCCACAAGCCCGACGATGTGGATCTGGGACGGTACGATCCGAAGGCGCCGCCCGCGCAGCAGTTCCGGAACCCGGTCCACTGCGCCGATCTCTCGGTCGACCGGTTGTTGTACGTGTGCGATCGCGTCAACGATCGGATTCAGGTGTTCAAGCCGGACGGCACGTTCGTGAAAGAAGGGTTCTTCAACAAGGAGACGCTCGGATCCGGTTCAGCCTGGGACATCGCGTTCTCGAAGGATCCGCAGCAGAGGTACGTGTATCTGGCCGACGGCGAGAACGATAAGGTCCACGTCATTCTTCGCGACACGCTCGAGCTCCTCACGAGCTTCGGCGAAGGTGGGCGGCAGCCGGGCGAGTTCTACGGCGTGCACAGCCTCGCGACCGACTCGAAAGGCAACCTCTACACGACGGAAACGTACCGCGGACAGCGCGTGCAGAAGTTCGTCTATAGGGGAATGGCGCCGGTCACGAAAAAGGATCAGGGAGTCGTGTGGCCTAAACCCTGAGAGTCATCGGAGGAGACCGGAGATAACGGATTACCGCCGCCTACACGCCGAGCTTCTTGAGCGCCGCGTCCGGGCAGCCGTTCCACTCGGAGACGAAGACGTTGCCCTGATACTGCAGGTCCGCCACGCCCATCTTGGTCGACCAGAATCCGCTCGCGGTGAGATCGCGGAAGCTGCTGAAGAACGCGATCGCGTGGCTCAAGCCGGGATCGGTGTTCGAGGTGTACGCGATCTCGTCGAGCAATTGACGGCGCTCACGATCGGTGCACGCGACGAAGCGCTTGCTGAACCGCTCCTCGGACAGCCGATCGATGAGCGCGAGGCCGCCGCGCATGGCAATCTGCCGCCGCGGCTGGTCGATCATCATGAAGTCCATGAACTCCGGCACGCCCGCCTCCGTGGCGCTGCCGGACCGATCGTCTTTCGGGATGATCAGGTCGACGAGCACGCCGACGGTCGCGTACTCGTGCGCGGTGAAGAATTTCCGTCGATAGGCCGTCGCCTGCTTCGCCGCCGCCTCGCGCGCCTGCGTGGCGTGCGCGTGCGCCTCCTGAGCCTCGGCCGGCGTCCAGACCATCGCAGCAGCCACGGGCCCAGCGGTCAACAACTCGAGCGCGCCCCGTCGAGAGATTTTTTTCATATGCTCACCCGCAGCCCGCACTCCTCACTCTGCACCTCGCACTCCGCACCTCGCACGTCGCACCCCGCACCTCGCACGTCGCACCTCGCACGTCGCACCCCGCACGTCGCACCCCGCACCTCGCACCTCGCACCTGTCGATCACAAAGTCCCCTGATTCCGCTGCCGCGCGATGTGCTCCGCCGTCCGCATCGAGAGCGCGAGGATCGTCCAGGTGCAATTCTTGTGAGCGTTGGAGACGAACGGCCCGGCGTCCGCGACGAACAGATTCTTCACGTCGTGGGCCTGGCAGTTCGCGTTCAGGACCGACGTCTGCGGGTCGTTCCCCATCCGCGTCGTGCCGACTTCGTGGATGATGCGGCCGACCGGCTCGAGGGCGTAATTCAATTCACCCGGGGGCATCGGCGAGAGCGGCGTGCCGCCCATCTCGTGGATGATCTCGCGGAAGGTCTCCTGCATGTGCTTCGCCTGTTTCACCTCGGAATCCGAGAACCTCGCGTGGAACCGCAGGACGGGGATGCCGTAGGTATCGACGACGCCGGGGTCGATCTCGCAGTAGGTGTCGTCGTTCGGAATCATCTCGCCGCGGCCGGCGAAATTCACCGTCGCCCCGTAGAAGCGGCGGTAGTCGTCCTTGAGCGACTTGCCGTAGCCGCCGACGCCGTTGAAGCGCTGGATGCCGCCCATGAATCCGAATCCCGGCGCGGACCGTTTCCCGCCGCCGAGCTCGATGTGGTAGCCGCGCGGGAAATCGAGCTTCCTGTTGTCGAGCCACCACGGCATGTAGAGATGCGCGCCGCCGGCGCCGTCTTCGTTGTGCGGCACGCCGTGTTCCATCTTCGGGATGTGACCGGATACGGAGAGTCCGGTTGAATCGGTCAGGTACCGTCCCACCACGCCGCTCGAGTTCGCGAGGCCCTCTGGAAAGCGGCCGGACTTCGAGTTGAGCAGCAGCCGCGCCGACTCGCACGCGCTGGCCGCGAGCACGACGATGCGGGCGCGTACGGCGTAATCGCGGCGGTCGGTGCGATTCACGTACGAAACGCCGGTGGCCAGGCCGCGCTCGTCGGTCAGCACCTCGCGCGCCATCGCGTTCGTGATGATGCGCAGCTTGCCTGTCGCCAGCGCCGGCGGCAGCAGCACCGACGGCGACGAGAAGTTCGAGTGGGTCGAGCAGCCGCGGCCGCACTGCCCGCAGTAGTGGCACGCCGGCCGTCCGTTGAGCGGCCTGGTGAGGATCGACAGACGATTGGGGACGCACGTGATGTTCAGCTTGTCGGCGGCCCGCTTGATCAGCAGCTCGTAGCACCGCGGCTTCGGGGGCGCCTGAAAGATGCCATCGGGCTCGTTCGGCAGGTTTTCGATCGAGCCAAAGATCCCGACCAATCGATCGAGCTGGTCGTAGTACGGCTTGATCTCGTCGTAGGTGATCGGCCAGTCCTCGCCGAGGCCGTCGAGGCTGCGGCGCTTGAAGTCGTCCGGGCCCATGCGGAGCGAAATGCGCCCCCAGTGGTTGGTGCGCCCGCCGAGCATGCGTCCGCGAAACCAGTCGAACGTGGAGCCCACGGCCTGTGTGTACGGCTCCCCCTCGAGTTCCCATCCGCCGATGCAGCCGTCGAACTCACCGAACGGTTTGGTCGGGGTCGGGGCGCCGCGACGAGGCGACTCGTACGGCCACGCCGACATCTTCGAGTCTTTCGCCGAGTCCCACATTCCCCCGGCTTCGAGCATGACGACGTCCGCGCCGGCCTCGCACAGCACCTTCGCGGCCATGCCGCCTCCGGCGCCGGAACCGACGATGCAGACGTCGTATGTCTTTGGCTGACGGATGACTTGCATAGTCGGCTAGGTTACGTCAAAGAGACCCTCCATTCCAGACCTGCTACGGATGGGGTAAATGTGCACACGACCTCGCCCGAATCAATGCGCGGCGATCTGTGTTCGGGCGATCCGCTGGCGACGCGGCGCCAATCGACCGCGCGGTCCGATGCTGCGCACGAACGACAGAGTACACGCTAGTGCGCACGTCGTGCGTGCCGGCGCAGCCGTCAATGACGAAGCCGCGTCGAAGGGGTGCCTGCAGAAGCCGCGCCGAGCGCGTCGCCGAACAGCTCGCGCCGCACCTGCCGCCCCGTGTCGGCGGCGGCGCGCGTCTCGTACATCTGCGACCCGTGGCTAGCGCCCATGAACTCGCCGATGCGCCGGTAGAGTGCGCCGAGCGACGCCGCGTCCGACACCGAGGGCGCTCCTGCAATCTCCACCGCGTGCTGCAGCTCGTGCGCGAGCGTGATCAGCTGCTCCGTGCGCGTGCGGCCGCACCCCAGTTCGATGACCAGAAAGCGATGCGCGCCGGCGGACGAGAGCAAACCGATGCGCCCGCGAAATGTCTCGGTGTCGAACCACCGGTGCCGCACGTAGACGATGACATCTGATTGCTGGAGGCGCTCGACGAGCAGCCGCGCCGTCGGCGAGCGCGCGGTCAGCTCCTCGAGCAGACGTCGCGTGTCGGGCGTTGCGGGACGGACGCTCGGCGGCGAGGCGTCGGCGGCGGTCTGCGAATACGAGCGCGTGGCGGTGAAGACGATCGTGACGAGCGCGATAGCGAGCCCGCGTCGAAGCGGCAATGGCATGTCTCGCGTTGAGCAAGAGACAGACCATATGACGTCGCGGTAACGGCGTGCGGATTTCCGCCCGTTCCCGATCGAGGCTCGCGCGGGCGCGCAGGCGGCCTACATCGACGTCGACACGAATGTCGCCGGCAATCTGTGTTCAGACAGAAACGTCGCACGGCGCGCGGCCAGTCACCTGCGGCTCGCGCGCGGTGGCGCGGTGCTCGAGCGGATCGTCAGCGTGTGCGGCAGCGTCACCGACTGCGGCGCCACCCCGTCGTCGCCACAGAGAATCTCCAGCAGCAGGCGCACCGTGCCTTCGCCGATCGCGCGCATCGGCTGGGCGATCGTCGTCAGCGGCGGATCGATGCAGCGCGCGAAACGGATGTCGTCGAAGCCGACGACCGAGACGTCAAGGGGGACGCGCAGCCCGCGCCGCTTCGCGGTCTCGATGGCGCCCATCGCCATCTCGTCGTTGAAGCAGAAGATCGCGGTTGGCGGCTCGCGGCGTCCGAGCAGCCGTTCGGCCGCGGCCGCCCCGGATTCGATCGAGAAATCGCCGTTCATCACGACGAACTCGCGCTCGGCGCGCTGCTTCCTGGCGCGGGCGGTCGCGCCGTGGAGTCGATCGCGACTGAGCGGGCTGACGAGCGGTCCCGTGATGATGCCGATGCGCCGGTGCCCCAGGCGGTAGAGGTGGTCCATCGCTTCGGCTGCCGCCTTGGCGTTGTCGATATGGACGCTCGGGATCCCGAGGCGCGGGCTGAACTCGCAGCCGTTGACAACCGGCGCGCAGCGCGGCGCCATCGCGCGCACGAGCGCGGCCGCCTCCTTCGGGAGGCGATGGCCGAGGACGATCAGGCCGTCGGCCTCCTTGCGCTTCAGCATCAGCGCGTAGCGATCCTCCCGCTGCTCGTCGTGCTGGGTATCGCCGAGCAGCACCGCGTAGCCGTCGCGCTGCGCCGCCTCTTCAATCCCCTGGAGAATCAGCGCAAAAAATGGATTGGAGATGTCCGGCACCGTGACGAGCAGCTTGCCGGTGCGGAGCGTGCGGAGGTTCTTGGCGGCGGAATTCGGCGCGTAGTCGAGGAGCTCGACCGCCTGCATGACTTTGCGGCGCGTGCCGGGCGCGACGACGCCCGGCTGGCTGAGCACGCGGGAAACAGTCGCGGTGGAGACCCCGGCGCGTTTGGCGACCTCGTAGATGTTGGCCACGGCGGAGGACATCATACCGGGATGACAAAATTGTTGCTCCCCCCAGCGGGTTCTGCTAGCGTCTGCAACCGATTACATAACGTCTGCCATCCGCTACGACAGCCCGATCCCGCAACGGGAAGGAGAGGCGGACAAGCGACCGAAGGAGGATGGCTGCGATGCTTGCACGAGGTGTGGCAGCTGCGATCGTCATGCTCGTTGCGGCCGCCGGCGCGTCCGCCGGACAAGAGATTCGCGCGACGGTGACCGGACGCGTCACGGATCCGCAAGGGGCCGTCCTGCCCGGCGCGACGGTGACCGCGACCAATATCGACACGAACGGCAGCCTCGAAACCGTCACCGACCTGAGCGGAGGCTACACGATCCCGCAGCTCCCGCCGGGGCCATACAGGGTCACCGCGTCCCTGCAGGGCTTCAAGACCTTCATCCGGGAAGGCGTGAGGCTTCACACGGCCGAAACGGCGAAGGTGGACATCCAGCTGACGCTCGGAGATCTGGAGGAAACCATCACCGTCGTGGCGTCGCTCAGCGCCGTCGAGACGAACCAGTCGACGCTCGCGCAGACGATGGAGAACAAGCGCGTGGCGGAGCTCCCGCTCAATGGCCGGCAGGTCTACCAGCTGCTGCAGCTCACCTCCGGCACGCAGTTCACGCAAACCACCTTCGGAAGCACCGGTTTCTCGGGCACGCGGGCCTGGGACACCACCGGCAACATCTCGATCCAGGGCAGCCGCACCGGTAACAACGAGTTTCTGATCGACGGCGCATCGAATGCCGCGACCGGGGGCTGGCAGTACGCGCCGCCGGTCGATGCCATCCAGGAGTTCAAGGTCCAGACGGCCAGCGTCGACGCCTCGTACGGGCGAACGAGCGGGGGCGTCGTCAACATGACCCTCCGGTCCGGAACCAACGCCTTTCACGGCTCCACGTTCACGTTCTATCGAGGCAACGCCCTCGACGCAAACAGCACGCAGAACAACCGCAACGGCATCCCGAACACGGACCACCGGTTCGTCGACGGCGGCGGTGTGCTTGGCGGACCGATCCGGCACGACCACACGTTTTTCATGGGCGCCTATCAGGGGTTCAACGAGAACATTCCATTTCCTCGAACGTCGACCGTGCCGAGCGATATCCAGCGACTCGGCGATTTCTCACAGACGTTCAACAGCGCCGGGCAGCTCATCACGATTTATGACCCGCTCACGACGCGGCCCGATCCGAGTCGGCCGGGCCGATTTCTCCGCGATCCGTTTCCCGGCAACCGCATCCCTGCCGGCAGGCTCAACCCGGTGGCGCTGGCGCTGCTCAAGTTCATTCCCTCGGCGAACGTCGCGGGGGAGGCGTTCACCCAGGCCAACAATCTGGCGGCGTCGCCCAATCTCGGCCTCTACCGCTACAACTCGTATCTCGCACGCGTCGATCACGTGTTCAGCGATCGCCACCGCGTGTTTGCGACCAACAGCGGTAACTGGGGTGTGGAGTTCCGCAACCAGAACGGGTTTCCGATTCCGTCGCTGCGGGGCAACTGGCCCAAGCACCGCAATCATTACCTGGCCGCCGTCGACGACGTTTACGCGATCAGCGCGACGACGCTCGCGAACGTGCGCGTGTCCTTCGATCGATTCAACGACTTCAACCCGATCACCTACGCCGCGTTGACGGACGATCTCGGAATCCGGACACCCTTTCAATCGGTGCCGCCGCAGTACCCCTACGTCACGATCGACGGGTTTCAGGACTTCTTCCCGGGCACATTCAGCCGCTCCCTCAACAACATCGTCTCGGTGCAGGGATCGCTGTCGAAGACGCGAGGCTCGCACTTCATCAAGCTCGGGGGCGACATCCGAACGTACCTGCTCGACCGGGTATCGCTCGGCGACGCCAACGGCCGCTTCGATTTCAGTCGTGGCTTCACGCAGCGCGATCCGCAGTCCGGCGATCCGGTGTCTGGCAACGCGTTGGCGTCGTTTCTGCTCGGCTATCCGTCCGGCGGCGGCGTCGACATCAATGCGGTGAGCTCGCGCCGGTATCCGTACTACGCGCTCTTCATCCAGGACGACTGGAAGCCGAGCGGACGCCTCACGGTCAATCTGGGGCTGCGGTGGGATTACCAGTCGCCGGTCACCGAAGCCGAGAACCTGATGACTGTCGGCTTCGATCCCACGACGCCGAACCCTTTCCAGGTCCCTGGCGTCGCCCTGCGGGGCGGCCTGCTCTTTGCCGGCGTGAATGGCAACCCGAATCGTCCCTACAATCCGGACTACGAGAACTTCCAGCCGCGCGTGGGCGCGTCGTATAAACTGCGGGAACGGATCATCGCCCGGGCGAACTACGGTCGCTCGTATCTGCCACTGAGCGGGTCTGGAGCCGAAGGGATCAATCAGACCGGGTTCAGCCGCCGCACCTCATTCATCTCTTCGGTGCAGACGGGCATCCCGTTCAACACGCTCGATCGGCCGTATCCGGAAGACCTGCTCCAGCCGTTCAACGGCTCGCTGGGTCTGGCGACCAATATCGGCAGCGGCATCTCCTTTCTCAACCCGGACTTCAAAGTCCCCTACGCCGACCAGTGGATGGCGGGGGTCGGCGTCGAGCTGCCGGGGAAGATCGGAATCGATCTGGCGTATGTCGGCAACCGATCCCGCAGGCTCCCGATCAACGGTCTGGCGATCAACGAGGTGCCGCGCTCCGAGCGCGAAAAGGCGATCGAGGCGCTGGGCGGTAACGCGTCGTACCTCTCGGATCTCGTTCCGAACCCCTTTGCGGGCCTCGTGCCGGGGACGATCCTCAACAACCCCACCGTACGTCGTGAGCAGCTGCTCCGCCCGTTTCCGCAGTTTCAGGGGATCACGATGGACCGCGTCAACGCCGGGGCGGCGCAGTACGACGGCCTCGAAGCGAGCGTCAACAGGCGTCTCTCGCAGGGGCTGATCGCGGTGGTCACCTACACGTACTCGAGGCAGTACGAGGAAGGGGTCAACAGCGCCGGCGCCTCGACGACCACGACGTCGCCCAACACGAACGCCGGGTATCTGAATAACGGGTTCGATGCGGCACCCTGGCGATCCATCTCAGGGATCGATCGGCCGCATCGCTTCACGCTGACCGCGCTCTACGACCTGCCGATCGGCTCCGGCCGTGTGATTGGACGAAACCTGACGGGTGTGGTCAACAAGGTCGTCAGCGGCTGGCAGATCAACGTCATCGGCGAGATGCAATCGGGGGCGCCGACCTTGGCGCCCAACGCGGTGCTCCTCTCGCCGAGTGCGGCGCTGTCCCCGGGGCAACAGGGCCTGGATCGCTGGTTCGACAACAGCACGGTCGCCACTCCGCGGCCGGACGGCACATTTGCCTGGGCGGTGCTGCCGCCCAACGCGTTCCGGACGCTGACCGTGCGGATTCCGGACGTGCGCGACCCGGCGGCGGCGCAGTGGGCGTTCTCGGTGTTCAAGAACATGTCGTTCAACGGTCGGGTGAGCGCACAATTCCGCGTGGAGATGTTCAACGCCTTCAACACACCGATCTACGGTGCGCCGGACGTTGGCGTGAACAGTCCGCGGTTCGGCAGGATCACGCCGGATCAGATCAATTTCCCGAGGCAGACGCAGCTCGGGTTACGCCTCGTGTTCTGATGCCTTCAATACGTTGAAGGATCGACCACAAATATGGATCGGAGACGTCCGGGGCGACAAGGCTGTTGCTCCGGCCTCGGGGTTTTTGCTAGGCTGCAACCGATTACATCCGCTGATGAAATCGGTTACGGACCCCCGGCCCGCATTCGCGAAGGAGACGCCATGATCGCTGCTCGGAGCGTCGCTGCCGCCGCCGCCCTCGCCCTCATGCTCCACACCGCCGCGTTCGCCCAGGTCACCACCGCCGACATCGTCGGCCGCGTCGCCGACGCGAGCGGCGCCGTGCTGCCCGGCGTGACCGTCACGGTCGAGAACACCGGCACCCACGATACCCGCGTCGCGCCGACCAACGCCTCGGGTGACTACACGTTCACCCTGCTCCCGATCGGACGCTACAGCGTGAAGATCGAGCTTCAGGGATTCACGACCCAGACCGCCTCGCTCGCGCTGTCGGCCGGCGACCGATCGCGGCTCGACGTGCGCCTGCAGGTCGGCGCCGTCGCCGAAAACGTGACGGTGGTGGCGGAGTCGCCGCTCGTGCAGACCGATTCGGCGACCCTCAGCTCGCTGGTCACCGAGAAAGCGGTGCAGGATCTGCCGGTCAACGGGCGCAATTTCGTCCGTCTCGTCCAGCTCGTGCCCGGCGCCACCGAGGGGATCCCGAACTCGCTCGCGAGCGGCACCCGCCCGGACGATCGCCGGCAGACGTCGGCCATCTCGATCAACGGCGCGCTCGACAACCAGAACAACCAGCTCCTGGACGGCATCGACAACAACGAGCGCTTCATCGGCACGATGGTCGTCAAGCCTTCCATCGACGCGATCGCCGAAGTCAAGGTCCAGACGAACATGTACACGGCCGAGGTCGGCCGGACGGCCGGCGGCGTGGTGAACATCATCACGAAGTCCGGCTCGAACGACTTTCATGGCTCGGCGTTCGAGTTCAACCGGAACGACCGGTTCGATGCCCGCAACTTTTTCGCGACGACGGGGCCGAAGCCCAAGCTGGATCAAAATCAGTTCGGCGCCAGCCTGGGTGGCCCCCTGAAAAGGAACAAGACCTTCTTCTTTGCCGACTATGAACGCTTCCGCCTTGCGCAAGGCGTCACGTTCGTGTCGACCGTGCCCACGGCGAAGATGCTCGCCGGCGACTTCTCCGAGCTGTCGACGCCAATCTACGATCCCACGACGGCTCCGCGCGCAGCGTTTGCGGGCAATGTCATCCCGACTGGACGGCTCGACCCGATCGCCTTGAAATACATGACGCTCTACCCGCTCCCGAATTCGAGCGGCCTCGCCAACAACTTCACCGGCACCAACGACCGGACGCAGAACAGCGGGACGGCCGACTTCCGGATCGACCATCGCTTCGACGACAGGAACACGCTCTTCGCACGGTACTCGTACAACAACGTCGACACCTTCACGCCGGGCGCGCTGCCCGCAGTGAACGGCATCCAGCCGGGCGGCAACAACGGTCAGTTCCCCGGACCGAACACGACGAAGGCCGACGGCTTCCAGGCGAACTATCTGCACATTTACGGGCCGACGCTGGTCTCGGAGATCAGGGTCGGCTACATGTACGGCGACATCGAATCGCTGCCGCTGAACTACGGCCAGAATCTGTCGACGGCGTTCGGGTACAGGAACGCGAACATCGACGAGATCACCTCGGCGCTCACGCCGATGAACCCGGCCGGCTACACCAGTCTCGGCGACGCGACGTTCGTGCCGCTCATCACGGTCAACAAGACGCTGCAGATCAGCGGATCGCTCACCAAGACGCGCGGCGCGCACAACATGAAGGTCGGCGCCGGCCTCGTCTCGCGCCGCCTCCGGCAGTTCCAGAGCGCCTCGGCCGTCGGCACCGTCGCGTTCACGACGGCTCTCACCGACAACGGCGCCGGCGCCGGCGGCAACAGCCTCGCGTCATTCCTCCTGGGATACCCGTCCACGGTTGCGCGCACACACACGCTCTTCGATCCGCATTACCGGACGACCGAGCCGAGCATGTTCGTGCAGGATGACTGGCGCGCCACGTCGTGGCTGACCGTGAACGCGGGGCTTCGTTACGACGTGTTCACGCCGCTCACCGAGGAGCAGAATCACCTCGCCAACATCGACCTGACGGCGCTCAAGATCATCGTCGCCGGGCAGAACGGCGTCTCGGAGTCGGCCGGAGTGAAGACCGACTACTCGAACGTCGCGCCGCGTGTAGGATTCGCGGCGACGCTGCCGAATCTCGTCGTGCTGCGCGGCGGGTGGGGCGTGTCGTACTTCCCCGGCAACTACATGTCGCAGTCGCTGATGAAGAACCCGCCGTTTGTCGGGACCTACGGCCCCGTCACCAGCAACGGCGCGTCGGGCGGGCTGCCGTCGCTCCGGCTGTCCGATGGTCTGCCGCTGCCGACGCCCACCGACGCCGTGAATCCGGCGGGCACGATCATCGGCGTCGCGCAGGACTTCAAGAACACACGCGTGCAGCAGTTCAACCTGATCGCGGAAAAGGAGCTCGCCGGCAACGTGTTCGCGGCCGGCTACGTCGGCTCGCGCGGCGCGCACGTCGCGTTCGCGATTCCGAATCTCGATCTCGCCCCGGCGGGTCCGGGCGCCATCCAGCCGCGGCGCACCTACTTTGCGCAGCTGCCGGGCGTCACGACAATCGGGTTGTTCGCGAGCGACTTCGAATCGACCTACGACGCCATGCAGATCGTCTTCCAGCGCCGTCACCGCAACGGCCTGACGATCAGCTCGAACTACGTCCTCGCGCACACGACATGGACCCAGCTGTCGCCGAACGACGTGAGCGCGATCGAGCGCTTCGACGCCGACTTCGACATCCGTCACCGGTTCGTGTTCTCCGCCAACTACGAGCTCCCGTTCGGCCGCGCGTTCGAAGGCGCCGCGAAGCTGCTCGCCGGGTGGCAGGTGAACGGCGTCGCCTACTGGCAGACCGGGCTGCCGTCCAACGTGACCAACTCGACGGCGCGCGCCAACACGAGCGCGGGCGCCGACCGGCCGAACCTGGTCGGCGACCCGGAGCTGTCGAATGCCTCGGTCGATCAGTGGTTCAACACGGCCGCGTTCGCCGCGCAGCCGATCAACACCATCGGCAATGCGCCGCGCAATCCGCTGCACGGCCCCCCGCAGCGGCGCCTCGACGTGTCGCTCTTCAAGGACGTTCCGCTGACGACGGCGGCAAAGCTGCAGCTGCGGTTCGAGTGTTATAACGTTACCAACACGCCGAGCTTTGCGAACCCGAACGCCGCGCTGGGCGCACCGGGCTTCGGATCGATTACGAGCATCGGCAACTCGATTCCGCGCCAGATGCAGTTTGCGGCGAAGCTGTTGTTCTAGCGGCGTGGTGAGAGTCGACACGGCCTGCGAGGCACGGAGGAATATGGCCATCTCGCAGGACGTGAATGAACTTCCGCCGGAGGCTGCGAGGCGGCAGCGGTCCACGATGATGCGCTCCACTACGCTCGTCCTGGTCTGCCTCGCGGCCGCCGTCGCCGCGGCCGCGCCCGACGCCGCGCGCGATGGCCGCGACTGGCCGTCGTACGGCGGCGGCGCCGATCAGATCCGCTACTCGGGCCTGGCGCAGATCAACCGGTCGAACGTCCGCCAGCTCGCCGTCGCGTGGACGTTCGATTCAGGCGAGCCCGGCGGCCTCCAGACCAACCCGATCGTCGTCAACGGTGTGCTCTACACGACGACGCCGAAGCACAAGGTGATCGCGCTGGACGCGTCGACCGGCGCCCTGCTCTGGAAGTTCGACTCGGGCATCGACGGGCGCGGGCCGAACCGCGGCGTGACCTACTGGGCGCGCGGCGCCGACGCCCGGGTGTTCACCGGACAAGGTCCGTATCTCTATGCGGTGAACGCGGGCACGGGCCGCGCGATTCCGACTTTCGGCCGCGATGGCCGGATCGATCTGCGCGAGGATCTCGGCCGCGATCCCGCCGCGCAATCAATCGCGCTGACCACGCCGGGGGTCGTCTACAAGGATTTGCTGATCGTCGGCGGCCGCGTCAGCGAAAGCCTGCCGGCATCGCCCGGCGACATCCGCGCGTACGACGCGCGAACCGGAGCGCTGCGCTGGACGTTCCACACGATTCCTCGACCGGGCGAGCTCGGATACGACACCTGGCCGAAGGATGCGTGGACGTACACCGGCGGCGCCAACAACTGGGCGGGCATGGCCGTGGACGAGGCGCGCGGGATCGTCTATGCGCCCACCGGCTCCGCGGCGGCGGACTTCTACGGCGCGAACCGCGCCGGCGACGACTTGTTCGCCAACACCCTGCTCGCCCTGACCGCCGAGACCGGTGCGCGCATCTGGCAGTTCCAGGGCGTGCACCACGATATCTGGGATCGAGATTTTCCCGCGCCGCCGAGCCTCGTCACCCTCACGCGGAACGGGCGCCGGATCGATGCGGTCGCGCAAGCGACGAAGCACGGCTGGTTGTTCCTCTTCGATCGCGTGACCGGCCGTCCACTGTTTCCGATCGAGGATCGCCGCGTTCCTGAAAGCTCGGTCGACGACGAGCGCACCGCGGCCACGCAGCCGATGCCGACCCGCCCCGCGCCGTTCGCGCGCCAGCGGCTCACCGAGGATCTGTTGACGACGCGAACGCCGGAGGCGCATCGGGCGGCGCTCGCCGCCTTCAGCATGTTCCGGAGCGACGGGCAGTTCGTGCCGCTGAGCGTCGGCGCACAGACTGTCGTCTTTCCAGGTTTTGACGGCGGCGCCGAATGGGGAGGCGCCGCGTTCGATCCCGATACCGGCGTCCTCTATCTCAACGCGAACGAAATGGCGTGGACCGGCGGGCTCGCGCCGAGCGAGGGCGGCGGAGGGGGGCGCCAGATCTACCTGCGCCAGTGCGCCACGTGCCACCGCGACGATCGCACTGGTGCGCCGCCCCAGATCCCTTCGCTCGTGGACGTCGGAGAGCGCCGGTCGGCGGAAGAGTTGAGCGCGGTGATACGCAACGGCGGCGGCCGGATGCCCGGGTTTCCCGCGATTCCGCCCGACGCGTTCGGCGCGCTGCTCGAATACATGCGGACGGGACGGGACGAATCGGCGGCGCGCGCCGAGCTGTCGCCAACTGATCTGAAATACCGCTTCACCGGCTACCGCAAGTTCCTCGACGGCGACGGGTATCCGGCAGTCGCTCCGCCGTGGGGCACGTTGAACGCGATCGACCTGAACACCGGCGAATACCTCTGGAAGATCCCGCTCGGCGAATACCCGGAGCTCGCTCGGCAGGGATTGAAGAACACCGGCAGCGAAAACTACGGCGGCCCGATCGTCACCGCGGGCGGCCTCGTCTTCATCGCCGCGACGAATTTCGACAGGAAATTCCGCGCGTTCGACAAGACAACCGGCGAGCTGCTGTGGGAGGACGTGCTGCCGCTCTCCGGCAACGCGACCCCGTCGACCTACGAGGTGGGCGGCCGTCAGTTCGTGGTCGTCCCCGCTGGTGGCGGGCGCGACCGGCCTCAACCGGGGCGGACCGGCCCCCCTGCTGCGGCTGTCTCGGGCGGGGTCTACGTGGCGTATGCTTTACCGGCGAACGATCGGGCGAGGCGATGATGAGCGGCATTTACAACATTGAACGCAGAGCTCGCAGAGTCCGCAGAGGGAAGATGTTCTCAGCGGGCTCTGCGATCTCTGCGTTCCTGGTTCTGGGCGGACTCGCGCTTCATGCGCAACCGCCGACGCAGGGCGGCGGGCGCGGCGGCCGCGGCGCCGCCATCACGCCCCGCACGGCGTATCCCGAGCGGCCCGCCGGCGATCCGGCGGCGATCGATCGCGGCAAGGCGCTCTACGCCGTGAACTGCCAGTTCTGCCATGGTGCCGACACACGCGGCGGCGACAGCGGGCCGAGCCTCCTGCGCTCGTCGATCGTCCTCGACGATCAGAACGGTGAGTTGATGGCGCCGGTCATCCAGAGCGGACGCCCGGATCGCGGGATGCCGAAGTTCGCGTTCAGCCGCGAGCAGGCGAGCGACGTTGCGGCCTTCATCCACACCTTCAAAGCTGCGGGCTACGACGAATCGCGGGTGAAGCCGGCGAGCATCATCGTCGGCGATGCGAAGGCGGGCGAAGCGTTCTTCAACGCGAAATGCGTGGCCTGTCATTCGACAACGGGCGATCTGCGCGGCATCGCGACGAAGATCCCCGATGAACGGACGCTGCAGCAGACATGGCTGATGCCCGGCAGCGGCGGCGGCCGCGGCGGTCGGCCGCCGGTCACGCTCGAGGCGGTCACCGTCACCGTGACGCTGCCGTCAGGTGAGAAGATCGACGGGACGCTCGATCGGCTCGACGACTTCGTCGTCTCCCTCACCATGGCCAACGGCACGCGCCGCTCGTTCCGCACCTCCGGCGACACGCCGAAGGTCGATGTCCACGATCCGCTGCAGCCGCACCGGGAGCTTCTGCGATCGTACGCGGACGCCGACATTCACAACGTAACCGCGTTTCTGGTGACATTGAAATGAGAAAAATAAAGTACGTGGCGTCCGCCTTCAGGCGGACGTTCCCGGCCCGGCTAAAGCCGGACACCACGTATCGTTTTGCGCTCGTGTTCTTGTGTTCGGCATCGGTGGCGCTCGTCGCGCAGGGTGGTGGCGGTCTGGACCCCGCGCAACTCCTGAAGCCGCTCGCCGACGAGTGGCCGTCGTATTCCGGCGACTACACCGGTCGCCGCTACAGTGCCCTCACTCAGGTGAATCAGTCGAACGTGAAGAACCTGACGCTCGCGTGGGTCGCGAAAATCACGGGCGGAGCCGGTTCGGGCCCCGCGGCCAGAACCAATGTGGGCGGCGAAGGCACGGGCGAGATCATCGTCGGTGGCGCGACGGTGAAGGGCGCCGTGCTGATGGTGAACAACGTGCTGTACGTGACCGCGCCCGACAACGTGTGGGCGCTCGACGCGAACGACGGGCACGAGCTGTGGCACTACTTCTGGAAGACGAAGGGCGGCACGCACATCGGCAACCGCGGCGCGGCGATGTGGCGAAACTATCTGTACTTCGTCACGCCGGACGACTACTTCGTGTCGATCGATGCGCGAACGGGCAAGGAGCGCTGGCACAAGGAAGCGGCGAGCTTCGCGCAGCAGTACTTCCTGACGTCCGCGCCGATGACGATCGGCAACCACATTCTCGTCGGCACCGGCAACGATCTCGATTCGCCGGGCTACCTCACCTCGTACGATCCCGAAACCGGCGAGCAGCAGTGGCGGTTCTACACCGTGCCGATGAATCCGGGCGATCCCGGGCTGGACACGTGGAAGAGTGTCGACGCGGCGCGGCATGGCGGCGGTCATCCGTGGCTGCCCGGCGTCTACGATCCCGAGACGAAGCTGTACATCTTCGGCACGGGGAATCCGACGCCGGCGTACACGTCGAAGCCCCGCGGCGAAGGGATGGACAATCTCTTCACATGCGCGATCGTGGCGGTGAACGTCGACACCGGAAAGATGGAGTGGTACTACCAGACGTCGCCGCACGACACGCACGACTGGGACTCCGCGCAGACGCCGGTGCTCGTCGATGGCATGTTCGGCGGCAGCGGTCCGCGCAAGATGGTGCTGACCGCGAGCCGCAACGGCTATTACTTCACCCTCGATCGGCACACGGGCGAGCATCTCGTGACGAGCAAGTTCTCCGAGACCGTGAACTGGGCGAAGGGTCTCAACGCGAAGGGTCAGCCGGTCCGCGAGCCTGCGAAGGATCACCACATCGCCGGGGCGCTCGTGTCTGCAGCCAACGGAGGAGCCACCAACTGGCCGCCGCCGGCCTACAGCCCTGACACCGGACTCTTCTATGTGCCGACATCCGAGACCTACGCGATGTACTACCTGAGCGAAACCGATCCGCGCGGCGCGATGGGGCTCGGCGGCAAGGACGAAATCGGCGTCGGCTCGATGGGCACCTACATTTCTGCCATCGACTACAAGACCGGCAAGACGGTGTGGCGCCACAGATTCAGGACGGCGGGCGGCTCTCGCAGCGCGCCGGGATTGCTGACGACGGCCGGCATGCTGCTCTTTGGCGGTGACATCTCCGGCAACTTCGTCGCGTTCGACCCGGCCACGGGGAAGCCGCTATGGCACACGCAGATCGGTCAGGTGTCGAACGCGCCGGAAACGTACATGGTCGACGGGCGCCAGCACATTCTCGTCGCCGCCGGCGACACGCTGTACTCGTTTGCGCTGTATCAATGACCTTCTCGCGCTCGTAACGCGAAGGCTTTAGCCGGGCGGGAACAAACATGTTCACACGCCGCGAATTTGGAAAGATCACGCTGGCCGGGCTCGCCTTCGGCATCGATTCGCGAGTCGCGGGCGTGCGCCTCGGGGCGCAGACCTACAGCTTTCGCGACCTGCCGCGGACTCCCGGTGGCGACGCCATCGAGCCGATCATCAGGGCGATGGCCGACTGCGGCATCGGCGAGTGCGAGCTGTGGGCGCCGCAAGTGGAGCCGGTGTTTCCATCGGGCGCCCGCGGCGCGCCGGGAGCGCCGCCGTCGCCGGAAGCGCTGAAGGCGCGCGAGGACGCGCGGAAGTGGCGGCTCGAGACGCCGCTCGATCACTTCCGCGGCGTCAGGAAGCGGTTCGACGCGGCGGGCATCACGATCTACGCCTACAACTACAGCCCGAACGCGACGTTCACGGACGCGGAGATCGAGCGCGGGTTCGAGATGTCGAAGGCGCTCGGCGCCGAGATCATCACCGCCTCCACGACGCTCGACGTCGCAAAGCGCATCGCGCCATTCGCCGAGAAGCACCAGATGGCGGTCGCGATGCACGGGCACTCGAACACGAGCGACCCGAACGAGTTCGCGACGCCCGAGAGCTTTGCAGCGGCGATGAAGATGTCGAAGCGTTTCAAGGTCAACCTCGATATCGGCCACTTCACCGCGGCCAACTTCGACGCGGTCGAGTACATCCGCGCGCATCACGCCGACATCACGAACCTGCACCTGAAGGATAGGAAGAAGAACCAGGGCGACAATGTGCCGTGGGGCCAGGGCGACGCGCCGATTCGCGAGACGCTGCAGCTATTGAAGAAAGAGCGGTGGCCGATCCGCGCGTACGTCGAGTACGAATATCGTGGCCAGGGCAGTCCAGTGGACGAGGTGAAGAAATGCATGGCGTTCGCGAGACAAGCGCTCGCCTGAAAAGCTCGCGCTCCTTTCTCTCTGCTCGAACGCGAGGCGCTCGTCTCGCTGCTGGAGCGCGAGGCGCACGTTTCTCTGCTGCACCGCGGGGCGCACATCGCTCTCTTGGAGCGCGAGGCTTTCAGCCGAGCGGGGCCGTCGCATGAAGCGCATCGGGATGGGCCTCGTGGGCCCGGGCTTCGTCGGCGCCCATCACATCGACGCGGTTCGCCGGCTCGGCTTCGTCGACGTCGTCGCCGTCGCCGCCAGCAGCGAGGCGTCCGCGCGCAAGAAGGCCGACGCACTCGGAGTACCGAAGGCGTACGGCAGCTACGAGGCGCTCGCCGGCGACCCCGACGTCGACGTCGTCCACAACACGACGCCGAACTATCTGCACGTGCCGGTGATCCTCGCGGCGCTCGCCCGCCACAAGCACGTGATCTCCGACAAGCCGCTCGCCATGACCGCCGACGCCGCGCGCCGCCTGCTCGACGCGGCGGCCGACGCGGGCGTCGTGCACGCGGTGACCTTCAACTACCGCGGCAACCCGCTCGTGCAGCAGGCGCGCGAGATGATCGCCGGCGGCGAGCTCGGCGACGTCCACTTCGTTCACGGCGCCTACCTGCAGGACTGGCTGCTCGAGGACACCGACTTTTCATGGCGCCTCGAGCCGGAGAAAGGCGGCGAGAGCTCCGCGGTCGGCGACATCGGATCGCACTGGTGTGACCTGGTGCAGCACGTCGCGGGACGCCGGATCGTCGAGGTCCTTGCCGATCTCACGACGGTCGTCGGCACGCGGCTGAGGCCCTCGACGTCGACCGAAGCATTCTCGCGCGGCGCGGACACGGGGCGCGAAGCGGTGTCTATCCGCAGCGAAGACCTCGCGAGCGTTCTCGTCCGGTTCGAGGGGGGCGCAAAGGGCTGCGTCTCGGTCGGCCAGGTCTGCGCGGGACACAAGAACGGTCTGTGGTTCGAGGTGAACGGCCGCCGGGCGTCGCTCCGCTGGCTGCAGGAGCGGCAGAACGAGCTCTGGATCGGCCGGCGCGACGGCGCCAACCTGTCGCTGGCGAAAGACCCCTCGCTGCTGGCTAGGTCGGCGCGCGCGTACGCCCATTTGCCGGGCGGCCACCAGGAGGGATGGTCTGACGCCTTCTGTAACGTGATGCGCGACATCTATACCTTCATCGCCGAGGGCAGGCGGCCGGGCGATCCGCGCCCACCGGCGTTCGCGACCTTCGAAGACGGGTATCATGCCGCCTGCGTCGTCGACGCGATCCTGGAAAGCCACCGGCGCGGCGCCGTCTGGATGCGCGTCGACGAGACGGTCATGGCAGGGCGATAGAGCGCAACGCGCGCAGAGCCCGCAACGCCGCCTTGCCTTGCGGGCCGCCGAGGATGGTTCAACGTGTAGGGCGATGCTTTCCGCCTTCGCGGAACGCTTGCGCCTTTGCAGACGTACCGGCGGACCGCCGTCGCCCTGACGAACGCGGTCAGGATCGCCGAGGAACGCGATGAAACTCGGAGTGTTCACGCCGGTCTACGGCGCGCTCGATGTCAAGGAGTGATGAGCATCGAGCACGAGGACGCGCTCGCGTCGGTCGACGAAGGGCTGCGCGCGGCGGTCGACATGCTGTCGCGTGTCGTGCTCACCGAGCCGCCGGTCAACGCGTGGTGGACCTAGAACGCCGAACACCGAGCGTAGAACGCCGAACGCACAAGGCCGAACGCCGAACGTAGAACGTGAACGAACGTTGAACCCTGAACGTTGAACTCCGAACCCGGACGAGCACAGATGACCCAGGGCACACGCGTGAAACTGTCGACGATGATGTTCCTGCAGTACTTCGTGTGGGGCGCGTGGTATGTGACGATGGGCACGTGGCTGGGCGAGACGCTGCATTTTTCTGGTGAGCAGATCGGTCTCGCGGCGGGGACCACTGCGCTCGCTGCGATGATCTCGCCGTTCTTCGTCGGCATGGTTGCCGACCGGTTTATGGCGACCGAGCGCATCCTCGCCGCCCTGCACCTGGTCGGCGCCGCCGTCCTCTTTGCCGCCTCGATGCAGACGACCTTCGGA
>Ga0099827_10000111_pt1 | contig 28279 bp, 26 predicted proteins | sample CZO8metaG_FD_79339 | JGI IMG/M metagenome (GOLD analysis project Ga0099827, IMG submission 79339) | Vadose zone soil microbial communities from the Eel River Critical Zone Observatory, Northern California, USA - CZOApr15con1.8 metaG | ecosystem: Environmental > Terrestrial > Soil > Vadose zone ...
ATCATCTGAAGGCCAGATAGCGTGAAGGCCAGATAGCGCCCGACCATGGATAGCTCCGTCGAGCTCGTCAGGCACCTCTTGCAGAGCGTCGTGTACATCCACACGACCGTGGGGCGCGAGCATCCATCCACACGGATCCTCGGTAACGAGCGCCTCGGGAGCGGGGTCGTGGTCGATGCCTCCGGCCTCATCCTGACGGTCAACTACGTCGTCATGGGCGGCCAGTCGATCTACGTCGCGTTCCAGAAAGGCCGGCGCGTGAAGGCCGAGCTCGTCGCGCAGGATTTCGAGATCGGCCTCGCCCTGATCCGGGTGAATCGGCAGGGGCTCGTGGCGGCCGACGTGGGCACGGGTGAAGCGGTCGAGCGGTGCGACGAAGTCGTGCTGCTGGGCGCCATGGGGCCGCAGGAGCGTCGGGCGACCGGAGGTCTCGTCACCTACATCGGCGAGTTCGAGGCGTACTGGGAATACCTCCTCGACCGGGGCATCGTCTCCAACGCGCCGAACCCGGGCTATGGCGGCGGCGGGCTCTTCACGATGAAGGGCCGCCTCGTCGGGACCGTGTCCCTGAATCTCAACGAGATCGCCCGGAGCTCGCTGGCGATCCCGATCGACTTCTACCGGGAGCACCGCGACGAAATGGTTCGGTTCGGACGGATCGTCAGCCGGCCCCGCCGCGCCTGGCTCGGCGTCTTCGCGCACGCGATCGAGGAAGGCGTGGTCGTCGCGGGCCTGGTGCCCGACGGTCCCGGCGATCGCGGCGGTCTGCAGGAGGGGGACCTGATCGTCTCGCTCAACGCCGAGGAGGTGGCGAGTCGCCGGGATCTCTACATGAGCCTCTGGCGTCACGAGCCCGGCGAAGCGCTGACCTTTGAGGTGATGCGCGACAACAAGGTCCGTCGGTTCGAGGTGAAGGGGGGCGACCGCGCCCACTTCTTCCGGCAGTTGTGACCGCGGGCCCCCGCGGGGCGCTCTCTCGCTTCATCGCCGCCGACGGTTTCTTCATCAGCGCCGGTCTCGCGTTTTTCTTCCTGGTGTGCCTGATCCCGATCCTGCTCCTGGGCGTCTCGATGGTGGGATTCGTGCTGTCGGGGGAGGAGGCGGCGCGTCACGTCGTCGGTCAGCTGACCCAGCAGTTCCCCGTCTATCAAAAGCAAATCGGCCGGGCCCTGCTGGGGATCGTGGAGACGCGCGCCGTGTCGGGCCTGCTGGGCACGGCGGTGCTGGTGTTCTTTTCGACGCCGCTCCTCAGCGCGTCGCGCCTCATCCTGCATCGCCTCCTGGGCGTACGCAGCGACGGCGGTTTCGTGCGAAATCTCGCGCGCGACAGCGCGATGGCGGTGGTGCTGAGCGCGCTCCTCTTCGCCGTCAGCACCGTGACGTGGCTCTACCACTGGTTCCGGGCGCTCGCCGTCAACGCGTTGCCGGTTCCGCCGGGATTTGGGCTCGGGGGCCTCCCGCTGAGCCTCGCCCTCTCCACGCTGATGTTCTTCCTCGCCTACCGTTATGTCCCGCGTCGCCGCGTGGGCGTCGGAGCGGCGCTGGCCGGGGCCGTGCTCGCGAGCCTCCTCTGGGAGATCGCGAAGCAGCTCTTCCGCCTGTACATCCAGACGGTCAGCCTCTACAACCAGATCTACGGCCCCCTGGGCGTCCTGGTCGCCTTCGTGATGTTCGTCTACTATTCGGCGGTGGTATTCGTCCTCTCGGGCGCGTTCGTCGCCGCCCTCGACGCGCGTCGCCGCTAGCCCGCACGCATCGTCCCCGGTGGAGCGGAACGCTCCCGCGTGACCGGACCCGCTCCGCCCGGGACGACTATGCTATCGTCGTCGGCGCTTCTCACTCGGGCAGCGGAGGGATGCGCATGATGCTCAAGGGCAAGGTGGCGGTGATCACGGGGGCGGCGCGCGGCATCGGCCGGGAGATCGCCTTGCTGATGGCGCGACAGGGGGCGCAGGTGGTCGTCAACGACTACGGCGGCACGGAGGCGGGGAGCGGTGGTGCGAGCGCGCCGGCCGACGAAGTAGTGAACGAGATCACGCAGGCCGGCGGTAAAGCCGTCGCGAACTACGACTCGGTGGCCACGATGGCCGGGGGCCAGGCGATCATCAAGACAGCCGTCGACACCTTCGGGCGCATCGACGTCGTCGTCAACAACGCCGGGATCCTGCGGGACCGAATGATCTTCAACATGACCGAAGAGGAATGGGACGCGGTCATCAACACTCACCTCAAGGGCAGCTTCGCGGTGACCCGCGCGGCAGCCCCGCTCATGCGCGAGCAGAAGTGGGGCCGGTTCATCAACATGACCTCGACCTCGGGTCTCATCGGCAACGTCGGTCAGGCGAACTACGCCGCCGCGAAGCTCGGTATCTTCGGTCTCACCAAGGCGACGGCGCTCGACATGGCGCGCTACAACGTGACGGCGAACTGCATCTCGCCGTTCGCCTGGACACGCATGATCGGCACGATCCCGACCGAGACCCAGGCGCAGAAGGAGCGGGTCGAGAAGATCAAGAAGCTCTCCCCCGCCCACATCGCGCCCATCGCCGTCTTCCTGGCGAGCGACGCGGCCAAGGACGTCACCGCGCAGATCTTCGGCGTGCGAGGCAAGGAGATCATGCTCTTCGGCCACGAGCGCCCGATCATGCGCGTGCACAACTCCGAGGGCTGGACCCCCGAGAGCTTCAGCGAGATGTTCCCGGGCACGCTCCAGCATCATCTGGTCCCGCTCGTGACGTCCGGGCAGTACTTCAACTACGACCCGCTCGTCTGATGGGCGCGCGCCCTCCGCGCGCCGATGACCGTCAAGGTAGCCGGGGCGCCGTTGGCAACTCCGCCGTCAGTTTCGGAATCTCGCGTCACGTCACGTCAGCGCAACCAATAGCGCCATGCATAGACCGCCGTCAGGATCGTGCCGACGGTGATGACGATCAATCGCACCAGGTCCGGTGGCAGGACGCGTGCGAGCCGTCCGCCGAGGAAGCCGCCGACCGCCGCCCCGGCCATCATGACGAGGGTCGGAGGCCAGGCGACGATTCCCTGGAACACGAACACCACGACGGCAACGAAGCTCGTCAGACCGGAGAGCAGGTTCTTGATCACGTTGTTCGTGCGGAACTCGCCCGCGCGAGTGACGGATAGGATCGCCAGGAGCATCACGCTCATGCCGGCACCGAAATAGCCACCGTAGACCGCCACCGGCGCGAACAGCAGCGTCCGGAGGCCGTCGGCGGACACGGGCCTGGCGACGGAGGCGCCCGCTCGGGACAGGATCCAACGCCTGATCCGATCGGATAACGCGAACAGGATCGTGGCAAACCCGACGAGCAGCGGCACGACGGCGGTGAACGCCTTCTCCGGCGTTACGAGCAAGAGCGCGGCGCCGGCCACACTCCCGGCGACGCACACCAGCATCAGGGCAAGGAGCGATCTGTCCCATCGCGGCAGGCGCTCCAGGTCGGCGAGCCCGGCGACGAAGTTCCCGGGCGTCAAGGCTACCGTGTTCGAGGCGTTGGCGACGATCGCCGGCAAGCCAGTCGCCAGCAAGGCGGGAAACGTTATCAGGGACGCACCGCCGACGATCGCGGTGACGATGCCACCCGCGAGCCCGGCGCCGAAGAGCATCAGTCCGGCACGACCGTCCATGATCCCGGGACCTACGCGAGGTTCCAGCGCCGCCCGGAGAGCACGAGCCAGACGACGCCTCCGACCACGCTCAGGACGATTCCGGCAATCTCCGGCGTGCCGGGGCCATAGGCGAGGTCGACCGCGCGAGGGCTTCCGCTCCGGCTCAGGCGTACCTCGAGGTCGCCGAGGTCGCCCCGACGCGTGGCGATCGGCTCGCCCTGGACCCGCGCGCGCCAGAGCGGATAGTACGCCGTGCGCGTGGAGACCCAGCCGTCGCGATCAGCCGGCAGCGTGATGGTCCAGCGGCCGGCCGCGACCGCGCTCGGAAGCACCACCGCCTCCCGGCGAACGTAGATCAGGAACGGCGCTGGCGATGCGCGCTTTGCGAACACGCGGTTGTCATCGAGAGCGCGCAGTCGAGACGCGTCCTCGTCGAGAGCCACGACGACGCTGATCCCCAGCCGCTCCGCGTAGCCGTTGAACGTCTCGGGGTCGAGAGATTCAAGCGGGCGACCGAAGAGTGAGCGGCCGTCGAGCTGTTCGGCGAGACGGGTGATCGGTCCCGGTCCGGCGTCCCCACGGTAGATCAGCGCGGCGATCGGTGAGGGGTGGGTGAAGGTTCCGTGGACGATCGCGCGTCCCGCGAACACCGGAGCGAGCGCCGTGACGTGGGTGTGAGGCCGATACCACTCGGTCCCCCGCGGAGCTCCGTAGACGAGCGGGACCGCCGACCTCACGAACAGAACACGTCCCGGCGGCGCCTCGCGCAACGCCGTCCAGAGATCGCCGAGCCTCAGACCACGCTCGACGGATCTGAGCGACGGCCAATCCGCGGCGCGGGGCCAGAGCGTGAACGTACCCGGGCGCAGAGAAAGGAGGACAACCAGGAGCACGCCCGCCAGACCGATGAGAACCTCGCGGCGCCGGAAGCGGGAGCGGGGCTCCGCATCGGCGCGGCGGGCCGTGTGCCCGTTCGTGCCGCGGGCGCCGGACCAGCCGAGGCCTGCCGCGAGGATGAACGCGATCCACGCGCCGTCGGCGACGCGGTTCGCGGGGAGCCAGCGCACGCCGAGCGGCTCGAGCGCGAACCGGTCGACGAGGGTGACGAGGGCCATCGCCCACGGGAACAGCGCGACGACGAACGCGCTCCGCCCGGCACCGCGGGCCCGCGCGAGCCCGAGCAGAGCCAGGAGCGCGAGCGACGCTCCGAAGCCGCCGCCGACGCCCGGTGGATCACCCCACGCGAGCGCTCGCGTATGCTCGAGACGGAGGACGAGCGGCAAGGTCCAGAACGCCGTCATCGCGGTTGCGAGACCGAGCGCCACCAGCGCGCTACCGAGGCGCGCCCCTCGTGGGGGCCGCACGAGCGCCCCGACCGCGATCAGCGTCCCCGCGGCGGGCATCGCCGCCGGATGGGTGAGGAGGATCGCCGCGACCAGGAGCGCGGCGCTCGACGGAAGTCGTCGATCCTCCTCGATCCAGGGGACGAGCAGCAGCAGCAGCAGAGGGACGAACGCCCACGCGAGCCGCGCTCCGATCATCCCGATGTGCACGCCGCCCTCGACGCCGCTGGTCGTGCCGGCCGACAGCGTCAGGGCGACGAACGCGCCCGGCAGCGCGAGCCAGCCGCTCCGGAGAAGGCGCGCGAGTGCCAGGAAGGCCGTCAGCCCGGGCGCCAGGTAGGCGATCCAGACGAGTGCCTGGTAGGCGGCCGAGACCGATAGCGCGTTGACGGACGCCCGCTGAAGAAGCGCGCCCGCGTACGCGAAGCCCGGCGGATAGAACTGGAGCTCGGGATAGCCCGCCCACCAGTCCGGATTCCACGCCCACGGTGCCGGCCCACGCGTGACGACATGCCAGAGGCGGTAGAGCTGGCCGGGATGATCGTCGACGCCGAGCGGTGAGGCGCCGAGCGCCGCCATGCCGAACGCGAGGCCATACGCGACGAGTAACGCGAGGGGGAAAAGCGAGTCGCGAGTCACCGGGCCGGATCATACTTCAATTGACAGGACGCGAAGTTGAGTGTTAAGTGGTGCAAATGTCTTGCTGTCGGTGCAGCAAAACTCGGGGCTCAATTCCCCTACCGATGGAGACTTGAAATGGAGAAGCTGAACGGCCTGCGCTGTCGCGAGTGTGGCCGCCACTACCCGGCGGCGCCCGTCCACGTGTGCGAGTTCTGCTTCGGCCCCCTCGAGGTCGACTATCGGTATGACGCGCTGAGAGGCGTGGTCACCCGCGAGTCGATCGCGGCCGGGCCGCCGAGCATGTGGCGGTACAAGGACCTGCTGCCGATCGACGGCGACATCGCCGTCGGACACCATGTCGGCTTCACGCCACTCATCCGCGCGCGCAATCTCGCCGACGAGCTGGGCTGCCGCGAGGTCTGGGTCAAGAACGACTCGGTCTGCCACCCGTCGTGGTCGTTCAAGGACCGCGTGGTGGCGGTCGCGGTCACGAAGGCGCGGGAGTTCGGCTTCGACACCGTGGCGTGCGCCTCGACCGGAAACCTCGCCAACTCCGTCGCCGCCCACGCCGCCGAGGCCCGCCTCAAGTCGTACATCTTCATCCCGGCCGACCTCGAGCAGGGCAAGGTGATCGCGACGCTCGTGTACAGCCCGACGCTGGTCGCGGTCCACGGCACTTACGACGAAGTGAACCGGCTGTGCTCCGAGATCGCCGACAAGTATCGCTGGGCGTTCGTCAACGTGAACTTCCGCCCGTACTACTCCGAGGGGTCGAAGAGCTATGGCTTCGAGATCGTGGAGCAGCTGGGCTGGCGCACTCCGGCCCATATCGTGGTGCCCTGCGCCGGCGGGTCTCTGATCACCAAGATCTGGAAAGCGATCAAGGAGCTGAAGCTCCTCGGCCTCCTCGACGAGCGGCTCAACACGAAGATGCACGCGGCCCAGGCGCTCGGGTGCGGCCCTATCGTCACGATGATCAAGAACGACACGGACGTGCTCGTGCCGGTCCGGCCCAACACGATCGCGAAGTCCCTCGCGATCGGCAATCCGGCCGACGGGTACTACGCCTACAAGACGACGAAGGAATCGGGAGGCTCCGGGGAGCACGCGACCGACGAAGAAATCGTCGAGGGGATGCTGCTCCTGGCGCGTACCGAAGGGATTTTCACCGAGACTGCGGGCGGCGTGACCGTCGCCGCCGCCAGGAAGCTGATCGAGCGCGGCGTCATCCCGCGTGACGAGTCGATCGTGCTCTGCATCACGGGCAACGGCCTGAAGACGCCGGACGCCCTGCAGGACCGTCTGGACGCGCACGTGAAGATCAACCCCTCGCTGTCGGCCTTCGACCGTGCCTTGGCCGATCTCAAGTCCCAAACGTCGTAGGAGGACACACGAATGCCGGTGCTCGTACGGATTCCCACGCCGCTCCGCACTCTCACGAAGGGCAACGCCGAGATCCAGGCCAAGGGCGCCACGATCGACAGCGTCGTCGACGATCTCGAGCGGCAGTTCCCGGGCCTGAAAGAGCGACTGCTCGACGAGACCGGCGAGCTGCGTCGTTTCATCAACATCTACGTCAACCAGGAGGACATCCGGTTCCTCCAGGCCAAGAAAACGACCCTCAAGGACGGCGACGAGGTGTCGATCGTGCCCGCGATCGCTGGAGGGTAGCCCGGGGCGGCGCGTTCGATGGCCCGCATGCGCGTCCGCCTCACCTTTCCGTCGGCGCTGATTCAGGAACCGATCGTCTACCGGCTCGTGAAGGACTTCGACATCGTGATCAACATCCGCCGCGCCGACGTGAAGGCCGACCACGGGTGGATGGTGCTCGAGCTCGAGGGCGACGAAGGCGTGCTCGAGCGCGGGGTCCGGTGGCTCAAGGACCGGGGCGTCCAGGTCGATCCGATCGAGCGTGACGTGATCGTTCCGTAGTGGAGATCTCCAGGCGCGTCCAGGCATTCACCGAGTCGGTCATCCGCGAGATGACGCGCGTCGTCGATCAGGTCGGCGGCGTGAACCTGGCCCAGGGCATGCCCAACTTCCCCCCGCCGCCGGAGTTGATCGCCGCGGCCCACCAGGCGATCGACGGCGACTTCCACCAGTACGCGGTCACGTGGGGGGCACCGCGCCTGCGGCAGGCGATCGCCGAGAAGTACCGCAAGTTCTACGGGATGGAGATCGATCCCGACCGCCACGTGACAGTCTGCTGCGGATCGACGGAGACCATGTTGTCGACGCTGCTGGCCGTGTTGAATCCGGGCGACGAGGTCATCATCTTCGAGCCGTTCTACGAGAACTATGGGCCGGGGTGCGTGATCTCCGGCGCCCAGCCGGCGTTCGTCCCGCTCGAGCCGCCGGATTTCTCCTTCGACCCGGACCGGCTCCGGCGGGCGGTGACGCCCCGCACGCGCGCCATCATCTTCAACAGCCCCAATAACCCGACCGGCAAGGTTTTCTCGCGTGACGAGCTCCAGGCCATCGCCGATCTCTGCCTCGAGCATGACCTCCTGGCGATCACCGACGAGATCTACGAGCACATCGTCTACGACGGCCTCGGCCACACGCCGATCGCCACGCTGCCCGGCATGGCCGAGCGCACCGTCACCATCTCCGGCATCTCGAAGTCCTACTCGGTCACGGGCTGGCGGGTCGGCTACGCGGTCGCGCCGCCCGAGCTCGCGCTCGGCATCCGACGCGCTCACGATTTCGTCACCGTCGGGGCGCCGCATCCGCTCCAGGAAGCCGCGGTCACGGCCTTCGGGCTACCCGATTCCTACTACGTGGGGCTCCGGGAGTCGTACCAGGCGCGGCGCGATCTCCTCTGGGGCTACATCGAGAAAGCCGGGTTCGTGGCGTGGAAGCCGCGGGGCGCCTACTACATCCTCACCGACGTCGCCCACTTTCTGAGGCAGTACGACGTCCCCGACGATGCGGCGTTCGCGATGTGGCTCATCCGGAACGTCGGGGTCGCCACGGTCCCGGGCTCCTCCTTCTATGCCCACCCCGAGCTGGGCCGCACCAAGATCCGGTTCTGCTTCCCGAAGACGGACGACGTGCTTCGGGACGCGGGAGAGCGCCTCCTCAAGCTCCGCCCGTGACCCCGCGCGACGCGGCGCGCTCGATCCTGGAATCGGCGCTCGCCGCGGGCGATGTGGCGCCCCTCGTCCGGCGCCATCTCCGCGTTGATCCCCGCCACGGGCGTGTCCATGTCCTGGGCTGCGGCAAGGCGAGCGGGGCCATGGCTGCCGTCGCCGAAGAGGTCGTCGGCGACCGGATCGTCGACGGCTTCGTCGTCGTCAAGGACGGCTACGGCGCGCGCGTGCGGCGCGTCGAGGTCTCCGAGGCGGGTCATCCAGTGCCCGACGAGCGCGGGCTCGCCGCCTGCGCGCGCCTGCTCGAGCTCGCCCGAAGCGCCCGCGAGGACGATCTCGTGCTCTTCCTCGTCTCCGGCGGGGGTTCGGCCCTGACGCCGGCCCCCGCGCCTCCGATCACGCTCGCCGAGAAGCAGGAGGTCACGCGCCTCCTCCTGGCTTCCGGCGCGACCATCGGCGAGCTGAACGCCGTCCGCAAGCACCTGTCGCTCTTCAAGGGAGGCCAGCTCGCGCGTGCCGCATGGCCGGCGACCGTTCTCACGCTCGCCCTGTCCGACGTGATCGGCGATCCGCTGGACGTGATCGCCTCGGGGCCGACTGTCCCCGACCCGACGACCTTTGCGGACGCCCGTGAGGTCCTGGTACGCAGAGGGCTCGCCGGGCGGGTGCCGGCCTCGATCGCCCGCCGCTTCGAGGCCGGGTTGCGAGGTGAGATCGAGGAGACGCCGAAGCCCGGAGATCGGCTGTTCGGTCGCGTCACCACCATCGTGATCGGCAACAACGGCTTGATCACCGACGCGGCCGTCGCAACGGCGGGCCGTCTCGGCTACCGGCCTCATCTGGCGACGCGTGAGCTCCAGGGCGAGGCGCGGGACGTCGCGCGTGACCTCGTGGCCCGCGCGCGCCGGCTCGAGCCCCCGGCGTGCCTGATCGCGGGCGGCGAGACCACCGTGACGGTGACGGGACGGGGAAAGGGGGGCCGGTGCCAGGAGTTCGCCCTCTCCGCGGCGCTCGAGCTCCTGCCGACGGATCGCATCACGATCCTCGCCGCAGGAACCGACGGCACCGATGGCCCGACCGATGCCGCCGGAGCGATCGTCGACGCGGGGAGCGTTGGGCGGGGCGCCGCCGCCGGCGCCGATGCCCGACAGGCTCTGAAGGACAACGACGCCTATCGATTTCTCGGGGCGAGCGGCGATCTGCTCGTCTCGGGTCCCACCAGGACCAACCTGCTCGACCTCTACGTCGTCCTGCGTTCATAGATGATCACCGAACCCGCCCTCTTCAGGGACCTCGCGTACGTCTTCCTCGCCGCGGTGGTGGGCGGAGCGCTTGCCCGGCTTGCCCGCCAGCCGCTGATCCTGGGCTACGTCCTGGGCGGGCTCCTCGTGAGCCCGCTGACTCCGGGGCCGTCGGTTTCTGACGTTCCCACGTTCGAGCGCTTCGCGGAGATCGGGGTCGTCCTCCTGATGTTCTCGCTCGGGATCGAGTTCTCCCTCAAGGACCTCATGGGTGTGAAGTGGATCGCGGTCATTGGCGGACCGCTCGGTATCGTCCTGTCCATCGGGCTGGGGCTGGCCACCGCCACCGTGCTCGGCTGGAGCTCGTTGCGGGGAGCGGTCGTCGGCATGGTCGTGTCCGTCGCCAGCACGATGGTGCTGGCCCGGCTGCTGCTCGACCGCGGCGAGCTCCACACGCGTCACGGCCGGATCATGATCGGAATCTCGCTCGTCGAGGACCTCGCCGTGGTGGTCCTGATCATCCTGATCCCGGCCCTCGGGGCCCTGCAAGGCGAGCGGGTCTTCGCCGTTGCGAAAGCGCTCCTGACGGCGGCGGTGATCCTCGTGCCGTTCTTCTATCTCACCCGTCGCATCCTGCCCCCGATCCTGGCCCGCGTCGCGCGGACACGGAGCGACGAGCTCTTTCTGCTCGTGGCGCTCGCCATCGGCCTCGGCGCGGCCGCGTTGACGCAGGCGGCCGGTCTCTCGCTCGCGCTGGGCGCGTTCCTGGCGGGGCTCCTCATCAACGAGTCGGACTACGCCCACGAGATGCTCGCGCGCCTCCTGTCCCTGCGCGACGCGTTCATCGCGCTCTTCTTCGTGACGCTCGGGGTTCTCATCGACCCGCGTGTGGTCGTCACGAACCTCAACCTGCTCGGTGTGCTGGTCGGGCTCATCGTGATCGGCAACTGGGCGATCTGGACGACGGTCACCCTGATCTTTCGGCAGCCGCTGTCGACGGCCCTCCTGGTCGGCGTGGGTCTCACGCAGATCGGAGAGTTCTCCTTCATCCTGGTCCAGGTAGCGCGTCAGGCCGGCCACGTGGGCCAGGACCTGTACAACGCGACGCTCGCCGCGTCCCTGGTGACGATCCTGATCAACGCTTTCCTCGTCCGGCTCGTCCCGAGCTGGATCGGGCCGGCGCGGCTCGACGACACGGCGGCTCTGACGTTGGGTCTCCGCTCAGCGCAAATGCTGGAGGGCCACGTCGTCCTTTGTGGATTTGGCCGTGTCGGGAGCGCCATCGGCGAGGCGCTGGAGACGTTCGGCGTTCCCTATGTCGCGGTCGAGACCGACCCCGACATCGTCAAGAGTCTCCGCGCGCGCAACGTGCCCGCCGTGTTCGGCGACGCCGCCCAGCGGGTCATTCTCGCCGCCGCCCAGGCCGACCGCGCCGCGCTGGTCATCCTGGCGATCCCCGAGAACGACCGCGCGCGTCTGGCCGTGCAGCGCATCCGCGCGTTCAACCCGACTGTCCAGATTCTGGCGCGAGTGCACGATGTCGCCTGGCGCGCCCGGCTGATGGAGGCCGGCGCTGCCGAGGTGATCCAGCCGGAGCAGGAGGCGGCGTCGACCCTGATTCGTCACGCCCTCGAGCGGCTCTCGCTGCCACGAGACCGAGTGCTGGCCTATCTCAACCGCTATCGAGGCGCGATGGAGAGCGTTGACGCCGACCGCGAAGGCCTCGGCGCGGGGCTGCCGCAAATCCGCCAGATCGTCCTGAAAGGCGGTAGCCTCGTGGGCCAATCCCTGGGCGAAGCGCGAACGCGTGAGCGCTTCGGCGTCACCGTGGTCCGCGTCACGCGCGCGACCGGCGAGGAGGTGCTCAATCCGACGGCGGACACGGTGCTGCGAGAAGGCGACCGGCTGCGTCTCTTCGGTCTGCCTCGGCAGATCGACGCGCTCTTACAGCCCGGGCAGCATCCCTCACTGTGATGGCCGTGATATCCTTCTTCCGCGATGTCGCGCGTGAATCTCGTCGGTGTCCTGCCTTCCGAGCTCGAAGACCTCGCCGTCGAGCTGGGCGCCTCGCGGTATCGCGGTCGCCAGCTGGCGACGTGGATCTTTCGGAAGTCGGTCTTCGACCTCGAGGCCATGACCGATTTGCCGAAGGACTTCCGCGCGCGCCTCGGCGAGCGGGTTGTCGTCGAGGTCCCCGAGCCCGAACGGTCGACCCCCTCGCAGGATGGAAGCCAGAAGCTGGTCTTCGTGCTTCACGGCGGGAGCCGCATCAGCTCGGTGATGATGCCCGATGACGACCGGACCACGCTGTGCGTGTCCACCCAGGTGGGTTGCGGCTTCGCGTGCGGCTTTTGCCTGACCGGTGTGATGGGGCTGGAGCGAAACCTGACCGCGGCCGAGATCGTGGGGCAGATCCTCGCCGCCAACCGTCTGCTCGACAAGGAAAGCCGGCGCGCCACCCACATCGTCTTCATGGGCATGGGCGAGCCGCTCGCGAACTATGCGGCGCTGGTCACGGCGCTCCGGATCCTCACTGACATGAAGCTCGGCATCGGCTACTCCCCGCGCCGCATCACCGTGTCCACGGTCGGCCTCGTCCCCGGCATCGACAAGCTCGGCCGCGAGGACCTCAAGGTCAACCTGGCGATCTCGCTGCACGCGACCACCGACGAGGTGCGGTCGCGGCTCATGCCGGTGAACCGGTCCTTCGATCTCGCCGCGCTGCTCGCCGCCGTCAGGCGCTACCCGCTGGCCGCGCGCCAGCGGGTGTTCTTCGAGTACGTCATGCTGGAGAACGTCAACGATACGTCCGACGACGCGCAACGCCTCGCGCGCCTTCTCCGCGGTGTCAAGGCCAAGGTCAACCTGATCCCGTTCAACGACTGGGAGGGGGCGCGCTTCCGCCGTCCGCCGCTGGCCCGGATCCTCGCGTTCCAGTCGATCCTGCTGGACGCCGGGATCACGACGACGGTCCGCTGGAGCAAGGGCGAGGACATCGGCGCCGCATGCGGTCAACTCCGGGAGTCATCGGCGGTCACGAGCCTGAGTGCGAGCAGCTGAGTTGACCACCGCGCGAACCGTCTCGTTCGCGACGCTGGGGTGCCGCCTGAACCAGGTGGACACGCAGCAGCTCCAGACCTTGCTCGAGGCCCGCGGGTTCACGACCGTGGACTTCGACGAGCCCGCGGACGTGGTCGTCGTCAACACGTGCACGGTCACGGCACGCGCCGAGTTTTCCGACCGCCAGATGATCCGCCGCGCGGCCCGCGTGAGCCCCGGCGCGAAGCTGGTCGTCACCGGATGCTGGGCTCAGACGAGCCCGGGCGATGTCGCCGCGATGGGCGAGGTCGACTTGGTCGTCGGCAACGGGGACAAGGATCGTCTTCCCGATCTCCTCGACCGCGTCGTCGCGGGTAAGACGTACGTCTCCGACATCGCGCGAGCCCGGACGGTCGAGGTGGCGCCGGTCGCCCGGCTGCACGGTCGCTCGCGCGCGTTCCTGAAGGTCCAGGACGGCTGCCAGCACCGGTGCGCGTTCTGCGTGGTGCCGCTTGCGCGGGGCGCCAGCCGGAGCCTCGAGCCGAAGGTGGTTCTCGACCAGGCCCGTCTTCTCGTCGGAGCCGGGCACCCCGAAGTCGTGCTCACCGGCGTGGACCTGGGTCATTACGGCGCGGACCTCGTTCCCCGCACGAGCCTTGCCGCTCTGCTGCGATTGCTCGTCGAGATTCCCGGGCTCCGCTGGGTTCGGCTCTCCTCGCTGCTCCCCGCGTACTTCACCCCAGAGCTGGTCGAGATCGTGACGGCGTCACCCGTGGTGGCTCCCCATTTCCACATTCCCCTGCAGAGCGGCAGCACCCGCGTGCTCAGGTTGATGCGACGGCCGTACGACACGCGGATGTACCGGGTTCTGGTCGAGCGCTTGGCCGCGGCGCGGCCCGGGCTCGGGCTCGGCGCCGACGTCATCGCTGGCTTCCCCGGCGAGACGGACGAGGACTTTGCCGACACGGTATCGTGCGTCCAAGAGCTCCCGTTCTCCTACCTGCACGTCTTCCCCTACTCGGCGCGAAAGGGGACCGAGGCCACCCGGCGCGGGGGGCAGCTCGACCCACGCACGATCACTCGGAGGAGCCGGGCGCTGCGCGACATAGGCCGGGCGAAGAGCGACGAGTTCCGGCGGCGGCTCATCGGGAGCCTCGAGGACGTGCTCGTGCTGGAAACACGCGACCGGACGACGGGCTCGCTCGTCGGGCTCACCGGCAACTACGTCGAAGTGGTCTTCCCGGGCCCGGAACGGCTCATGCGAAACCTCGCTCGCGTTCGGGTGGCCGGGGTGCGGGGGGGCCGCGCCATCGGAGAGCTCGAGATGGCAGGGGCCGTGCGAGCCGCCGGGTGAAACCCCGGAACGATCCGGCGATCGGCGTCATCGGCGGCAGCGGGCTCTACGAGCTCGAGGGGCTGACCGACGTCAAGTGGCATACAGTCCGCACGCCGTTCGGTTCCCCATCCGACGCCTACTGCGTGGGCCGGTTCGCCGGTCGGCGCGTGGTCTTTCTGCCGCGTCACGGTCGGGGCCATCGTGTCACACCAAGCGAGCTGAACTTCCGCGCCAACATCTGGGGCCTCCGATTCCTGGGTGCCCAGTGGGTGATCTCGGTCTCGGCCGTGGGCAGCATGAAGGACGCGATCCGACCGCTCGATCTGGTGATCCCGGATCAGTTCTTCGACGCGACCCGACACCGCGTGTCGTCCTTCTTCGGCGCCGGCATCGTCGCCCACGTGGGGATGGCCGAGCCCGTGTGTCCCGACCTCGCCACGGCGCTCGAGAAGGCGGCGAACCAGACGGGCGCGACCGTCCACCGGGGCGGGACCTACATCTGCATCGAGGGGCCGCAGTTTTCGACCAAGGCCGAATCGCGCATCTATCGTGGATGGGGCGTCGACGTGATCGGGATGACCAACATGCCCGAGGCCAAGCTCGCGAGGGAGGCGGAGCTGTGCTACGCGACGCTCGCCCTCGCCACGGACTACGACGTCTGGCACGAGACCCACGAGACCGTGTCGGTCGAGACGGTCATCCGGAACCTCCTGAAGAACGTCGCGACGGCCAAGGACGTGCTGCGGCGAGTGATCCCGGCGATCGCGCCGCCGCGCGAGTGCGAGTGCCCGGGCCTCCTCCGGAATGCCGTGATCACCAATCCCAAGACCTTCCCGCCCGCGACCCGCCGAAAGCTGGGACTCTTGCTCGACAAGTACTTTCCCCCGCTACAAAAACCCCGTGGCTGACCTCCTGGTCGTCGGCTCCGTCGCCCTGGACAGCGTCGAGACACCCTTCGGCAAGGTCCGCGAGGCGCTCGGTGGCTCGGCGACATACTTCTCCTACTCGGCGAGCTTCTTCACCCAGGTGCGCCTGGTCGCGACCGTGGGCGAGGACTTCCCCGAGTCGCATCTGAGACTCCTCGAGGACCGTGGCGTGGACATCGGCGGGCTGCAGGCCTCCAAGGGGCGCACGTTCCGGTGGACGGGCGAGTACGGCTACGACCTGAACGAGGCGAAGACCATCGAGACCCAGCTCAACGTCTTCGCCGAGTTCCGACCGGTGCTCGGCGATGGGCTGGGCCGCGTGCCGTATCTGTTCCTCGCGAACATCGATCCCGAGCTTCAGCTCGACGTGCTCCGTCAGATGAGGGAGCGTCCACGGCTCGTGGCGCTCGACACCATGAACTTCTGGATCCAGGGCAAGCGCGACGCGCTGCGGCGCGTCCTCGCCGAAGTGGACGTCGTGACGATCAATGATGGCGAGGCACGGCAGCTGGCGAGCGAGCCGAACCTCATCCGCGCCGCGCGGTCGATCGCCGCGATGGGGCCGCGGACCGTGGTCGTCAAGCGCGGCGAGTACGGCGCGCTCCTGATGACAGAAGGCACGCTGTTCTTTGTTCCGGCGTACCCGCTGGACTCGGTCTATGATCCGACGGGCGCCGGCGACACGTTCGCGGGCGGGTTCATGGGCTACCTCGCCGCCCAGGACCGGGTCGACGCGGCCGCGATGCGGCGGGCGATCGTCTACGGCTCGGTGATGGCGTCGTTCACGGTCGAGGACTTCTCGCTCAAGCGGTTGACGCGACTCAAACCCGCCGATATCGCCGAGCGCTACACGGCGTTCCACGAGCTGATCCGAGTCGAGCCATAATGCGAGCCGAGGCGGTTCGGCCGACGAGGCGACCGGGGGAATGGAGCGGATGACGCGGGTCAAGTACGACCGCCTGGTGGAGTTGTTGCGCGAGATGGACAGCGTGGTGGTCGCGTTCTCGGGCGGCGTCGACTCGACGCTTCTCGCGCGCGCCGCGAAGGACGCTCTGGGCGAGCGCGCGGTCCTCGTGACCGCGGATTCCGAAACCTATCCGGCCAGCGAGCTCGACGAGGCGAGACGGCTCGGCGCGCTGCTGGACATGCGGCACCTGGTCGTGCGCACGGAGGAGCTTCAGAACCCCGAGTACGCCCGGAACCCGGTGAACCGCTGCTTCTTCTGCAAGGAGGAGCTGTTCACCAGGCTGGCGCCCATCGCCGAGCGCGAGGGGTGCCGGGCGCTCGTGTACGGCGCGAACATGGACGACCTGGGAGACCATCGCCCGGGCATGCAAGCCGCGCGGGAGCGGGGCGTGAGAGCGCCGCTGATCGAGGCCGAGCTGTGGAAGGAGGAGATCCGGACGCTCTCGCGCGAGCTCGGGCTGCCCACGTGGGACAAGCCCTCGTTCGCGTGCCTCTCCTCGCGCTTTCAGTACGGCGACCGGATCACCGCCGAGAAGCTCCGCCAGGTGGATGCCGCCGAGGCGTTCGTGCGCTCGCTCGGCTTCCGCCAGTTCCGCGTACGTCACCACGACCGCCTGGCCCGGATCGAGGTTTCTCACGACGAGATCGCTCGGCTCTGGGAGGACGGGCGCCGCGAGGCCATCGTGAAGCATCTCCGCGAGCTCGGCTACGTCTACGTCGCCGTCGACCTCGCGGGGTTTCAATCCGGAAGCGCGAATCTTCTGCTCAAGCGGCGGCCGAGAGCGAGCGGTGGATAGGGAAGCCGTCAGAGCGCTTCTCGAAGACGTGCAGGCCGGGCGCATCGACGTCGACGCCGCGGTCAGGAAGCTCCGAAGGCTGCCGTACGAGGATCTCCGGTTCGCCAAGGTGGACCACCACCGGGCGTTGCGCGGCGGTGCTCCCGAGGCCGTGTTCTGCCCTGGCAAGACCCCCGCGCAAGTGGTCGCGATCGCGAGGCGCCTCGCCGACCACCACGCCAACGTCCTCGCCACGCGAGCCGACCAGGCCGTCGCCAGCGCCGTCGCCGAGGCCGGTCTCCCCCATGTCTATCACGCCGAGGCGCGGCTCCTGATCGTCCGCCCGGAGCCCGGTGGGGGGGTAGGGCTCATCGTCGTCGCCGCCGCAGGCACGGCCGATCTTCCCGTCGCCGAGGAGGCTGCGCTCGTCGCCGAGGCGCTCGGCAATCGCGTCGATCGGGTGTACGACTGCGGCGTGGCAGGCCTCCACCGGCTCCTGGATCACTATGACCTGCTCGCCGAGGCCAACGTCATCGTCGCCGTCGCCGGCATGGAAGGCGCCCTGCCCAGCGTCATCGGCGGGCTCCTCGACCGACCGGTCATCGCGGTGCCGACGAGCATCGGCTACGGCGCCTCGTTCGGGGGCATCGCGGCGCTCCTGGCGATGCTGAACTCGTGCGCGCCCGGTGTGTCGGTCGTCAACATCGACAACGGCTACGGCGCCGCGCACCAGGCTAGCCAGATCAACCATCTCGTCGCAAAGATTCGCTGATGTCGCGCCGGGCGGGGCCAGCCGCGGGGGGAAGAGAGTCGCGCGACCACGCCGCACGCGTGCGCTGCTCTGGTGCGGCTGGGCTCCATCTGGGCGCGGCTGCGTCCGCCGCCGACTGGAGGGAACGGGTCGCGCAACCCCCTTCCCCCCGCGGCTGGCCCCGCCCGGCGCGAGGATCCAGTGCATTGCACGAGAGGTGCCGGGGCGCCTGGTGGGCTTTTCCGCGTAGGCGTGGGGCGGGATGAAGGTCGCGTACTTCGATTGTCCGAGTGGGGCGGCGGGCGACATGATCATGGCGTCGCTCGTGGACGCGGGCGTCCCGCTCCCGGCGCTGCGCGCCGAGCTCGGGAAGCTGCCGCTCGAGGGCTGGACGATCAGCGCCCGCGAGGTCCGCAAGGGGGCTTTCCGGGCCACCAAGGTCGACGTCGAGATCGACCACCACGCCCACCGCCATCACCGGTCGCTCGGCGATATCCTCGACATCCTGGAACGCAGCTCGCTCGAGGTGAGCGTGAAGGCGCGGGCGGCGCGGATCTTCACGCGGCTCGCCGAGGCCGAGGCGCGCGTGCACGGCACGGACCGCGAGTCCGTGCACTTTCACGACGTGGGCGCGGTCGACGCGATCATCGACGTGACCGGCGGCATCATCGCGCTGGACCTCGCCGGGGTGGAGGCGGTCCACATCTCGGCGCTTCCGATCGGCGGCGGGCTCGTCGGCGGCCCCCACGGTAGGATCCCCGTGCCGGGACCGGGCACCGCCGAGCTCCTCCGGGGCTTTCCGGTGGTGGACACGGGGGTGAAGGCAGAGCTCGTCACGCCGACGGGGGCGGCGATCCTGACGACGCTCGCCGCCTCGGCGGGTCGGATGCCGTCGCTGACCGTCGAGGCCGTGGGCTACGGGGCCGGCACGATGGATCTGCCGGACACGCCGAACATCCTGCGCTGCTTCCTCGGCGCGACGACGACGGCCGCCGCGGGCGACGAGACGGTTCTCCAAGTCGAGACCACGATCGACGACATGTCGCCCCAGCTCTACGAGCCGCTGATCGAGCGGCTGTTCGGCGCCGGCGCTCTCGACGTTTTCCTCCAGCCCGTGATCATGAAGCGCGGCCGGCCGGGAATCGTCGTCACGGCGCTCTGCGCGCCGGACCGCGTCAGCGACCTTTCCCAGGCGCTGTTCGAGGAGTCGACGACGATCGGCGTGCGCTGGTCCGAGTGGCGTCGGGCGCGTCTCGACCGCGAGATGATCGTGCTGACGACGGCATACGGCGCGATCCCCTTCAAGGTTTCGAGGCTCGGCGGACGGATCGTGACCGTGACGCCCGAGTTCGCCGACGTCGCGCGCATCGCCCGCGAGAAGTCATTGCCGGCACGCGAGGTTCTTGAACAGGCCCGCGCCGACGGCCGGCGCCTCCTCGGTCAGTAGCCTCCGGCGCCCTCCCTCCGCCAACCGTTTCCGCTCCTCACGCTCCCCCCGTTGACACGCCGGGGGCGAAGTCTTACCCTCTGACGCGCCAGATCGGGAGCGATCTAGGGCCCGCTCTCAAACCGCCGAATCCCGGAGGGTGAGTCGTGAAACTGCCAGTCAAGATGACGATCAACGGCCAGAGCTACAGCCACGAAGTGGAGCCCCGCCTTCTCCTGGTGCACTACATCCGCGAGACCGTGGGCCTCACCGGGACGCACGTCGGCTGTGACACCAGCCAGTGCGGCGCGTGCACGATCCTCATGGACGGCCAGGCCGTCAAGGCGTGCAACTTCTTCGCCGTCCAGGTGGACGGCGCCAACATCATGACGATCGAGGGGCTGGCGAAGGACGGCGAGCTGCACCCGATCCAGCAGGGGTTCTGGGAGAAACACGGGCTGCAGTGCGGGTTCTGCACGCCCGGGATGATCATGTCGGCCTACCAGATGCTCGAGCGTTACCCGAAGCCCTCGGAGGCGCAGATCCGCCACCAGCTCGAGGGCAACCTCTGCCGCTGCACGGGCTACCACAACATCGTGAAGGCGATCGAGTGGGCCGCTGAGCACATGCCCGCGAAGAGGTGAGGGACGCCATGGCAACCGTCGCCGCCGACCGTCTGTTCGGCAAGTCGATCAAGCGACGCGAGGACCCACGCTTCATCACCGGGCGCGGCCAGTACGTCGACGACCTGAAGCTCCCGGGGATGACGTACGCCGCGTTCGTCCGGAGCCCGCACGCCCACGCGCGCATCCGGAAGATCGATACCGCGGCGGCGCTACGGCACCCGGGGGTCGTCGCTGTCTTCACGGGCAAGGACATGACGGGCGTCAACTCGCTGCCCTGCGGTTGGGACCTCCGGAAGGAAAAGAAGATCCCGGGTGTCGTCCAGGACCTCGCGATGGTGCCCCACATGCCGCTCACGTCGGACGCGGCGCGGCACGTGGGCGACCCGGTGGCCGTGGTCATCGCCGACAGTCAGTCGGCGGCGATCGACGCCGCCGAGCTGGTCAACGTCGACTGGGAGCCGCTGCCCGCGGTGACCAACACCGAGAAGGCCGCCCAGTCGGGAGCGGCGCAGCTTCACGACGGCGCGCCGGGCAACGTCGCCTTCAAGTGGGAGATCGGCGACCGGGCGGCCACCGACGCGGCATTCAAGAGCGCGGCGGTCACGGTGAAGAAGCGCATCGTCAACCAGCGCCTGGTCGCCAACGCCATGGAGCCGCGCGCGTGCGTGGCCCGCTACGAGGACGCGACCGGCGATCTGACGCTCTGGGTGACGTCCCAGAACCCGCACGTGCACCGGCTGCTCATGTGCGCCTTCGTGCTCGGCATCCCCGAGCACAAGGTGCGCGTCATCGCGCCCGACGTCGGGGGCGGGTTCGGCTCGAAGATCTTCCTCTACAACGAGGAAGTCGTCTGCTCCTGGGCCTCTCGCCGGCTCAAGCGCCCGGTGCGGTGGACCGCCAGCCGCCGCGAGGCCTATCTGACGGACGCCCATGGCCGCGACCACGTGACCGACGCCGAGATCGCGCTGGCCCGGGACGGTAAGATCCTTGGGCTCCGCGTGAAGACCACGGCCAACCTCGGGGCCTACCTCTCGACCTTCGCGCCAGCGGTGCCGACCTTCCTCTACGGCACGCTGCTCAACGGCGTCTACACGATCGGCGCGATCCACTGCGAGGTGACGGGCGTCTTCTCCAACACGACCGCGGTGGATGCCTACCGCGGCGCCGGGCGCCCGGAGGCCTGCTACGCCATCGAGCGTATCGTCGAAGCGGGTGCGCGAGGTCTCGGGATGGACGTCGCGGAGCTCCGCAAGAAGAACTTCATCCCGAAGTTCTCGGGCGCCTACCAGACGCACGTCGCCGTCGCCTACGACAGCGGCGACTACGGCGCCGCCTGGGACCGCATGCTCCAGATGCTCGACTACAAGAAATTCCGTGCCGAGCAGGAGGCCGCGCGCAAGCAGGGCCGGCTGCTCGGCATCGGGTTCTCGGCCTACATCGAAGCGTGCTCCATCGCGCCGTCGAAGCTCGTCGGCGCGCTGGGCGCCGGCGCCGGCCTCTACGAGTCTGGGAAAGTCCGCGTGCATCCCACCGGCATGGTCACCGTATTCACCGGCTCGCACTCGCACGGGCAGGGCCACGAGACGACGTTCGCCCAGCTCGTGGCCGACAAGCTCGGCATTCCCATCGAGCACGTCGACATCGTCCACGGGGACACCGGATCGGTGGCGTTCGGCATGGGTACTTACGGCAGCCGCTCGGCCTCGGTCGGCGGCACCGCCATCCTCATGTCGCTCAACAAGGTCATCGAGAAGGGCAAGAAGATCGCGGCGCACCTGCTCGAGGCGTCGCCCGGCGACATCGAGTTCGGGGGCGGCCAGTTCTCCGTCAAGGGCGCGCCGGGCAAGGCGGTGCCGTTCGGCGCCGTGTCCCTCACCGCGTACGTGCCGCACAACTATCCGGAGGGGCTCGAGCCCGGCCTCGAGGAGACGTCCTTCTACGACCCGTCGAACTTCTGCTTCCCCTTCGGCGCCCACGCCTGCGTCGTCGAGGTGGAGCGGGACACGGGCAATGTCCGCATCCTCCGCTACCTGGCGGTGGACGACGTCGGCAACGTCATCAACCCGATGATCGTGGATGGCATGGTCCACGGCGGCATCGCGCAGGGCGTCGGTCAGGCGCTCTGGGAAGGCGCCGTGTACGACGGCCAGTCCGGCCAGCTCATGACCGGCAGCATGATGGACTACGCGCTGCCCAAGGCGGATATGCTGCCGATGTACGAGACCGACCGGACCGTCACGCCCACTCCGGTCAATCCCATGGGCGTCAAGGGCGCGGGGGAGACCGGGACGATCGCGTCGCCGCCGGCGGTCGTGAACGCCGTGGTGGATGCGCTCGCGCCGCTCGGCGTGGACCACATCGAGGCCATGCCGCTGACGGCCGAGCGTGTGTGGAAAATCATCCAGGGCGCGAAGGGCGCCCGCTAACGTAGTGCGCGCCGCAGGCCGTCGCGGGGCTGGGGCCCCGCCGGCCGAGGCGCGACTCTAAACCAGGAGAGCGACATGTATCCAGCCGCGTTCGAGTACCACGCGCCCACCAGCGTGAAGGAAGCGCTGGGGCTCCTCGGCAAGCACAAGGACGACGCCAAGCTCCTGGCCGGCGGTCACAGTCTGATCCCGATGATGAAGCTGCGGCTGGCCCAGCCGAAGCACCTCATCGATCTCCGGAAGGTGCCCGGGCTCACCGGAATCAAGCAGGATGGCAACATGCTCGCGATCGGCGCGATGACGACCCACTGGGAGGTCGAGTCCTCGGCGCTCGTGAAGGCGAAGCTGGCGGTCCTCTCCGAGGTAGCCGCGCTCATCGGCGACCCGGCGGTGCGGAACCGCGGGACCGTCGGTGGCTCGCTCGCACACGCCGACCCCGCGGCGGACTACCCGGCAGCGGTGATCGCCCTCGGCGCTGAAATGGTGTGCGAGGGGGCGAAGGGACGGCGCACGGTGAAAGTGGATGACTGGTTCAAGGGGCTGATGGCGACGGCGGTCGGCGAGGACGAGATCCTCGTCGAGGTCCGTGTGCCGGTCCTGCCGGCGAGCACCGGCGCCGCTTATCTAAAGTTCCCGCATCCGGCCTCGCGCTTCGCCGTCGTCGGCGTCGCCGCCGCGGTCACGCTCGACAGCAAGGGCGCGTGCTCGAAGGCGTCGGTCGGTATCACGGGCGCTGGCACCAAGGCGGTGCGCGCCAAGGGCGTCGAGGCGGGATGCAACGGCAAGAAGCTGGATGCGGCCGCGATCGAGGCAGCCGCCCAAAAGGCGGCCGAGGGAGTTGACGTGCAGGCGGATCTTCAGGGGTCGGTCGAGTACAAGTCTCACCTCTGCCGCGTCTTCGCCAAGCGCGCTCTCACTGAGGCCGTCAAGCGGGCCGGCGGGTAGTCGGCGGGGGAGCGGGGGATAGGGGTCGCTCGACCACGCGGCACGCGTCCGCACACCCAGTGCGGCTGGGCTCCATCATTCGCGGCCGCGCCCGACGTTGCTTGGAGGGAACGGGTCTCGTCGACCCCTATCCCCCGCTCCCCCGCCGACTACCCGACAACGCTCGAGTCGGCCGGTCTCGGAAGTTTTCTTAGTCCCATCCCGGCACGGTGACGGAGGGGCGGGTGCCTGCGGTCTTCGTGCATGGGGTGCCTGACACGCATCGGGTGTGGAACGGCCTGATCCGGCGGCTGCGCCGCGACGACATTGTTGCATTGTCTCTTCCGGGCTTCGGCTGTGAGATCCCGACGGACTTCGATTGCGGCAAGGAGGCCTATTGTGATTGGTTGCTCCGCGAGCTGGACAACATCGACCGGCCGATAGACCTCGTCGCCCACGACTGGGGCGCGCTCCTGGCGCTGAGGGTCGCGTCGCTCGAGCCGACGCTGATTCGGACCGTTGCGGTCGGTGGCGCGCCGCTCGATGCCGAGTACGAATGGCACAAGACAGCGAAGCTCTGGCAGACACCCGAGATCGGCGAGCAGGCGATGGAGAGGCTCACGCCCGAGACGCTCGCGTCGGGGCTCGTCGCCGTCGGAGTGCCGACCGCGGACGCGACGGAGACGGCGCGACACGTCGACGCGACGATGAAGCGGAGCATTCTCGCTCTTTACCGCTCGGCCGTGCACGTCGGGGCGGAGTGGGAGCCGGGTCTCGCGCGGATCAAGTCCCCCGGGCTCGTGCTCTGGGGTGCGGACGACCCCTACGTCGCGCGCATCTTCGGCGGCCGTCTGGCGTGCCGGATCGGTGCCCGCTTCGTGTCGTTCCCCGATTGCTCGCACTGGTGGCAGCTGCAGCGTGTCGGAGAGGTGGCCGCCGAGCTCGAAACCCTCTGGTCTTGAGCGTCATGGGGCGCGCGTGATCGCGGCGGTCGTGCTGGCGGCGGGGCTCGCCCGACGCATGGGACGGCAGAAGCTCCTGCTCCAGCTCCAGGGCAAGGCGGTCGTGCGCTGGGCCGTCGAGCGGATCATCGGGCACGTCGAGGACGTCGTCATTGTCACCGGCCAGGACGACACAGCGATCCGCCAGGCTCTGGCCGATCTGACGGTTCGCTTCGTCGCGAATCCTCGCCCCCAGGACGGCCAGGGGAGCTCGATCGCCGTCGGCGTTGGCGCGTTGAAGCCGTGGACGCGCGCCGCGCTGATCGCGCTCGGTGACCAGCCGCGGATCCCCGACGCGGTCGTGCGCGCGCTGATCGAGGCCTTTCAGCGCTCGGGAAAGGCGATCGTCGCCCCGGTCTATCAGGGCGAGCAGGGCACGCCGGTCGTCTTCTCGTCGGAGGTTTTTGGCGAGCTGCGTGCGCTCACGGGCGACGCGGGAGCGCGCGCGGTGGTGCAGGCGCATCCGGAGCGCGTCGAGGCGGTTGCCCTCGACTTCGCGATGCCGCCCGACGTGGACACGCCGGAAGACTACGCGAAGCTTCATGTACAATAGCTAGCCATGCGCGACGAGATCCGGAAGATCCAGGAGATGATGGAAGCGGCCGAGTACGTCACGGATGCACCGGTGGCGACGTCCGTTCACCTCGCGATGCGGCTGCGCAAGCCGCTGCTCATCGAAGGCCCGGCCGGCGTGGGGAAGACCGAAGTCGCCAAGGTGATGGCGCGCATGCTCGGGACGAACCTGATCCGGCTCCAGTGTTACGAGGGGCTCGACGCCTCCACCGCGCTCTACGAGTGGAACTACCAGAAGCAGCTCTTGCACATCAAGCTCGAGGAAGCGGGACACAACAATCGCGCGATGGTCGACAGAGAGCACGAGATCTTCTCGGAGGCCTTCCTGCTGCGCCGGCCGCTGCTCCAGGCGATCACGCAGGAGTCTCAGTCGCCGGTGCTCCTGGTGGACGAAACGGATCGCTGCGACGAAGAATTCGAGGCTTTCATGCTCGAGGTGTTCTCGGACTGGCAGGTGACGATCCCCGAGATCGGCACGATCAAGGCGACGCACCCGCCGCACGTAATCCTGACCTCGAATCGCACGCGCGAGCTGTCCGACGCCCTCCGGCGGCGCTGTCTCTATCTCTGGATCGACTACCCGCCGCCCGACAAGGAGATCCGAATCATCGCGCGCAAGGTGCCGGGGATCAACCAGCGGCTCGCGCGCGAGATCGCGAAGTTCATGGAGACGCTGCGGCAGGTGCGGCTCGCGAAGGTGCCGGGCGTGGCCGAGACGCTCGACTGGGCCCAGGCGCTCGCGTCGCTGCACGCGGATCACATCGACGAGCCGCTGGTCGTCGAGACGCTCGGCTGCGTGCTGAAGGACGTCGACGACATGAGGCGCTTCCGCGCCGAGGTGGCGAAGTCGGGGCTCAGTCCCTTCCTGCCCGCGCCGAGCTGAGCCGGTGGCGCGCGAGCTGTCGTCGGCGGTCGCGCGGTTCGCGACGCTGCTCCGGCGGTCCGGTCTCCCCGTAACGCTCGTCGAAGTCACCGACGCGGTCCGCGCGCTCGACCATCTCGACATCGCCGATCGCCAGGAGCTCTACCTCGGCCTTCGCGCCGTCTTTGTCACGCGACCCGAAGAGGTCCCCCCCTTCGACCGGTGCTTCGAGGCCTTCTGGCGGGTCGCGCGGGACGAGGAGGATCCATCGGGGTTCATCCCGGCGCCGTCGCTCGACGACCAGGCGAATCCCGGCGTCGTCAAACCGGACCAGAAGCGGGAAGCGCTGGCCCTCGACTCGTGGGGCGAGGAAGAGGCCGAGGAGTCGGGAGATCCGCTCAGCGTGCCCCTGGCCTCCGAGGCCGAGGCGCTCGTGCACCAGGACTTTTCCACGTTCGGCGCCGAGCAGCTCGACGAGCTGCTCAAGCTCACCATCAAGATCGCGCGCCGCCTCGCCCACCGCATGAGCCGCCGCCGTCGTCCGGTGAAGCGTCGGGGGCGGGTCGATCTCCGGCGGACGCTGCGCGCGAACCTCACGCGCGGCGACCTCATCGAGCTCCGCTATCGGGAGCGGAAGCGGAAGAAGATCAGGCTCGTCCTGCTCTGCGACGTCTCGGGCTCGATGGACCTCTACAGCCGCTTCCTGCTCCAGTTCCTCTTCGCCCTCCAGAACGTCTTCGGCCGGGTGGAAACCTTCATCTTCTCGACTCGACTCACGCGCGTCACCGAATACCTGCGCGGGCGCTCCTACCGGCAGGTGCTGCGGCGCCTGACGGATGTGCGCGACTGGGCGGGCGGGACGCGGATCGGCGAATCGATCGCCCAGTTCAACCGCGAGTGGCCGCATCTCGCGGATCGACGGACGATCGTGATCATCCTCTCGGACGGGTGGGACACGGGGGAGCCCGACGTGCTCGCGATCGAGCTTCTGAGGATCAAGCGGCGCGCCGCGCGGGTCATCTGGCTGAATCCGCTCCTCGGGAATCCCTCGTACGAGCCACTGACGCGCGGCATGGCGGCGGCCCTGCCGCTGATCGATGACTTCGCCGCCGGCCACAACCTCGCGGCCCTGCGCGACCTCGCCGGGAAGCTTCATCTCTAGTGGCGGCGCGCACCCGAGCGACAGGGGTGCTTCCCGGCCCCGGTCGGCGTATCATTAGGTCCCATGGCGGAACTCTTCGATCACATTGACGAACTTCGACGCTCCCCGGGCAAGATCGCAGTCGCCACGCTGGTCAACACGCGGGGCACGACGCCCCGAAAAGAAGGCGCGAAGATGCTCGTCGGCGAAGGCGGTGCCGTGCTCGGCTCCGTCACGATCGGCGGGTGCGTGGACGCCCAGGTCATCGAGCAGACTGAGGACGTGCTGCGCACGATGAAGCCCCGGTTGCTCGAGCTGAATCTCGGTGACGAGGAGGCCTGGGAGATCGGCCTCACGTGCGGCGGGACGATCGAGGTGTTCGTCGAGCCGCTGACCGCCGACTTTCTGGAGCGCGTGCGCGCCCACACAGGCCGCGGCGGGCGGGCGGCGATCGTCACCCGGCTCGACGGGCCGGTCGGCGCGAAGCTCCTCGTGCTGGACGACGGCACGTCCGCGGGCACGCTCGGCGACGCCGGGCTGGACGAGCCGTTCACCCGCGAAGCGCGCGAGGCGATGGCCGCCGGAACCTCGCGCACGCTCTTGCTCGAGAACACGCGCGCGTTCGTCGAGGTGTTCGCGCCGTCCGCCCTGCTCCTCGTGGTCGGTGCGAGCCACGTCTCGATGCCGCTCACCGAGCTTGCCAAGGTGCTCGGCTATCGCACGGTCGTGGTCGACGGCCGGCCGCGGTTCGCGACCCGCGAGCGGTTCCCCGGCGTGGACGAGTTGCGGATCGGCATCCCGTCGGAGCTCGTCAGCGAATACCCGCTCGTCCCCTCTACCGCGCTCGTGCTGATGGCCCACGACTACAAGTACGATCTGCCGGTGCTCCACAAGGCGCTCGCCACCGAGGTCGGCTACATCGGGATGCTCGGCTCGGCGCGCCGCGGCGCGGCGATCTTGAAGCTCCTCGCCGAAGAGGGCGAGGGCGACGCCGCGCTCAAGCGCATTCGCGTCCCGATCGGTCTCGATATCGGCGCCCGCTCGGCGCCCGAGATCGCGCTCGCGGTCATGGCCGAGATCCAGGCGGTGCGCGGCGGCGGGACCGGCCAGCCCATGAGCACGAAGCCCCGGCGACAATGAAAGCGATTGCTCAGCGGCGCGACGCGGCGACCCTCGAGGGCCTGGTCGACAAGGTGCTCTGCCACGACGTCCGTGACGCGGCCGGGAAGGTCGCGGTCGAGAAGGGCGCGCGGCTCACCGCGGCCACGGCGAAGGTCCTGCTCGAGACCCCGTGGGAGGAAATCCACCTGCTCGTGGTCGAGCCCTCGGACCTGCACGAGGAGGAAGCCGGCAAGCGGCTGGCCGCGGCGGTGGTGGGCGACGGCGTCGAGGTGAAGGGCTACACGGGGGGCCAGTGGACACTGGTCGCGACCCGCCGGGGGCTCCTCAAGGTTAGTCGCGAGGCGCTGGCCGACGTCAATGCCATGGAAGGCGTCTCGGTCTTCACGCTCTTCGAGGCGCAGCCCGTCGAGCCGGGCGAGACGATCGGCAAGTGCAAGGTCACACCGCTCGTCATCCCCTC